>Ga0126379_10000525_pt1 | contig 21382 bp, 22 predicted proteins | sample PanSoiMetPlot_24_FD_92640 | JGI IMG/M metagenome (GOLD analysis project Ga0126379, IMG submission 92640) | Tropical forest soil microbial communities from Panama - MetaG Plot_24 | ecosystem: Environmental > Terrestrial > Soil > Tropical forest > Bulk soil | place: Panama | collected 2016-02-17
CATAAGTCCTCCAAGTACGCCGAACGTCAGCCTCTAACTGCTCCTGACGCGCTCCGACCCAGGGCGCATAATGCTTCTCGGTGATGCGCACACTTTGATGCACCAAAAGAATCGAGACACGTTCAATAGGAACACCCGCAAGAAGCAATTGCACGGAAAACGTATCGCGGAAGCGATGCGCATGACCGTCGGGCACGCCGGCCAGGATGACAAGGTGCTTTAGGCTGCGCTGCCAATCTCCGACCGCACTCTTCGCTTTCGATAACCCAGTCCAGAAGTAATAGCGCTCGCGGGAATCGCATCGAGAGCTTCCATGACGCGCGCGGTCTCTGAAATTCAGAGATTCTGATATACTGGCGTAGGGATCTTCATGGAAGCCGTAAAAGTCGGTAAGCGCGGAACCATCATTGTTCCTGCCAAGCTGCGGAAACGATATGGCATCGAGGAAGGGACTCTGGTGATGACCGAAGCGCGGGAAGACGGCGTCCTCATTCGACCCGCGGTTGTGGTTCCTGTGGAAAGATACACATCCGAGCGCAAGGCCGAGTTTCTCCTTTCTACGGCGACGACACAGAGAGACTACCAGAGCGCGCGGAAGGAAGTGAAAAAACTCGGGGTCGATCCTGATGCGATACCACACCGCCGGCCAGGATAAATGGACCGCCTGTTTCTCGACGCCAACGTTCTTTTCTCGGCAGCCTACCGTGCAAACGCCGGCCTCCTCCAGTTCTGGAGGCTTAAGAACGCTGTGTTGTGCTCCTCGCGATACGCCTTGGAAGAAGCGAGGATCAACCTCGTGCAAATTGTCCAAAAACGCAGACTCGAAAAGCTGGCCGGGGCCATCGAGTTCTTCGACCCGATTCCGCGCCTCCTTCCTCGTGAGGTTACTTTACCCGGCAAGGATTTGCCCATTTTTCTGGCTGCGATGGCAGCGCGGGCCACACACCTCATTACCGGCGACGTTCATCATTTTGGACGATATTTCGGTAAGACCATCGAAGGCTTGCTCGTTTCTTCACCAGCCGACTACCTGAAGAAGACCGGCATCTAGCGACCCCGCCTGGATCTCTCTTGTTGTTTTGTTTGGCTGCATATATCCCAACTTAATCCAGATGTTTCGTCCGCCGTCCCGGTTGTGGGTGAAGGCAGTTCGAAGCGAACGCTCCTTCCGTGTACCCGCCGTGTACCTCACTTAGGCGAATCCGCTGTTTTTGGCGTTTTTCTCGTTTAATGGAATCAATAACTTGCGCGGAATCAGTGAGGCTCAGAATTCCGATTCCCCCCGCCGGCACCATTGATCTAAGGTAGCTGGATTTCGTAGTTCAGAGTGCCCGCCAAGCTCTCGGTTCTTCATTGCGGTTGTTTTGAGCTGCGCTGTTTGTGGAGTTCCTCCAGGCGCTTCTTCAGATATTCCTGATATTCCTGCTTCAATTTTGGATCGGTGGGCGTGGAATAAATCTCACTGGACTTGTATTTCCCCTCGTCGAATTTCTTCTTGGTCCATTCATCGTGAATGTGAATTTCATCGGCCTTGTCGAGAACTTCTTTCACGAACTGCGGGGGGATGAAATAAACGCCTTCGCGGTCGCCGACGGCGAGATCGCCCGGCATTACGGTAACGCCTCCAATGTGCACCGGAACGTTGATTCCAGTGAGCATGACGTTGTCGATAGGGGTGGGATCGGCGGACCGAAAATAGGCCGGCATATCGATTTGGGAGAGTCCGTCCAAGTCGCGAATGCTGCCGTCGACAACGAGTCCACCGCTGTGCGTGGCTTTCATCACGTAATAGAAGAGATTGTCTCCGACGATGGTGCCATTCACTTTTTTACCGAAAAGGTCGACGACGAGCACGTCTCCCGGCTGGAGCATATCAATGGCCATCTGATTGGTGAGCGGCGGAATCCCATGCGCCTTCGCTTTCTTCTCGGCGACATCGTCAACATCCGCGCGCAAGGGCATGAACTGCACGGTGAAAACCCGTCCGACCATGGTCTTGCCGGGGTGCAGGACGTAGAACCCGTCGGCGTACTGGTTGTTGTATTCCTTTTGCTGCAGGACCGCCCAGACTTCTTCCGAAGAAAGATCGCGAGCCCGCTCCATGAATTCATCGGGCACCTCGGGTCGGCCATCGGAAAGGCGAGCGAAGGGATTCTTGGGAGTGTATTCGATCAGGTCCTGCTTGGTGAATGTGATCAGCTGGGCGCACGCGTAATCGGGAAGGAGCAACGCGATTGAGCACGCGAGCACGGAGAGGATGGTCACGAGTCGAAGGCCACTGCTGACAAAGTTGGTCATAGGGAAGCACCCATTGCAGCAATTAGAAGTTACGAGCGAACAGGGGGAATGCTACCAGATTGGTCTCGGCGGCTGCCGGAAATTCTGGGATCGACGAGAATTCGCCAAACTCAACCACGCCGCAGCATGGCGGTGGTACGATGCCCTCTGAATTTCACAGGGAAGTTGAAGGTTGTTGAGTGACGAAAGGGTCTAACTTCCATGAGTAAGAAGAGTGAAAGGATATTGGAACGCCGCGAGGTTTTGAAGGCTGCGGTTCTGGCCCTGGGAGGGACGCTGCTCTCGAAGGAGCCGATTGAGGCTTATCCCTCAGGCGTGAACACAAACTCCAGTCCATCCGCCCTCAAGATCACGGATCTACGCGTGGCCACGGTGGTGAAGCCTGGGCCTAGTCCATGCCCGATCATTCGGATCGACACGAATCAAGGGGTTTATGGGCTGGGGGAGGTGCGCGACGGTGCAAGCCCCACGTACGCGCTCTTTCTGAAAAGCCGCATTGTGGGAGAAAATCCGCTCCAACTCGATAAAATATTTCGCAAGATCAAACAGTTTGGCGGTCATGCGCGGCAGGGCGGCGGCGTATCGGCAATAGAGATGGCCTTGTGGGACATCGCCGGCAAGGTTTACAACGCACCGGTGTATGCGATGGTCGGAGGCGGCAAGTTTCGCGACAAAATCCGCATCTATGCTGACACGACCGAGTCCAATGATCCGAAGATTTATGCGCAACGAATGAAGGAACGCAAGGAGCAGATGGGAATTACTTGGCTGAAGATGGATTTAGGAATTGAAATGGTCGTCGACACGCCCGGCACAGTGACGAATCCCACAGACATCGAGCAATGGCAGCCGAACCAGCTTCCGCACCCGCTACTGGGGATGGAAGTGACAGACAAAGGCATCGCCATGCTGGAACAATACGTTGCCGCGGTTCGCGATGCCGTGGGCATGGAGATCCCGCTATCGATGGATCACCTGGGGCACCTGGGAGTGAAGTCCATCATCCGACTGGGCAAGGCCTATGAGAGATACAATTTATCGTGGATGGAAGACGTGATCCCGTGGACATACACCGATCTGCTGAAGCAAATTTCAGAGCAAAGTCCGACGCCGATTCTCACGGGCGAAGATATTTACCTGAAGGAACCATTTCAGGTGCTTTGCGAGAAAAACGCCGTAGGCAAGATTCAACCGGATCTTGCCACGTCGGGAGGAATCCTTGAAACGCACAAGATTGGAGATATGGCCCAGGAATACGGCGTGCCAATGGCCATGCACTTCGCAGGAACGCCGGTGAGTTGCATGGCGAGTGTGCATTGCGCGGCGGCGACGCAGAATTTTCTGGCGCTGGAAAATCATTCGTTGGATGTGGCGTGGTGGTCGTCGCTGGTGGAGGAAGGAGTGAAGACTCCGATCGTCAACCATGGTTGGATCGACGTGCCAGAGCGGCCGGGTCTGGGCGTGACACTCAATGAAGACCAGGTGCGGCAGCATTTGGCGCCCGGCACCGGCTATTTTGAGCCCACACCGCAGTGGGATCAGGAACGCTCGTGGGACCGGCTGTGGAGCTAGACAGCCATTCGTCCCTATCCGCAATGGTTCCTGATCTGGTGCTCTTGAATCCGGCGGCCGGTGGGGGAATTGCCAACGATGCGGCTCCGCGCATCCAGCAATTTGCTGCGGAAATCTCTTGGCGGGTGAACTTCCGCGTCACCAAAAGCGCGGACGATTTGGCGGCGCAAGCGCACGCGGGTCTGGCCGCGGGATACACGCGCATTTTGGCGCTAGGTGGCGACGGAACATTTCAGCAACTCGCCAACGCAATTGGCGTCGGCCAAAACGTCGTGCTGGGCGTTATTCCCGCAGGTGGCGGCAATGACCTGGCACGGGCTCTGGGACTTCCTCGGGATCCCCTCTCTGCAGTAAAACTCCTGCTCGACGGCGAGGTTCGTTTTCTTGACGCTGCCCGAGTGCGGACTTCCGACGGAAACCAGCGGCTGTACCTGGGTGGTGGAGGAGTCGGCCTCGACGCGCGGGCCGCGCAATTTGCCGAAGGAGTTTACCGCAATCTTCGAGGGCGCCCTCGCTACTTGCTGTCGATGATTCGCGCACTGATCGGCTTTCACGCGCTGCAGATTCGCGCTTCAATCGAATCGGAGGAGAACAACGCGTGGGAAGCCGATGCCTTAGTACTGGGGGTTCTAAACACGCCCAGCTATGGAGCTGGATTGCGGCTAGCTCCAGAGGCGGAGGTCGATGACGGAATGCTGGATTTGGTATTGGTGGAGAACCTGCCTCTTCTTCAGATTGTTCGCCTGCTTCCGCGCCTTATCACGAATGGCGAACTGCGGACCAATCGGGTGCGGCGCGCGACGCTTCGGCGGGTTCGCATTGAAACCAAGAGCCCGGCGAAGTTTCACGGCGATGGAGAGATTTTAGGTTGGAGGCCGGTAGAAATCGAAGTGGTGCCACGGGCGATTCGCATGCTCTGCCCGCGCAATGGGGTTCCGAACCGCTAGTTGGCCGACGAAATTGGGGAACGGTTGTCTTTCTCACCCGCTTGCGGGTGCTTTTTCTGGCGCCGCCGATTTAAATACGCACCGAGGTCCGGCGTGAATTCCTTCAGCTGATTCCATCCTATATTGTAAAGCTGATTGATGGCCCACCCGGAAAACAACCCGCCGACGTTGCGATTCACCTGCGGATAGTACAACAGAGAAATGCTGGCTTGCCCCAACTGGCCAAACACCTGGGGAATATTGAAGGTATTTCTTCCAGAATCTGTTCTGCAGATGACACTGCGCGAGGCCGCATAGCCGATGCGCGATAACGCAGAACCGCGTCCCTTGCGAAAATAGCGGGGGTCGTCGTGCAGAACCGTGGGCAGAACACCATAGATCAGCATGGCGCCCGTGAATTGATCGCCCTCCTGGGCGGCGTATCGTTCGCCAAACGCGCCCCAGCCTTGGCCGTACTCCGGAATGCCATTGGCGGCCTGCGAAATGCTGGCTTGCAGAAGATTCCCAAGATGTGCACTGACATCCCACCACTGGTGCCAAGCAATGTTGAATTTTTGCTTGGGAGTAAGCGGGCCGAGATTCTGCGGCTGATCGTTGGCGGTCATGAAGTTGGGGATAATCCAGAAAATTCGCTTGGGAACTTCGTCGTTTGCTTCCCGGTCTTTGTCTTTGCTGTCAGTTTTGGAAGGCCTTTGTGCCGTCTGAGTGCTTCTTGGCTCCGGGGAGTCTGGTTTTTCCTGCGCCCAGCCACAGCGACCCAACATAGCGAGCGACAATAGCGCGATCCACCATCCAACGATAGTCAAGCGCCGGGTCATCTTCCTCCCTGCTCACACCATCGGAAATTTTCCGGTAAGGGCTCGAATCGTTACAAACGCACGATCTAAACTGCGATCGACACAACCTCCCAAGCCTCACGCGCACCCACTTTTCGCAATAACCCTAGATCCTAGCTTTTCTTGCGGTCGACCTTCAGATTCAGGAGGATTTCTTTTCGGCCGTCTAGCGAGGAAATCGTCTTCGTCGGCGACTTTGCGCCGTCCAATTCGGCGTGGATTTCGTAGTCCACGTTCGGGTCCAGACCGCTGAACCGGTAGTTCCCGTCTTTGTCCGCGAATCGGGTATTGATCGTGCCCGTCCGGTTGTTCTTCAGAAAAACGACCCCACCGGGAAGTGGAGTATCGCCTTTGTCAGTAACCGCGCCCAGTACGGTCCGGAGGGGTGACTCTTTTTTCGGATTCTGCGCCGCGACAAATCCCGACACTAGGAGCAAAAGAAACGCCATGCACGCCAATCTTCGCGTCCCGTTCATTTCTTCACCTCGGCCTTGCCCTGGCTCACCGGCTGCATGCGGATCGACAACTGTTGCTGGACGACTCCGCCTTTCGCCGATACGAACTCTGAAACATCCTGGAAGTGTTTCATGTGCACGAACACTTCATAGTCCGGGCCTTCCGGCACGCGAACGGCAAATTCCCCGCGCGAATTCGTATACGTGTCCCATTTGAATTTTTTATCGCCTTTCAACCTGACGCGCACTTGCACGCCGGGATAGGCCATGGCCTTTCCATCAAACACCGTCCCCAAAATCACAAACGGCGGAATCTTATTGTTGGTCTTGTTGCTGGAAGACTCTCTTGTGGATGGCGCGTTCTGCGGCGGCGCAGCTGTCTTTTCCGGCGGCAACGGCGGGACCGGCTGCTGCGGTTGCTGAGTTGCCAGGCAAAAGCAAAACCAACCCGCCAGAAACAGGGCAGGGAAAGCTAGCGACGGCGCGGCGTTCAGGGGGAATCCTTTCACTTTGCTTTAGATGACGGCGCAGCCAGGGGAAGATGCATGCGGTGCACGACTGCCGCGCTTACTCCTCGTCTTCGTCGTCTTCCTCGTCGTCGTCGATGAGGTCGCCATCTTCGTCGAATTCTTCGTCGTCCTCTTCATCCTCTTCCACTTCTTCGTCCTCGTCGTCCTCTTCTTCAATTTCCTCGGAGATGGGGTTTAACGCGACCGGATGCGTCTGCGACACTTCCAGTTCGCACTCGCACTCCGGGCAGCTGAGGATCTCCCCTTCTTCCACTTCGTCTTCGTCCACGTCAATTTCTGCGGAACACTCTGGGCAGCGGAGCACGGCTGCTTCCTCCGATCTAGTTCTTTCGCGTTGGGCAAGCGACGCGCCAACACCTTCCAGCTATTATATACGGAGGCGGGTGAAGTCAATGAAACCCATCCGCCGCGAAGTGCAAAGTTACCCTACAGACTGGCTTGGAGAAAATCAAGCGAATGGCGCGTGAATATCCGGACCATCCTGTCGTCGGTGTCGGCGGTGTGATTATCGAGCAGGGCCGGGCCCTGTTGATCCGCCGGGGCAGCGAGCCTTTGCTGGGCCAGTGGTCCATACCCGGCGGGACGCTGGAGCTGGCCGAAACGCTGCAGGAAGGGGTGGCGCGCGAATTGCTCGAGGAGACCGGCATCACGGTGCGCGTCCTGGACGTGATCGAGGTATTCGACCGCATTTTCCTGGACCCGGACGACGTTGCCAACCAGGCTGACGCCCGGCCCAAATTCCATTACGTGATCGTCGATTATTTGTGCGAGCGCATTTCCGGCGAGCCGCGTGCCGCAAGCGACGTCACCGCCGTTGCGTACGCCAGCGAAGAGGAACTCGAGCGATTCGCATTGACGCCCACGGCTACGCGCGTGCTCCTCCGGGCGTTCGCGATGGATCGCGAGCGCCGCAAACTGCTTTAGCGCTCGCGAAATCCTTGCTCGCCGGCGTTATCTGGGCAATTTCAGGATGTCGATCGAGCCATTGGCATTGCTGAGGGAAAGCGTGCAGCCACCATTGCCAATCTTTCCGATGAGCGCATCGCCGCCGAGCTGGCCAGTGCTGGTGACCGGAAGTTCGCTGTTGATTCGCCCGAACGAGGTGCGCGCCGTCAAGTTGTACCCGGCGTTTTCCGGCAGGCGCACCTGGATCGGCGAGAAGGAAGTCTTGACGGTAATGCTCTGGCACGAAGACGACTGCCGTGCCGCAGAAAGCACCACGGCTCCGTTCTGATTGTCTACCGTGATGGCGCCACTGATATCGTCGAGGGTTACGGAACCAAAGCTGGTTTTCGCTGTTGCGTCTCCCCGGACGGAGTTCGCCGTCACCGGACCGTTGGAATTCTCCAGAGTCAGCATTCCGCTGATGCGCTGGACGTTTATGGCGCCGAAGCTGGTCTTGGCATAGGTTTCGCCGCCAATGTCGTTCAGGGATATTCTGCCGTTGCCGGTGGTGGCCTTTGCGCCCTGGTGGATGCCGGTAGCCTCAATCGCCCCGAAGGAAGTGTTCAATGTCGCGTGACCCTTCACTTCCCTCACGGTGACTGCGCCGTTGGAGTCATCGACCTCAACCGAGCCGCCAATCTGTTCCAGTTGCACTTCACCAAAGGAAGTCTTGACGTAGACGTCCTCTTGCACCGGCCCGCCCTTCACTCTGCCGTTCGACGAAGTGCATCTGACGCGGCCACTCACGTTGCTGAAGGCAATCGTTCCGAAGCTTCCGTTTAATGTTGCCGAGCCGCTCACGGTGTTCGCATCGATGGCACCGTTGTTATTGTTCACGGTCAGATCACCGTGAATGTTGCGGGCGTTCACGCTGCCAAAGGAATTGCTTACCATCGATGTGCCAGTGTCGCTGATGTCCACCGCACCATTTCCGCCAGAGATGGTTGTCGAACCTTGCACGTTGCTGACGGTGATGGAGGCAAAACGGTCCTTAACCTCTAGCGAGCCCTTCACAGTCGAAACCGTCACCGCTCCATTGTTATTGACTACCGTCAGGTTGCCCTCGGCTCCATTCGCGTCCACCAAGCCAAATGAGTTGGTCAGCTTCGCCGCACCGCTATCGCGTAGTTCCAGCTTGCCGTGACCGTTTTCCGCCTCGGCCCAGCCGCGAACACCGCGGATCGCAATGTTGCCGAAATCATTGCGCAGCCAGATCTTGGCGTCGTTCGGCACGGCGATGTCGTAATCAACGGAATAGGAAGGTCCTCCCTTTTCGATGCGGATGAACCACTTGTTTTCGTCTTGATAGACGGTGCGCACCTTGATGCCTTGTCCGTCTTGCGAGACTTCAATCTTGATCTCATCCGCCTTGTGATCGGCGTCGGCCTGCGTTCTTGCCTGCGTGCGGATGGTCGCGGAGATCTTCACATCCCGGCCACTTTCGCCGTGAACGCGGACGTCACCAAATTTGCTTTCCAACGCGAGCGTCTGGTTCGCGCCGAGCGTCAGCGTCTTGTCAAAATGGCGCGTGGTTGTTTCCTGGGCGGCGCTTCCGGCCAGCACCGGCAGCGTCATCGCAGTCGCGGCTAAGGCCACCGCAATGGCGGCAATACTCTTCACAGCAACTGAACTGAGGGCGGGCTTCATGGCTTGGTCTCCAATACCTCCTGCAAGGTGGCCTGTTTTTCCTGGTACATCGACAGCAATTGATATCGCAAATGCGCATTCGAAGGGTTCTGTCCGGCATGCATCCGCAGTTCATCAATGGCGCCGTCGAGCATCATGAGTTTTTCGCGAAAGTTGGCCATCAGCGGTGAATCCGGCGTATCCAACTGGGGTTTGGCTTCCGCGGCGAGTTTGTCGATGGCCTTCCTGTAGTCGCGCTCCGCGCGCTCCACTTGCGCGACCTTGCTGTCCTTCAACAGCGGGTTATTCGTTAGGTCTGGAGCTGAAGCCGGACGCCGATGCAGAACCACATATCCCGCGGTAACGGCCATCACGAGCACCAGCGCCCCGGCAAGCGCGGCCTGCCAGACCATGGGCAGGTTGCGCCAGAAAGACCACCGCTCCAGCCCGGGCTTGTGAGACGCCGAGTCTTTGGCTTGTTGCGCCAGCGCCGATTCAATTCGCGGCCACAACGCGGGAGGTTCCTGGTAATCGCGCAATTCCTCCGCGGCCACGCCCAGCGCCTTCCAAGCCTGCAACTCTTTAGCGCATTCGGGGCACGAAGCTGCATGGAGCTCGAGCCCCGCCCATTCTTCCGCGCTGCCATCGAGAAAGATGCGATCAAGATCTTCACATTTGATTTGCATCATGCTCCTCCCACGTGACTGCTCCGGGGAGCCTCCAATGTCTGCCGCAAATTCTTTTTTGCCTGAAACAGAGTGTTTTTCGAAGCTGTTTCCGTAATTTCCAGCATTGCTGCAATCTCCGCGTGATGAAACCCTTCCACTTCGTACAACAGAAAAACATCACGCTGGTGTTGCGTTAAGGCAGCGATCGCCCGTTCGAGCGCCAGTTTCAGGGAAGGGTGGCCTCCCGGTGCCCGCGCTTCCACTGGCATGGCTGCGTCCTCCCGCTCCTCCGGCACGAATTCTTTTCGCCGCATGCGGCTGCGGCGCAGGTCGTGGCAGGTGTTCACCAGGATGCGAAACGTCCACGTGACGAACGACGACTGTCCGCGAAAGCTGGCGACGCTTCGCTGTACTTTCAGGAAAGTTTCCTGTACCGCGTCTTCCGCGTCGCTCTGCGAGCCCAACAAGTTCCGCGCCAGATTCCTCATGCGCGCGCCCTGCGCGCGGTACAGGCGCTCGTACGCGTGCGAATCGCCCGCCTGGCATGCGGCCGCCAGTGCGGCGTCCTCTGGATTACTGCCTGCAGGATGGCCTTGCGCTCCGCGTTCGGCTGGTTCCACTCGAGATCCCTCGCGCGCTACCGGGGAGATTCTATGCTCCCAGGGCAGCGTAAGTCCTACAGAACCCATTCGTTTCTCCTGCGTTATAGACGACCTAGAAGGGCCATTCGTCGGAGGGTAAGTGTAGAGCTTTTTGTATGGTTCTAAAACATGCAGAATGAGTAGGTTATGACGATCGAGAGAATGTGAGACCGAGAATGATGTCCTAGCATTCGTTCGGCAAGGCGCCGCGAGTGCGTTCCCGCTGTTCAAATTCCATTACGGCGTCTCGCAAATCGGCGGGCGTGAAGTCTGGCCAGCGCTTCTCGAGAAACACAAATTCCGCAAAAGCGCATTCCCACAGTAGGAAATCCGAGAGCCGTTGCTCGCCGCCCGTACGTATCAACAAATCCACGTCGGTGGACCCGCCGCGTAGCACTTCAGAGAGCAGCGTCGCGAACGATTCGCTAGAAAGGTCCGTGACCTTGTAAAACTTGCTGGCGGCCTGATAGATGGTGTGGCGCGCGGAATAGTCGACGGCCAGCCGCAAGTGCAGCCTGCGGCCCTTTATGGTCATCGCCTCGGCCTCGGCAATCGCCTCACGCAACGGCGGCGGCAAGCGGTCGCGGCGGCCGATAATGCTGAGGCGTATTCCTTCCTCGACGCAGTGAGTGGTTTCCTCGACGAGATACTCCTGTAAGATCTTCAGGATCGCGGCCACTTCGCCCGCCGGACGCTTCCAGTTCGCCGAGGACAGCGCGAACAGGCTGAGGGTATGAATGCCGAGGTGCGGGGCGCATTCGATAATGCGCCGCGCCGTTTTCGCGCCCGCGCGATGGCCCTCCGAGCGGTGCAGTGCGCGGGACGTGGCCCAGCGCCCGTTTCCGTCGCAGATAATGGCGACGTGCAGGCGCGAAGCTAGTACCGCGGGTGCTTGTGGTTTACGTTCCAGAACAAATGGTTGCGTCGACATGCTATACCTTGCCTTCTCCGCCGAGGCCCTGGCAATGTGCTTTGCCGTACAAAGCAGAGGCCCAAAAAAATTTACCGCTCGCGCGTCGCCCGGATCAGCGCCTCCATGTGATCCAGGTATTTCTCCAGCGCACGCCGCCCCGCGGCCGTCAGCCGGTACTCGGTCTTCGGCAGCCGCCCGTCGAACGATTTCGTGCACACGATGTAGTCCGCTTCTTCCAGTTTGCGCGCGTGCACGCTCAGGTTTCCGTCGGTGGTCTTCAGAAGCGCTTTCAATTCATTGAAGGTCAGCGAGCGGTTCACCGCCAAGGCGCTGACGATTCCCAAGCGCATGCGCTCATGGATCAGGCGGTCGAGATTGGAAGATACAGGTTCCGCGGTCTGCCCGCGCACCGCGGCGGGGCCTGCTTCGCGCGCGCTACGCTCCTGCCGAACTGTGGATGATTTCGCCATTGCTTAAACCTTCGTCACCTTCTCCTCAGCCTCCGTACCGCAGGGCGATCCAAATTCCAAAGGCAATCTGTACCAGGCCAAATCCCGCCGCCATGAACAAGTTGCCCCATACCGCAGACGAGAACAAGGCCGCGGCACCCAGTGCCATGAGGCAAAGGCCCATGATCGGCACTACGCGCACGGAAAATGCGCCGCCCGTCACGATGGCCGTGCCGTATAACAAAAGCCAAATCCCCGGCAGGTAGGAAATTCCACCCGATTGACCCATGGCATAGGTGAGAAGGCCGCCCACAAAAATCGGGGGTGCGAAACTCAATACGAACTTTCTTCCCGGACCCGTGAACAGCGACGAATTTGCCCGCCGAGCTTTGGTCGCGGCCGCCGGCGCGGCAATCGCCACAGCCACGAATACTTCCGCTAGCCACACTGCCAGCCAGGCGCGTGGTGTAGCTTGGCGAGCCGCCAGCCATGCCGCGGCCAGCGCCGTCATGCCCATGGCTACTCCGCCCCAGCCGGGAACGGCCGTGAACTCCGCCGCACGCTCCATGGTTTCGCGGATGTATTTCAGGTGGTCGGCGGCACGCGCGTCGATAGGAATGGGTTCGCGGCGCGGAACGCGAATTGGATGGGAGAGGGCCACGGCGGGAATAATAGGCGCAGGAAGAATCCCTGTCAAGTACTTTGTATCATAAAGTTAAGATTCCTCCATGCGCCAGCAACCGCTATTTTGCTTTGCGGTACCGCCCCTTCAAGGCGTTCCACCGAATAATCAATATGTCCAGAAACATCTGCAGGCTGTCGCGCAGCATGTTCACCTTGGTGGCCGGAGAATGCGACCAGCGCACCGGCACCTCGATGGTGGAAAGTCCGTGATGCCGCGCCAGGTACAGCAATTCCGGGTCGAAGCCGAAGCGCTCGATGGTTTGTTGCTCGAAAATGATGCGGCTAGGGCCTCGCCGGAATGCCTTGAAACCGCACTGCGTGTCGACAAATGGCAGGCGCAGAATCAGGCGCACGATGGCATTGAAGACGATGCCGGCAAATTCACGGAACCAGGATTCGTGCACTTCAATCAGACCTCGATCCATCGCCCGAGAACCGATGGCCACGTCGTGATCCTTCAACGCCGGCAGCAGCTTATCCGCTTCTTCAATAGGCGCGGAAAGATCGGCGTCAGTGAACAGGATGACCTCGCCCAGAGCTTCAAGCGAGCCATGGCGAACGCTGTAACCCTTTCCGCGATTCACGCCGTTGGAAAGCACCCGCAAATTCGGTAGCTTACCGCGGTAGGATTCGGCCACTTGCGCGGTGCGGTCCTTGGAGCCATCGTCCACCACAATCACTTCGGTGTTTCGCCGCGACGACTGGATGTAGCTGGCGATTTTGTCGAGAGTTGCGGGAAGGCGCAGCTCTTCATTGTAGGAAGGAATGATGATGGAAAGTTCCCGCGCGGCCGGCGTCGGCGTCATAGAAGGTCCAGGCCCTTCCAACCGAATCTGCCCACAAGCGGAACGAACCGGCATCCTTCATGCCACTCGTAGCAGAAAGCGTTGGCTCGCTTCCAGGCGCACACGAGGTTCTGATGGGACGGATCGCCAACGGGGGCGACAAGGCGGCCCCCCTCGGCCAGCTGTTGCAGTAGCGGTTCAGGCAGCACTGGCGCGGCAGCGGCAACCAGGATGGCGTCGTACGGCGCGAACTCCGGCAGGCCGGCAGATCCGTCGCCGCAATGAACATGAACGTTGGCGAAACGCAATTTTTGCAATCGCTCGGCCGCACTGCGCGCAAGCTCGGGACGGAGCTCCACGCTGTAAACCTCTTTGCTCAAGCACGAGAGTATGGCCGCCTGATATCCGCAACCCGTGCCAATCTCAAGGACTTTATCATTCGGCTGAAGCTGCAGCGTCGCCGTCATTACCGCGACCATGTAGGGTTGCGAGATCGTTTGGCCGCCGCCGATCGCTAGCGGCTCGTCTTCGTAAGCGCGCTCCCGCGATTCCGGCGGCACAAACTCTTCCCGCGGGATTCGTGACATAGCCTCCAGAACAGGTTCGTCCTTGATGCCTCTGCGGCGAAGCTGCGTTGCAACCATGCACTGCCGCGCTTCCCTGGATTCGTTTTTGCGCTCATTCATGGACGTAGAATTCATCTGGACAATCGCCGTGGTCGCCTGTTTCTGTCCTTTCTCCCGGCACTAATACGCCTAGTGTAACTGAAGCTCTGCCCTCCAGCTTCCGTTTTGCGGAGCGAAAATCGTTTGTACCAAGTTGCGCTAGCGTCTTCCTGCACCTCCGGCCAGTGACCGAACCAGCAAAGCTGCACCCACGAGCAGGCGCGCCGTGAAACTTGGCTTCCTACAATCAATTCTTGAAGACCGAGGCGCTTTGCGCCGCATGATGTAGTTTGGGTTGGAGGCAGTTATGAAGGCGGTTCTCGCATTAGTGGTGATTTACGTTGTAGCGTTTCTGGTGGCCATCCAGGGCAGCGCTCCCGCAGCCGTCGAAGCTTCCCCGCAATCTGCCGCCGCCAAACTTGCGGCCGCGCATTCCTCCGCCATCGACCCCGCCAAAGAAGCCGATATTCGTACGTTGCTTGATCTGGTTGGCGCCCGCGATCAGGTTCAGGAATCGGTGAACTATTCGGCGGAACAGTATCGCGAAAAACTGCTCGCCACGGTAGCCAACGACGACAAGAACCAGGCATTCGTAAACGCCGTCATCACCGGCTACGAAAAGAAATTCGATGTGGATCAGGTGACGGATCAACTAGTCGCCATCTACGACAAGCACTACTCCAGCGAGGAGATCAAGGAACTGCTGCAATTCTACGGTTCGCCACTGGGCCAAACAGTGGCCACCGAAGCACCAAAGATTTCGCGGGAAATTCAGGCCGCTACGCGCGCTACTGCTGCCAAGGCTGTGAGGGACGCGCTGCGGGAAACCAAAGAAGAGAATCCTGGAGTCGGGCAGAACGCCCACTTGACCACCGCTCCGGCACGGAGACTCCAACAGCGGCGCGGCACGCAAGACCCCACGCAGGCCGCGCAACAACAGGATCAACCATAGTCTGCAACGCAAAACGAAAGATACCGGGATTGGTCAGCAAGCAGCGCCGCGCTGGTGCGCTTACGGCAGGCGCTTTTTGATTTTGACGTCGATACCGAACGTCCCGTTTTGATCCAGCAGCGCCACCACCGACACATTCCGATTCACGATGTACTCCACCTGGATCACTTGCTGCTGCGTTGAGTTCACATTCGACTCGTAAAGAACCGTTAGGTTCCTCGTCACTTGCTGCTCTACCGTGATTCGCGCTGTGGCGTTTTGTCCGGACCCTGTCGCCGTAACTCCGTTCAGCCCGGGATCGACACGAAATCGCGTAATCCCGAATAGCCGCTCGACGCGCCCTCCCAATTGGCTGGAGATCGCTTCCGAGAGCAGCGCCGTAGCACCCGACGAACCCGCTTGCGTGGTTCCGCCGGTGCGCAACGCAGATTCCGAAGACGTTTGTCCCAGAGCCAGCAGCGTAATGATGTCGTTCGCCGGCAGCGGCGGATCGGAGCGGTAGGAAAGATTCAGCTTGCTGGATTGGCCGCTGAAGTTCAGGGTGATTTCGTATTGCTGAATGTTCGTGCTTGCTTCGACGTTGATGACGGGGTCCAGCCGGAAAGGGTTGGCAAAGTTCAGGTCGCCACGCGCCACGCGGTAGCGATTGTTGTGGAAGGACAGCTCGCCGGACAAGACGTGAATGTGTCCGAGCAAGATCGGGTGCTCCGCAGTGCCACGCACGCGAAGGTTGGCGTCCGCCTCTAGCTGGGCTCCCGGCCATTCCATGCGCGCATCCGGCGTTGAGCTGGCTTCCACGTCGAATTGCAGATTGCGCAAGAAGCTGGAGGTCGCGCCTCCGCCTGGCTCGGAGGAAACCAGGACCCCGGCGGACTCGAGGCCCGCGTTCATGTTCACGCGCTGGATGATCACTTTGCCGGTAAGCAGGCCTCCGTCCAGTGTTCCCGCCAGGCGCAGCCCGCCGCCCAGCAGCCAGCTGATTCCCTCCGGATAGCGCACGCGAATCCGATCGGTTTTTGCCGAGATATCGTAGCGCAGCGGTTTCTCCGAATAGTTCACGCTTCCGCTCAGCGTCAAGACTCCGCCGCCCGCTTCGCCCGTCACATTGTCGAAAAACAGACGGTTGGCATCGAAATTCAAGTCTCCCTTCAGGTTGCTCAACCCGGTGGGAAAGTCCGCCGAACGCAGCGAAGCATCCAGCAACTTCATTCGACCAATAATTCGCGGCCGGTCCAACGTCCCTTCGAACGACGCGTTCGCGTCCAGGTGGCCGCCTATGTCGACGTCCTTGATATAGGCGCTCAACAGCCGCAGGTCCAGCTTTCCGTTCAGTTTTATGGCCACGGTGCGCCGGCCGGTAAATTGCACCGAGCCACTGAGGTCGATGTTGGTGTTCAGGCCCTGCAGACCGGCGCTGATGATTTTCAAATTGTCGCGGGTGGAGATCAGATGAATCGGGCCGGAATTCTCCAATTTCAAAACGTCATACGTCAGTACCAGCTTGCTTAAATTACTGTCAACCATCAGGTTCTCGGGATGTTTAAGCTCGCCCTTCACGGTGATGTCCCCGTCAGCTGTGCCGTGACCTGGGAATGTCTTCAGGTGCAATGAGGTCATAAGAAAGGGATCGAGATTGATGTTCTGAACAGAAATCTTTCCGTCTACGGGCATGAGATCCGCCCAACCAACAGAAATTTCGCCGGAGAGCGAGCCCGTGCTCATCGCCGATTTTAGTTTGAGCCGGGCTTCCTTTCCGTCGGAGTTCAGGTCACCATCGAAGCTTCCCACTACCTCGTTCCCGATTTGCAGGTCCACCACGCGGAACGAGCCTTCTGCCACCGGTTGCATCACCGGCCCGCTGGACTTCAATCGGAAGGTAATCTGCCCATTCAGCGGCAGCGTGGACGATTGGATCTTCCCGATGTTGGCGAGCGGCAGCGATGCTCCCACGAGGTCGGTCACCAAAGAGCGCTCCGCGTATCGATAGGCAACGTTGCCCGTCACGATTCCCGCTCCACCGGTCTTCTCCGTGCCTGGCGCAAAGAAGCGCAGCTCCGCATTGGCTAAGCGCACTTCATCCGGCAAAACATTTAGTTGCCCGCGCAACCGGTTGAACGTCATTCCGTACACGTCACCGTCTGCCAGGTCGAAATTCCCGGAGAGGGCCGGTTCCGCACGCGTTCCCCGGCCATGGAATTGCCCCGTCAGCGCGCCCTTCACTGGATATTTCCATCCCGCCATCTGTTCCAAGCCCTCCAGCGGGACTTTCTCCAAGTCGATTTCGCTGGACCACTGGCTGTCGGGGCGAAACTCCCAATCGGTGAGCGACAATTTTCCTTCAATTCCCGCCTGCATCACGCCGCGATATGCACGCGCATGCGTGAGCGCGAGCTCGTCGGGGGAGTACAGCATGTCTCCATCGATCGAATCAAGCGCCACTTGCCCATAGCGAATGTTCTCGCCGCGAAAGTGCCCTTGAAACGTGGGACCACCGGAAGGGCCGGCAAGCGTACCGTCCCACTGCAGTGAACCGCCGAGCTTCACAGCTGCTGCCGCGCTTCCCGGATTGTCGCCTGAAATTGCATGGATGAAATCGTCCCAGGATTCCAGAGCGCCCGCGTTCACATGCACATCGAGGCTGGTCTCCTTTGGCGCAAGAATCCCGGACACTGTTCCACGCGTGGAGGGAGTTTCAAACTCCCCCTGCGTGATATACAGCGTGCTCAGCAAATCGCGGTACCGCAAATTCCATTCGCCGGTTACCGGCATGTGTCCCGGCATCAGGTCTGCGGGTTCTGCCCAATGCATTCGGGCGGAAATATCAAAATCGAGGAAGTTTGCGTGCCAGGTCTCGACCGTGTTCCCGGAGATCTCGGAATCCCAATGCAACGCATCGATGGGAAATCCCTGGTGATCGATCGCCGACGTGACCGCGGAGAGCCGCACGTTCTGGACCTTGGTCTCGGCGCGAAACTGCAGGCCTTCGTAGCGCATCGCGACGCGGCCTTTGACGCTACCGCCCAGCGCGTAAGCGGCAAAGTCCGGCAAAACTACGCCCTTCTCATCCAAAAGGTAGCTGGAGCGGCTCGACAAGTTCGCGGAATGAAAATCTTGGAAGCCCAGGGTAATGTTGTCCCCCGCAAAACTTCCTTTGCCCAGAACGCTTCCATTCGTTACCTTGCCTTCGCCGCGCAAGTCCACACGCCCCAGTGGAATTTCCGGGGTGCGCAGAGCTTCACGCAAGTCCAGTAAATCTAGCCATCCGCGATAGCGATAGGTCAGATTGAATTCCGACAAATCCGGCATGTTCGCTTGCATATCAAAATGCGAGCGTCCGACCTGCAGGATCGCTTGTTCCACCGCGAATCCTTCCTGGTCCAACGAAAACTTGGCCGACAGGTTTGCGGGAACCGGCACATCGTGCCGCCGCGCCAATGCAACCGAATCCCAATCCAGCGTTCCCCGATACACAGGACTCGCCGGCGTTCCCGCCAAAGTGACGTTCAGGCCAAGTTCGCCGCCCTCGACGACCACCAGTTTGCGCACGTTGTTATAGAGCAGCCAGCCATCGGTGATTTGCAGGTGTCCGACATGCAGGTCCAGCAGAGTCTGCTGCAGCGGTTTTCGCGCGCTGGTGGTGGACCAGGCAATCACCGGTAGATTGCTGGTGCCGCCTTTTTCCACGCGGACGTGAAAACGCGGCTGCTGAAGAATCAGCTCTCTTAACGAAACCTTGCGTCCCCACAACGAGTCAATCCGCAAGCCAATCTTCGCTTGCTCTACGGCAAAAAGAGGCGCGGTGCCGCGTGGTTCCTTCCCATGCACGACCAGGCCTCTGACCGTTGCATCCAGTGAGAACCAGCCTATCGATACGGTGCGCACCTCCACCTTGCCGCCGGTCAGCGTTTCCATGCGGCTGACTAGCGCGCGCCGCAACAGTGGATTCGCCAGGCCGCTGTATACCGCGATGGCCGCCAGCGCGAAGGCCAGCAGTGTCCATGTCCCCAACAGCCACAGGACGTGTTCGAGCCACAGGATCTTGCGCAAGCGCAACTCTTTGGTCATTTCGTGTTCTCGTTCAGCAGATTCTCCACGCGGACCCGAGACCGGCTCTCCTTCAGCCATTTGTCGGCTTGCTCATTGATGGCTCGTTGCACCAGCGCTTCCTGGATGAAATCGTGCGCCGCTTCCAGGGTTGGCGGAGTCTGGCCGCGGGACTCAGCCCGCGGCACCACGCGGTTCTTATAGAAGTCGGCGATGGCGTCGTCGGCGATTTGGATGGAAGCGCGAAACCGTGAATCGAGGTAATTGCTAAGGTATAGCTGTGACTTCAACTGCCGCAGGATTTCCTCTTCGCTCAGGCCACTCTGCTTTTTTCGTTCTTCGAAGGACTCCGCGTTGGAGAAGGAGCGTTGCAGTCGCGCCAGGCTGCGCTGCACCTCCTGGTCGGAAGGTTGCGGGAACCGCGCGGCAACGGCTTCCGTACGGACGATCCATTGGTCGATCAGGCGTTCAAGAATCTGCCCGTCACTTTCGGCTTTTCCGTCGACGAATACCTGATATTCCGCCAGTTGGTGAATGTCACTCAACAGGATCACCTCGTTTTCAACGCGCGCAACGATGCGGTCGATCACTTCCTGCGCGCGGCCCGCTCCCGCTTCGAGCAGCATTGCGGACAGCAGCAGAAATGACACAAGGCGTGCCATCAGAAACTCGACCCCAGATTGAAGAATACCTGCAAACGAGGCAACCGCGTTCCCTGTTGGCAGAACACGGAGCTATTCGGGCACGGAATCACAAACTGCGGACGATTCAATTCATAACCCAAATCCACTCGAATCGGGCCTACAGGCGTCGCATAGCGCAAACCGAATCCAATGGTGTGCGACCAGTAATTCAATTCGTTGGTGCAGTTGTACACACACTGCTGCGGATTGAACCTTCCGGGTACCTTTCCAGGGTAAGCGGGCTTGAACACCGGCGTCGGAGGAAGCCAGCGCATGCTCACGTGACTGAGCTGGCTGTAGGAGTTTCCGCCGTCGTAGAAAAACGCTCCGCCCAACCCTTTTCCGGCAAACGGAACATGTAGTGGGAAGCGCAATTCCTGGTTCAGGATAATCATGGCCTGACCGCCGACCGGGAATCCGGTAATGGAGTCGCGCGGACCGGCCTGGTTCAAGGCAAAGCCACGCAGGGTGCTGCCGCCGCCGGCAAATAGCCGTTCGGGAAGTGGAATAACCTGTGGGGGAGGTGTGCCGGTTTGCGCCGGGAAGGACAGTGATACCGTGGAGGCGTAGGGGACGAGGACGCCCAAGCGAATGGAGCGCGCGTACACCCAATTCTTTTTCAGCGGCGTGAAACCCGAACTCTGGAAGAAGAGGCTCAGGAAGCTGGCGCTCGATCCAATAGCCGTGCCGGAAACAGCAAAGTTGGCGCTATTGAAGCTGCCCTTGTGCGCATCGGCGGGATTGTCGCGAGTGTCGCGGAACCACGTGGTGCTGAACTGAGAAACGAGCGTGGGCTGATTGAATAACGGTATTTCATCCTCCGGAATATTCAGGTTGCTTACCGTTACTTTCCGGAACGAGTAGCGGTACAAAATCCGGGAAAAGGAAGAGAGCTGCTGGGTAATCTGAATATTCCCCTCATACCGGATTTCCGTGAACGTATTGATGTCCTGGGTCTTTTCGACATAGGTGTTGGCCTGCAGGCTCAACTTCTGATTCTCGAATGTGTTTGGCGCGTTATAACCCAGAAGTGCGCGCCATTGAATCGTGCTGGCACGCAGTTTCAGCGTCAGGGAATCTGCTCTTCCGGTCAAATTCTGTTTTGAGATTTCAAGGATGCCGCGCGGCGAGGCTTGCACCTGGCCGCCAACGGGGTTTGAGGTACTGGCCAACCTTTGCGCTTCGAATCCGCCGCCGTACGCAATGGTGTAGCGTTTTGCTTCTTCCACGAGCACAACCACATCTTTGTCGGGATCAGTGCCGTTTGCGTTTTGCGGTTCGATGGTCACGCGATTGAAAACGCCGAGATTGTAGAGTTTCTGCTGCGACTCGATGATTTCACCCTCGCGCAGCGGCCCTCCCGGAGTTACCTTCACCTCGCGGCGAATGATTTTCGGCCGGGTGTGGTCGTAGCCGGCTAGAAACACGTTGCGCACATGAAACTGCTCGCCCTCCTCGATCTTGTAGGTCAGCACCATGGGCTGCGCTCGTTCAATCTTGTAGGCGCCGGGTTTTTCGGAGTTGTTCTGCGGCTTGGGGCTGCCCGTGGCATTTCTATTCGCCGTGGCTTCCTGATTCGAAGGTTCGGCAGCCTCCGCGGTGTAGGTAAAGCTGGCATTGGGAAAGCCTTCGTTGTAGTACAAAGCGAGGATATTGTCGCGGTCCGCGGCAACGTTAATGTCGGAAAAC
>Ga0126379_10000526_pt1 | contig 21380 bp, 36 predicted proteins | sample PanSoiMetPlot_24_FD_92640 | JGI IMG/M metagenome (GOLD analysis project Ga0126379, IMG submission 92640) | Tropical forest soil microbial communities from Panama - MetaG Plot_24 | ecosystem: Environmental > Terrestrial > Soil > Tropical forest > Bulk soil | place: Panama | collected 2016-02-17
CCCCGCCCGGCCGCCCAGGACCCTGAGAGGACCCTGGTGCCACCCGTGGGGGCCGCGGCCTGGTCGGCGCCGTCGCGCGAGCTGTGAACTGTCGCCGGGCGCGACAACGCCATACCCCAACGCTCGCGCGCGGGACGTCACCCCTGCCACCGGTAACGGCTGGCTCTCTTAGACGGCCGGGGTCGCCGAGCACTGTGCTCGCCGGCTGTGCTGTCCGCACCACCCCCGGGTCGGTCAAGGTGTCCAGTGCTCACACTTGCGATCGTAGACACCGATCCGAATTTAACAATACGTTAGCCCTCTAGGCTTGAATCGTAGTTTGCGATCGGATATCGTACTCGACATGCACAGAGTCACCACCACCCCGGACCGATCGATCCATCCGATCGCGTTCGTCGACCCGGCCATTGTTGGCACGGGCCTTACCGTTTCCAAAGCCGCCTATGCCGCCGTTGGCTACTACAACATGCTGACGCCCGACGGCTACAACCCTAAAACCAAGAAAGGCCGGGCGATGGGGTATTCAAGCGCGATCATGCACTTTGCCCCGGCGAATCGCTCCGGCTATGAGGTGTGCCGGTTTCGCTCAGCCGGTTGCACAGCGGCATGCCTGAACACGGCCGGCCACGGCGGCATCAACCTTGACGCCACCGGCCTCAACGCTGTGCAACGCGCCCGGATCGCGCGCACTATCACGTTCTTTCTCAACCGGTTTCTGTTCAACGTGATTCTCGTGCGCGAGATTACGCAACATGTCCGCCGGGCGCGCAACAACGGACTCACCCCGGTGGTGCGTCTCAACGGAACATCCGATCTCCCGTGGGAACGTTTGCGCGTTGGCGTCGCCGGCGAAACCGTGTTCCAACTGTTTCCCCACATCCAGTTCTACGATTACACCAAAGTGCCGGAGCGTGCTCTGGCCAACGCGCGGGGTGAGCATCCGGCCAACTATGCGCTCACGTTCTCGCGCTCAGAGACAAACTGGAGTGACTGCGTCGACGTCCTCAACGCCGGCGGCAACGTGGCAGTTGTGTTCAACATCTGTCACTGCAAGCGCGCGTGCAAGCATGAGATCGCCGACGGTATGACGTACAAGGGCTACCGGGTAATCAACGGTGACCACGACGATTTGCGGTTCCTTGACCCGCGCGGGGTGATTGTCGGTCTCAAAGCAAAGGGCCCGGCCAAACTGGATACAAGCGGCTTTGTAGTCGACGTCCGACCGGCCCTACCCGTACAACTGTCGACGCGTCGCAACGCACAGCTGGCCCGGGCCGCGTAGGCCCGGAGCGTTCACCCCATAGGAAGAGTCACCAATGTACATCACAACGTTGAGCGTTCCGGTTAGCTTTGAGTGTGCGTCTGACGAACAGGCGCGCATGATCGCCGGTCACCTGCAACACCTGCTCACTAATCTGAGCCTGCCACACCAGGCCGAGCAAACGGATGCCGCAACGGTTGAGTCGCTCATCGAATGGCTGCCCGACGCGCTGAATCGCGACATCGACGCCTACGGGACGGTGGGTGGTGAAACCGTCCCGACCGACACCACAACGGGCCGGCCGTGCGAGTACTGCGCTGACGAACAGGCCGCGCAAGCGGCGATTGAACAGAAATACGCGTAGGGAGTCACCCGTGCTACCTGATCAGATCGCCGCCATTCTGGCCGAGTATCGCTATTGGTCGCGTGCCGAACGGCGCATTCTGCCAACGATTACCGACAACGTCATCCGCTATTTCGCCGACGGCGATGGCTCCACGTTCACCCAGCTGGTGGCCGAGTACATCGTTCGGCCCAAACTCGCACTGTAAGCGGGAGTCACAACGATGGACACCTACGAAATCCACCAGTTAGAGCGCAGCATCCGACGCCAGATACTGGACATCGACGATCGCAAAACGCAGGATGCGCTGTTCAGCATGCTGGCGCTCATCGTTGAGATCCGGGAGCGCACCGATGTCCGGGGGTAAGCCACAACGCCGCGTGAGGCCGCGTCCCACGCCGTACACCATCCTCTACGGACGCGACGGCTACCGGGCCGCCTGCGTCCAGCACAATTGGCTGAGCCCCGTCCTGCGCGCCACGTACGAAGTGGCAGCTGCCGACGCTTTGAAACACGAACAGGAGAGCCACCCATGAAACTGACCGAGCCGGATCCGCGCCGCGTGCGCATCCAGGTGACCGCCGTCGCCCCCGGCGGCAAGACTGTGCCGGGCTCGAGCCTGAGCCTGGTCGTGTATGAAACAACGCCCGACGCCGTGATGCGTCTGATCGAGGCAGCCGTCAAGGAGGCGGCTGCCTGAACTTGCGCTGACAACGTCCGCCCGCGTTTCATAGCCCGCAACGAAAGAGAGTCACCGCATTGTCACCCACGCCCCGCATCGGTCTGTACCGTCGCGTCAGTACGCGCCACCAGATCGACAACGAACGCTACGCCGCGGCTTTTCGCGACATGACCGAAGTCATCGCCCGTCACGGTGGCGAGCCCATCGAATATGACGAAGGCGGCCACGCCGTTTCCGGCGGCACGATCCGTGGCCGCAAGGTTTTCGAGCGCATGCTCGCCGACATCAGCGCCGGCGACCTCGACGGCATTGCCGCACCGGACGTGCGCTCGCTGTCCCGCGGCGAATGGATGATCGATGGCAAGACCATTGCCGATACGCTCATCCACGCCGGCGCCATCCTGATTACCCGCGACATGCGCTACGACCTGCGACGGCCGGGCGACCTGCGCGCGTTCCAGGATCGCCTGTACTGGGCCATGCAGGAGCGTATCGAAGTCCGCAAGCGCTTCTACGAAGGCCAGGCAGCGCGGGCGCGCAACGTCGTGGATGGCAACGACCAGCCGTGGGGACGCCACCGCACCATGCTCGGCCACACGCTGGTCGTGCTCACCGACGCCACCGGCCAGCCACGCATCACCAACCGTGGCGTGGCGAAGCGCGCCTGGGCAAAGGACCCGCAGCAGGCCGAATCGATGGCAACGCTCATCCGCGAGCTGGACACCCAGCACGACCGGGGCGCGCTGTTCGAAGCGCTGTACGTCGCAGGCGTGGAGGGTCCGGACAAGGCCATCGCCGGCGGCTGGACAAAGCGCTCGCTGCGCACGCTGCTGCGGTCACCCTTCCATCAGGGGCTGTGGCCGTTCGTGCGCAGCATGAAATCCACCGTATGGTACGGACTGGATCCGCGCTCGGACGAATTCGACCCGGCAAAGGTCGTGGCGACCTGTCCTGAATTGAAGTACTGGACACCCGCGCAAGCGGCACGCTGGGAGCGCAAATTCATGGCCGACAACACCTCGCGACGACGCCCCGCTGCACGTACCGCGCATCCCCACACCCTGCTCGGCCTGCTGCGCTGTCCGCGCTGCCACGCGCCGCTGCTGGGCAAAGGCATGTCAGGCTATGTCTGCCCGAAGGGGGCCAAAGGAACGCGCTACAGCGACCCGTGCCTGCCTATCTTCACCGTGCGCGAGACGTCCGCCCACGCTGCGCTGCTGGGGCTGCTGCCACTGCTGCGGCCACGCCTGACCGAGCTTCGCGACGCAGCACGCAACGACCAGCAACTCCGCGGCCACAGCGGACAGCTCGCCGTCCACTTGCAGGTGCTCGACAACGAAGAGCGTGCGCTGCTGGCTCAGCTCCAGACCCTCGCCGCTCAGGGGCTACCCGTCCCGGAGAGCTTTACCGAGCGGCTGGTGGCCATCGCCGAAGACCGCCAGCGGACACTCGCCCAACGCGACGAGACCGAGCAGGTCGCCGAAGCGCGCCTCGAAGCCGAGCGCGCCTTGGCCGCTATCGACGTCGACGAATTCATCGACGCCACCCTGCCGCACCTGTCGCCACTGGCGCTCGCCGAGCTGTACCGCGCGTTCTTCGAATGGGTGGAAGTGAAGCCCAACGGTGTCGGCCGCACCGGCGGCCAACTCGTGGACTACAAGTTTCACAACGCGCAAGCGGCTGGCCAGTTACCCGTTATGCAACATCTCGCCGCTGCGCTTGGTCTGGTGGCTTGAGACGCTCCGGGTGATGCTCCCGTGTCCACTCCAGGACAAGCTGCCGGACCTCGTCTAACAGGTGCCGCCCAAACCGCGGCGCCGTGCTAGAGTGACCGCTGTACGCGGGGTCTGGTGGTGACTCTCCTCCCCGCTGCATACCCCCCACAGGCCCCAGTGTCTGTGGGGGTTTTTTCTTGCCCGTCATCTCACCAGCCCTCGAAGCGTGTCTGAATGCAACTCGTACACAACGGCAACATGGCGGCTGACCGTGGCGTCGTCCGACGCCACCCGGTAGGCCCACCGGCCCACTGATCGCTGGCGATACCCAGCTCGGTCACTCGCTGCGCGAGCCGCGCGAAGCGTTCGCCAACGTGCGGGTAAAAGAACGCGATTTCGCCCAGTTCGGCGTGGTTGGCCAGCGCGCCGCAGAGACACTCGCCGGAGCGATGGCAGTTGACCGCCACCGGGTTGCGCGGGATGTGGTGCGCCGCCAGGTACTCGAGACACTCGGCCTTGCTCCAGTCCAGGATCGGATGCAGCCACACCGCCGAGCGATCGGCTTCCTTGTAGTGCGGCTGCGCCATCGCCGACTGCATGCGGCGGTCCGACTCGGCCACGCGAATGCCGGCCACGAAACCCACCCGGTCTCGCCGGCGCTGCTTGTGCGCCCGGATGGCGGCTCGCAACTGGCGCTGTTTCAGGTACCAGTACATCGTGGCGTGGCTCTTCGGTCCGCTGGGGAAGCCCTGGCACAACTTGCCAGCGCGGGTGGTGTAGCCCTCGAGTACCAGCCGCTCGTACGTCCCCGCTGGCGCGCTGTACACCTCGAGCGGCCACCCCTCGCGGCGACATGTCTCCTCGACAAAGGCGCGCGTCTCGGGCACGCCCGTGCCGGTGTCCAGGTGCACCACCGCTTTGAACAGTGGGTGCTGCGCGGCGATGTGGGTCGCCGTGAGGCTGTCGTCGCCACCCGAGAACAGCGCCAGTAGCACCCGCGGCGCGTGCTCGGCACAGCCGTCCTCGAGGATCTCCCGCGGCGTCATCCGTACCGCACCGTGGCCGACGCCGGTGGATTCTGCCGCTGCTCGGCGAGGTCTGCGTTGCGCGTTTTCCGCCGCTCTTCCTCGGCCTTGACGAGCCTGGCCAGGACTGCCTCGTAGCCGCCCTGTTTCTCGAGCACTGCCCTGGCTTCCTCCACTGCCCCCTTCAGGTAGGTCGCTTCGCCGTAGCTGGCGTGCGGACACAGCTTCAGCGCCGGCGTGAGCTCGATGAATCGGCAACCAAATTTGCACTCTGGCTTCACGTAGTGCCTCATGCCTTCCTCCGCTGGGTCAGAACTGAACACGCCGCGCAGTAGCCCCTGGGGCTGAGCAGGCGATGGCCGTTGCGGCAGTGCAGGTCGTCGGGCTCGTCCGGCAACAGGTCCAGCCAGTCCATGGCCAGGTAGCGCCGCCCCGCGTCGGTGATCACCAGCCCACGCGCCACGTACGTGTCGGGCATGGCACGCTTGAGCGAATCGATCCTCATCACCTCACCTTTCTGTTCGCATCAACCCACGCCAACCGATGGCCGAGCCACTCCGCGACCGGCGCCACGACGCCGTTGCCGCACATGCGGTAGCGGTGCGAGTCCGGGATCTCGCGGCCGTCGGCACCGTAGCGCGTGTGGTCATCCGGGAACCCCATCAGCCGCTCGCATTCCAGCGGCGTCAGGCGACGCACGCCGCCGCTATAGGCCACGCTGTGTGGCGCGGTGCCGTCCAGTGTGGGCGACTCACGGTAGACGTTGAAACCAGGGTCGCGCAGGCGCACCTTGCCTTCGGCATCAGCTGAAGGTGTACGTGCCTCACCATCGCGTGAAGCGTCCGAACGCAAGGCGTAGACGTCCTCGACCAGCAAGTTGTCCGTCCCGTCACCACGGCCAGACGAATGGCCGTGGTGACCGTCGCTCGCGCGCACCGGCGCCGCAACCAGGAAGGTATCCGTATCGAAATCGAACCGGTTCGCTCGGCTCGAGCGCGCCGACGCGACGTCGATCTCGCCGCTCGTGTTGTTGCCGCCGAAAGCGATCATCGGCAGGTCGACGCCAGCCCCACGAGCGCCGTCATCAAGCGTGGGGGCAATGTCTTCTGCCGCTTCGCCGCGCGCCGCAGGATACCCGCCGCAGCTTTCGCAGACAGCCAGTACTTGCGCGGCACGCTGCGCGTCTCCAAGACAGCCGACAATGAACACGCGCCGGCGCCGCTGGGGGACTCCGAAGAATCGCGCGTCCAGTACGCGCCAGGCGACGCCATACCCGAGCTGCGCCAGCCCCAGAAGTATTCGATGGAAGTCGCGTCCGTGGTGGGAGCTAAGGAGTCCGGGAACATTCTCGACGAGTGCCCAGGATGGCCGCAGCTCGGACAGTACCCGCTCGAATTCAAACCACAGACCGCTGCGCTCACCCCGAAGACCGGCCCGTCGACCGGCCACGCTGACGTCCTGGCAGGGGAACCCACCGTAGACGAGATCAGGACCGGTGAGACCTCGTGGCGCTCCTCCCAGCCGTTCAGTGTCGGCGCCGTCTCGGTCTCCGACCACGTCTCGGCATCGTCCGGCCCATGTGGCCGCGTCCACTTTGCAAACGTCATCGATACGCTCCGTATGCGACCAGTGCCGCGCGAGAATGCTCAGGCACAGCGGGTCCTGCTCCACCTGGAGCACGGTGTCGATGCCTGCCCGTTCGAATCCAATCTCAAACCCGCCCACGCCGCTGAACAGCGAGAGGGCTTTCACAGCCGCACCTTGAGTGCGCTCGCGTGGTCGCACACGTGGTCGTGACTCCAGCGGTCGCCGCACTCGGGACAGAAGCCGTGGTTGCCGTGGCACTCCAGCTGGTCGTTGGCCACAGCCACGCTGATGGCGCACATGCGCAGCCACAGCACGTTCATGCGCTCGAGCCACTGCTCAGCCGTCCACTCGCGCCGGTAGCGGTCTACGCGTCCTGTGGCGCGGTTACAGACGACGTACTCGAAGGCTGGCCACTGGCCGGTCTCGTCCCAGATCGCCCACGTGTACAGGAATGGCTGCCACACCTCGGTCTGCGCTCGTTGCTGGGACCACGCGCCACGGGTGGTCTTGAAATCGAACACGGTGTTGCTCTCGGCGTCCCACAGATCCAGGGCGCCGATGATGGGCGCGCCCAGGTCGACGTTGGTATCGAGGCTGAAGCCACGCTCGGGCACGCCGTGCAGGTCCAGGGCGATGACCTTGTCGAGCAGGTCCATGCCCATCGCCGTCAGGCTCGGGCTGACACGCCCGTGGAGGTCCTGCTGAGCGACCTTCCACGCCGCACGGAAGGCGCGCTCGCCGTCCTGCCCGTTGTAGTGGCTCTCCAGCCCCTGGTGGATGGCTTTGCCGAACTCGAGCGCCTCGGTGGGCTCGAGCGGCACCTCGTCGACGTAGCGCTGGCGGAACTCGCCGGGGCAGGTGTCGTACAGCATGAATTTGGTCGCCGACCAGTGGGGAACGACGATCTTCACCACGGCAGACGCTCCTGCGTGGGCCGCTTCGCCGCGAAACGTTCGGCAGCTGGCTCGGCTGCCTGTGCCACGCTGCGCACCCGCGACACGCCGCGCTCGAAATGGCGTTCCACAGTCGCCACGAAGTAGCACCGTCCTTCCTCTCGACACAGGTCCCGGCGGCGGCACACCGCGCCGGTCCAGAAACCGTTGTGCTTGTCCAGCCCACGCTGGCACTCGGCCATCAGCCGGGTCTCGTACGGGTCGCTGCGTGGCATCTAGAAGCCGCCCCGTTTGGCTTCGTTCGCCAGCCACACATACCCCGACGGCGCGTCGCGAGCCGGAATCGAGTGCCAGTCACCCCACGGATCGCGCACGTTGAGCCAGCCCAGCTCGCTCGCCCAGACCACCCGCGGCGGCCAGAACCGGTCCTGGATGGCACCCGCTAAATGGTCTTCGGGCCCGCAATTTGGGTCTTCCGACCCGCCATTTCCTACCAATCTGCGGGTCCTTTCCGTCGTATGGGCAGGCTAATCAGGCGCTTCTGGCGGCCTTTCGTATCTCCTTCGCGAGACTTCTCGATGGTGCCGGGGTAGCGAGCCTCATATCTTTTAATGACTTCATCTAGCTCACCCACGGTTTGGATCCCGGCGACGTTGTTCTTGCGCAGAAGGTCGGCGTTGATCGGCTCGCCACCCTTCCTGGTGATGTACTCGAGGATCTTCGGAATGGCGTCGTCAGCGATCGCCGACCTGAACGTCATCGCCATCGGCTGTTCACCGCCGAGCGCGTTCCAGGTCGCCAAGCTGTAGTCGACGATCTTCGCCGCACGCTCGAGATGCCCAGGGCTCAGCAGTTGATCTGCGGCCGGCGAGATCGTTCCATCACGCAACACGCGATCCATCTCGGCCAGCACGAGCGCGAGTCGTACGCAGTACCGATTCGCCTTCGACAGCGCCGAGATCGTCGACGGCGAGTCGCTGTCGCGTTTGACCCGTCCGATCCAGGCTTCGCCCAGGTCGTTGAGCAGGCGCCACACCTGCCCCTCGATAGACCAGATGCGCTTGACCGCGCGCTGGTCCATCAGGTGGGTGAGCATCGCGACGTACGCTGCGGTGTCGTCGGCCGACGGCAGCACCACGCTGCCCGCGCCCACGCCGTCGTGCAGGAACACCAGCCAGCGCGGGCGGAGCCCCTCGAGGTCCTGGCCCAGCAGTGCCTGGCGATACGGCTGCAGGCCGCCGCAGATCGTAACGGTGGGTTCTGGGATATATATATCCACAGCATTGCCACCGCCGCCCCCGGTGCCCACGCGCGTGTAGCGCAGCGGCGAGCCTTCCCACAGCGTGAGCGCCGAGTCGGTGTCCTCGTCGCCGCGGTTGCGATAGCGGCTCAGTCCCTTCAGGAACGACGCCAGCTCGTCGTAGTTCAGGCCCAGCGCCGACCGTACGTCGAGGCGCCGATAGATCGCCTCGGGCGTGGCGAGCTTGAACAGGATGGTCGGATCCTTTGGCGGCTGGATGTCGCCCTCACGGTCCGCCTTCTTCTGCTCGGACGATCGATTGCGCCAGATATCGAGCTCATCCCGAAACTCGCGGTACTTGACCCCGTCGCGTGCCTCGATAGGCCCGAACGCCTGGCGCAGCGCCGGACTCTTGCCCGCGCCGGTCATCGCCAGCAGCACCACGAACAGGATTGCCCGTTCGCCGAAGGTGCCATGCTCGGCAGATGCATTGCCGCCGATGGCTGCGGCACACGCACCCAGGTACGCCCCGGCCAGGAGGTTCGTGGGCAGTGAGCTGGCGGTGATCAGGTCCTGCAACAGCTCGGGCAACACCTCGAGGGGAAACGTCGGCACGTAGCCCAGCTCCACCGGCTCTTCGGCCGGCTCATCCTCGACGGCCGCCGTGCCGTTCAGGTGGATCCGGCGCACCTCGCCAGCCGGGTAGTGCGCCGCGCTGTGGGCGAGCTTGCGCAGCTCGGCGTCGTCCAGCGGCGGCCGACAGCGTTCAGCGTTGACGATCCGCAGCTGCTTGATGATCTCGTGCTCTTCGGCCCCGCCGTAGCGCATGCCGCCGGCGATGGACATCAAACGGCTGTTGCGCTCACCCTCGGAAATGGCATCGCCGTGCCCGTACTCGCGTCGAGCAGGTTGTTCGCTGGCTGTCTTCGCCAGTCCGTTGACCCACTCTGGCAGCGCCGGCAGGTCGCCGAGATCGCCGAACTCCTCGCCGAAGGTGTAGGACCGGCCCAGCACGTGACGACTGGGCGGCAGGACGACGTAGCCGCCCTCGCCGCGGTAATCGATGCCCCCCAGCTTCTTGGCAAAGCTGCGCGGCTCATCGGAGCGATAGGCGAAGTAGCGATGGACGCCGCCGACACGCCCGGTGAAGGTGTGCGGACCGTTGTCGTAGCCCAGCATCTGCGCCGCGTGGATGGCCAGGTCGCCGTCCAGATCCACCACCACCACGCCACTCAGGCGGCCGGTCGGCATGCCGATGTTGGCGTCGGGATGGCGCCGCCACATCTCGCACACCTCGTCCTCGGTGGGCAGCTCGGTCTGATAGCGCTTCCACGCCACCAGCGGCACCTTGCCCGGGTCGGCGCACAGCTTCAGGCTGCCGTCGCCATCACGGTGCATGTGCGTGACCAATCCGCACACGGCGAAGATCGGCAGGCCGCGGCGCAGGTACGCCAGGGCGTGCTCGAGCAGGCTGCCGGATGCTGGCTCGGCGGTGACCATTACGGATTGCGCAGGTTCAGGAGCTGGCGGCTAAAAGCGACTCTGAAGAGGCGCTCGCGGTCCGGGCACGTCTGGCTCGGACGGCATATCCAGCACTCCGGACCGTGGAGGAGCGCCTCGCGCATCTTCGCGTTCTGACGCTTGCAGTCGGTCAGTTGCTTCTGGAGCGCCGCGTTTGTGGCGCGCAGGTTGACGACGACTTCCTTGATGCCCACGCGGGGCTCCTCCCGTCACGATTGATTGCCACAGGTGCCGCTCGTCCGGGGCCAGGTGGAGCAGCACACGTTCAGCCAGTAGCTCGAGCGGCACGGTTGCTAGGTCCGCCACCGCGCTCACGCCCGGCAGCCGCGCCACCATGTGGAAGATCAGGTTGACGTCCTCTGGCCGCACCGACGGGGCAAGCTCCACCACCAGGAACGCACCCGTCGGCGCGACCAGCTGCGCCACTATTCCTTGCTCTCGAGAAAATCGCGCAGGAAGTCCGCGCGGCGCGCGACCTGCTCGTTATCGGCGACGCTGCCGAGAAACTCCTTCAGCAAGCCGATCGTCCCCGAGACCACCTCGTCGCCGACCGGACCGATCTCATGCATCTGGTACAGGACCAGCGTCGCCACCATGCCCAGGGCCATCTCCAGCTGGCGCTGGTGGCTGAGCAGCTCGCCCAGCACGTCGACGAGCACCTCGGGGTCGCGGACGTTGTCCGCGTCCAGGACTTTGAACACCGCGGCATCGACCATCGCTCAGTCCTCCTGCTTGCGGCGCTGGCGGTACGGCCGCATCTTTGCCACGTACACGCGCTGCTTGCCGTCGTTGCCGGCCTTGATCTCGTAGGACACGGTGGCGAACTTGCCGACCAGGACTTCCTCCCAGCCGTCGTTGTCCAGGTCCTCCAGCTCCGAGTCGTCCAGCTCGTGGCCCAGGAACGCGTCGGCGTACAGGGCCGGCTTCGAGCGCTTGCCGGTCTCGTGGTTGGTCCACCACTCGTCGTCGGTCCATGCCCACAGGTCCCACGCCTCGCCCGTCGAGTCGTCGTTGAACGCCGTGCCGTCCTCGTCGAAGACGCGCAGGTGCCAGACCATGGCGTTCTCGCCGGGTTTCGCGCCCGCCTTCATCGACGGCTTCAACTCGAGCGCGTCCAGCTGGGTGCGGTAGCTGATGGTGTCATCGAAGCCTTCGGGATAGTTGCCGAGACTGCGCGGCGCCGTATGCCTGAGCTTGATCGGACTCATGTCTCTACCCTCAAAAAGAAAATGGACAGGGCTGGCTAACGCCAGAGAACGACGACGGCGACGGCCATCATCACGGCGAGCACGACCCAGCTAAGCAGCAGCACCGCGCGGGCCGTCCGGCGCTGGTGCATGTGGTGGTGGTCGCGCAGGAAGTCGTCCACTACCTGAGGCCCACCACCCGCGAGCAGGTGGGCCAGGCCACCCAGCCCTGCACCGACTGACCGACGATCGCCACGGCGATCTGGACGGCTCGCGACGCCAGGTCAGGCCGGGCGGCGTACTGGAGGCCGCCGTGGCGACGCCAGAAGGTCATGTCCATTTGCAAGCCACCCCAGTAGCCATTGCCGGTCGCGGCGTTCCAGCGGCCTGTGGATTCGCACCACGCCAGCCGATCCCACACGCCGTACGCTGGCTCCGGCTGCGACGACTCTTCGGTGGGTGACAGCGCCGGGGAGCCGTCGCTGCTCAGCGCCTGGATCACCAGCGCGCCGGCCAGCAGCACCGCCACTAGCCCGCGACCTTCGGGGCCACCGACACGCGGCGCTCCGGGACGCCGCCGCGCGCGCGCACGTCCTGCTCGGTACCGCGCCACTCGGTGCGCCACCAGCCCGCGCGCGTGGCGTACGCCGCGTTGTCCTCGGTGTGGATGAAGATCACCCGATCGGGGTGCGCGATCCACATCTGGTACTCGTCCATCACTCGTCCTCCTGGGCGATGATCTCCATCGCCGCGCGTTCATCGATGAACTGCTCCAGTAACTCGCCGAAGCGGCGAATCGTTTGCAGCGCCTGACCGACCTCGGTCTCGAGCGCCAGGCGGTCGCTCACGCCGCGCTGGTAGCCCGCAGCGAAGGCCTCGCGCACCAGCGGGTCCTCGAGCACGCTGCGGTCGGTGGACTCGCGTCTGGCCACCACCGTGCGCCACGCGTAGAAGGCGCCCTTCGCGGAGGGCAAGCTGCCGCTGGGGGTATATGTCGGCACGGCTACGCGGCTGCCAGAGACTCGTCGTCGACGAGGTGCGCGAGCTGCTCCTGGGTCAGCTCGACCTCGTCACCCTGGTAGGCGCGCTCAAGCGCCCACTGGAGCAGCGCCAGTGTCTGCTGGCGCGGCGAGCGGGTCCGCAGCTGGGCCAGCTCGTGCAGCTTGCGCCAGTAGCGCGCACCCAGCTCGTACTCGTTGAACGGAGACTGTCTCGCGTGCATGCCGCCCAGTGTGGGGCCGTTTGCCTGATCGCGAAAATGATTGATTTTCCGAGCAGTCTGGACCGTTTGAAACGCTTTGCATGGGCTCTTTCGGGCCGCGCCGGCGTGCCTCTGAACTGCACAGTAGGTAAACAGAAACCGATCAGCCTATTAACAGCCTGGGCATGGCATACTCCGGAGCTAGCACGCACGTTCGTTCGCGGCGAAGCGCATACCCGTACCCGCGACTGACTTGAATTCCCCGGGGAGTAGGCCCCCAACCCGGGACAGGGGAATTGCAGCAGCGCCTCGGGCGGGCTCAGCCCTTTTTCTCTGGAGGGGGGTTTGACCCACCGTGTCTCAGCAGCACAGCCTGTTTCCCGAGCACACCCCGCCACCGCCGCACCCAGCGGTCGAGTGGACATGGAAGGCGTACGACCATCACTTCAAGCCGAACGCGGATGGGGTAGTTCCCATCACACCACTGACATGGCCGATGCTCGCCAGCATCCTGGAACTGCACGCGGTAGACAGAGCACCGCAAGGGAGTACCTCCAGATACTGGTGCCGCCAGTATCCAGAGCTAGCACCGAAGCGTGGCCCACGCGGCATGTACCCCCATCAGCACCGGCCGTGGATCGAACACCCGGAGCTGCTGTGGCTGCTGCCACTGTCAAAACGTACCGACAAGGACTCCGACGATCACAAGGATGACCCGCCAGGCCCCACGCTACTGGTCGTCGAGGGGGTGAAGTACCGCATCCTGCACGGCCCGAATGGCGAGACGCGGCTGCACTGGCTGCCCAGCATCTTCGCTGCGACCGTATGTGCTGCCAACATGCTCGATCTCTCGGACGGCCGCATGGACGGCGTCATCCACTGGTGCCGTGTATTGTCGGGACTCGCCTGGAACGTACGTCTGTGATGCGCGCTACACTTCATCTTTACGTTTTCCAAAGGTAACGAAAGGAGAGTCACCGTGGCGCAAGCTCCGCTATGAAGGAAACGTTCTCTGTTCAGTGCGACTGGTGTCGCCGCGATGTGATCAGCTTCGTCAATCCGCCCGCCATGGTGGGTGTGCTGACGCTGCCGGATGGTGAACCGCGGCAGACCATCGCCCGCATCTGCCTGTACTGCTACACCGAGCTGGTGAAGTTCATCGCCAATCAGAGGGTGGAGGAAGAAACATGCGCTGGCTCCGCCACCGACTCGCCCACGTAATGGGCTGGAACCTGGGCCGACCAGAGACCTTCTATGCCGACGACGGCATGCTGTATGTGTGCTTTCGCTGCGATGGCTGCGGCGAACGGAAGTACGTAGAACGCTATCGATGACGCAAGCGATGGCGGTCCGCAAGCAGTGCCACTGGTGCTGCCGCTGGACGGCGCGGCCACTCATCTATGTGCGTATCGAACATCCTGAGCCGAGCCTGGACGGTCGCCGTGCAACGTGCGCCTGGTTGTGCTGGTGGTGCCTGGATAAACGCATCCTCAAGCCGATGCCGCAGGTGCGCCCGGAGCTTACAGATCAGCGGATCCGGAAGCTGCGACGGATCAAGAAGAAGCAGGTACCGTCGCCCGCGGCGGTACACCGCTGGTGCGCCGAGAACCCAAGGCTGGACAGCAGCTTCCACTGGCGGGTCGTGCAGATGCTGTGCAGACTGAACTAACGCTAGAGGAGTACCCATGAACCTGGGCATCGTCGGCGCCGAAGCGCGCAAGTTCACGCCCTACACCCAGGAGGCGGCTCGACGAATCATCAGCGCCATGATCCGCAAGCTGGAGGCCACCCTGGTGATCAGCGGCCACTCGCCCCTCGGCGGCATCGACTGGTGGGCGATCGAGGAGGCCAGGAAGCTCGGCGTCGAGACGCGCGAGTACCCGGCCGGTGTCCACCAGTGGGACAGCGCCCTCGTTGACGGTGTCGTCGTTGACGGCTTCAAAGGCCGCAACCTGAAGATCGCCCGCCACAGCGACCTTGTGGTGTGCATCGTGCTCCAGCAGCTGCCACCTGAATACAGGGGGCGGCGCTTCGACGTCTGCTACCACCACACTCCGCCAGCCACCGACCATGTCAAGAGCGGCGGCTGCTGGACCGTGAAGGAAGCCCTGAAATTGGGCAAGCGAGGGGCTATGGTGGTAATCGATACCGACGGTGCGGTGGTCGCCAACGGCGTGGAGAAACCTAATGGGGCCTAGAGTGACCAAGCGAATCTCGCGGCGCCCCGCCCATATCTGGCAGGGCAATCCCGACAACCCCGATCAGCCACCACGCTGGGATTCAGTGTGCATCAAGTGTGGCGTACAACTTGGAAGCGCTGCTTCCTGGCAGCCATGTCCACGCCGCAAGCCACTTGGTAGCTCTCATGGGGCTTAGAGCTACCAAACCATGACGTGCCAGTACTGCGGCTGCTCGGGCAAGAAACGGGTGTTCCTGGCGCGGTGCGACAGTCAATGGCTGTACATCTGCGTCTGGGACTGGCTACAAGTCTGGGACGCTTGGTAGCCCTAGAGATGGATAGAGCTAGCAAGTGGCATCCGCCAGACTACAAGCCGACCAAGCAATGCGAGTGCGGTTGCTACCACGCGATTGACCATCCACATTTCGGAGGAGACAGGATGATGGATACAGCCCAACTCATGCATGACGGTGGATTGCTCGGGAAGCGTGCCCTGCGAATTGAGCACGAACGTGACGAACTCCGCGCGGCTGTTGACGGACGAGAGAAGGAAATCGAAACTCTCACAGGGCAACGTATTGACTTGGGCATCGAGCGTGACGAACTCCGCGCCGAGAACGAGCGGCTGCGCGAAAACCTCGTCAAGGCTGAAGCTGAAGCTGAAGAAACCTGCGCCGAGAACGAGCGGATACGGGAGATCGCCAGTGCCGCACAGCGACGGCAGGAACAACTTGAGGAGCAGAACGAGCGACTGAGAGCAGCACTCATCGCAGGCCGCGCAACACACGGCGAGTTGTGTCATGCAGGGGCGGAGTGTCAATTCATTCGGGACGCCAACGCAGCGCTAGCGAGTCTCGCGACCGAAGATGAACCCCACGGCTGAGCCGATGATGACGAGCGCGCCCTTGGTCGCCTCATCCGAAACCGGTGCCACGATGATCCAGGTCATCGCCAGGATCAGCACCACTGCCATCACCGCCGTGACTAACAGCTTCGCCAGCTCTAGCTGCTGATCGCTCACGCCGCAGCACCCAGCGGTGACGCACCTCGGCGCCGGCAATACCGCCGACGAAGCCAGCGATCGTCGGCAGCCCGTGCTTGCCGAACCAGTCCGCCAGGAACAGCAGGAGGTCCGGCCAGGCGCTCACGCATCAGACCAGATACACCACGCTGAAGCCGCCCAGTCGATTGAAGTCCGCGCGGCTGAGGATGTCGTAGACGCCCTTGTAGCCAGGGGCGCTGTTGGCGATCCACAGGTTGGCGCCCTGGACACCCCGCAGGGCGATCCAGTGGTACCAGGCAGCCCCTGACATCATGCCCGTGGTGTCCTGGGCCAGGGCGTACACGGTGTCGTAGTCCAGCCAGCCGTGCTCGGAATCCATGCCGTACTCCAGCAGCACCCGCTGAAGCTGTGCCCCGCTGCCGTCCATGAGGCCGTACTGGGGGTTGATGTTCTGCGGGTAGCCAATGGCGTAGAGGGTGTCCTGACGGCTGGCGTAGATGTCGCTGTTGCCACCCATGTGCGTCGCCCGGAGCACCCAGTCTGTGGCGCAGGCCGAGCACGTCCACGAGTAAAGCTGCGGCGGCTGATCGGTGTACGGGTCCCACGTGACGGGCGGCTCGGGCCAGGGGCCACTGGCCTCAAAAGGGAGCGCGGCGAACCGCGTTGTCCTCCTCGAGCCAGTAGTAGAGCGCGTCGCGGCCAAACGTCTGGCTGATCTTGTGGCCATCGGTCGCGATGATGTACTGCTCGTCGGAGCGCGGCTCGTCGCCGGCGTCGGCCATCGCCTGCTGCACCCCTGGGCCGATGACGTACTCGGTCATGACTGCTTCACGATGAAGCGCACCTCGCCGGTGGCCCAGTCGATGTCCACGTCGTGCGGTCCCGGCGGCACGTAGATCTGGGCATCCTCACACGCTGCCAGGAACGCCTGCTCGTACGTCTGGCGAGCGGTGGTGTGCGCGTTGATCGCGGCCTGCGCGACCTCCGTAGCGCCCTCCATACGCTGCTGGAGACGCGCCAGGCGTCGAAGTGCGCCACCGCCCAGCCGCTGCTCCGGATGCAGCTCCATCGGCGGTAGCGCGTCCGCCACACCGTTCTCGACGATCTCGATGTCTGCCATGTGTCCTCCTACGTCCCGAAAGCCATCCAGTTGATCGTCAGCGATTGCTGGCTGCCGCTCTGGTTGTCGAACACGATGTTGAAACCGTTGGTGCCGACCCCGTCGACCGCCACCGCGACGGTGTGATACGTGCCGCGACCACCCGAAATGGTGTTCATGGTGATGACCACCGTCGGCGCCGCCGTATACGCCGCATTGAAGTTCTGCGCCTGCACCGTCTGCCCTGGTCCGCCCTGAAGGAACACGTAGCCGCCGTCGAGGTGCCAGGCACTGCCAGCCTGCGAAACCACCGCCAGCAGCCCCCCGACGCGACTGCCCTGCGGGAGCTGCTGCGCGCTCGCCCACGTGGGCGTCCCACTCACCGTGCCGCTGAGCGTGGGACCACTCAGTGTCTTGTTGCTGAGTGTTTCGGTCGCCGTTTCAGTCACCGCACGATCGCCCTGGATGTACACGGGGGCGCCGACGATCTGATAGTTGGCACCATCGAAGCCGTAGTAGTGGGACTGATTGGTGCCGAGAAACAGATAGCCTGCGTTCGCGCCGCGATTGGCGATGATGTCGCCAGCCTGAAGGTTCCCACCGACTGTCAGCCCACCCGTGATCCCAAGGGCGCCGCCGATGCTCGCGTTGCGAGCGACGTTCAGGTCCAGGTTGACCTGGAGACTCTGGCCCACCACCAGGGTGCTGCTCGGATTGACTGTCCCTGTCAGCGTGGTCGTCCCAGCCACCGCGAGCGTCGCGTCCGCAGTGACCGCCCCGCGCAAGTGACTGGTGGTGGTGACGTCCAGGCTGTTCAGCGTGGTCGGTCCGTTGACCGTGAGCCCGCCCGACAGCGTCAGCGTGGTAATCGCCCCGCCCTGATGCGCACCGTTGTGGTTGTGGCCGGTGGTGGCGTTGAACAGCCCGTCGATCGTCGTCAGGCTGCCGCGCAGCCCACCGGTGGTGACGAGGTAGTCGGCCGTGTCGTCGTTGTCGACGGCGAGCGCCAGGTTCAGCTCTGCGGTGAGATCGCTCATAGTGCCCTCAAAGCGCTGATCTTGTAGCCGCGCAGATCGCCAATGCGCGTCCCCCGCAGCCGACGAATAATCCCGTACACGGTCAGAATGCGGAATTGCGTTGCCTGGAGGTCCATCGCCCAGCCGTGTCCGCCACCGGCCTGCATCGGCAACATCCGCTCGGAGTAGCCGAACAGCGCGATCTCGTTGACCGTCTCGTCGGGCAGCTCGATCGCCAGGCTGCCCGGTGCTGCCGCGTAGCCGAGCATCGCCACATGCACGTCCTCGGGATTGGGGCGGTACGCGGCACCGTCCAGGCGCGCGATGATCGACCGTCCGTCCACCGTCATCGACAGGTCGCGCTTGAAAGCGGGCACCACCCGCTCGTGGTAGGCGATGGTTTCGATGACGGGCGTGTCGCTGTTGTTGGTGTTCGACAGCGCGGCCTTCAGTGACAGGGCATTACCAACCAGGTTGGGCGGCGTGTCGATGCGCTGGCCGTTGCTGGTGAATTCGCCCAGGAACAGCCAGTCGCCGGTGGGATCCGTGGGCGGCGCACCGGCGCTGGCCATGATGCGGTAGTACAGGCTTACCTCATCGCCTGGACGCATCACTGGACCGAAGCACGAAAAGCCAAGCCAGTGCTTCAGGTCCGCATCGAACATCGCGGTGTGGAGCGGAAACACGATCTCAGACGGGCCCGTCACGAATTCGGCACCGGAGTCCGCCGCGAGCGGTGAGCGCACCAGCTTGAGCCAGTCCCACTTACCGTCGTCAAAGCCGATGTACAGCCGGTCCTGGCCAGTCACACCCGAGACGCCGATGGCGGTGGCCCTGCGTCCGACCCAGTGTGCCAGCGCCCCGTCGAACTGGTCGTCGAACGTGAACTGGGTGCCCGTGTCGGTGATGTGGGGCTCCCAGTTGCCGTACGTCATCAGGTAGCTCGTGGCAGTAATGGCGTTCCATAGCACCAGGTACGCGCGGTAGCCACCCCAACCGGTGAACACCTGGACATCACCCCGAACGGGTGAGGCGTTATCGAGCAGCTTACCAGGGCCGGTCGGCGTGAGCTGGTTGCCTGGTACGTCCAGGCGATAGAAGGTCGGCCCCGAACGGAACCACAGCGCATTCATCCAGGCCGACGCACGAAAACCGTTGTCGGCATTGACGGGACTGGTCAGACCGGGAAACAGGTCATTCGTCGACCCGTCCGAGTTGATCGAGAAGACCGTGCCATCCTCTTTGAAGATGTACAGCTGCGTCCCGGTCTGGCGGAGCGCACTGATGTTGACCGACGGATCGCCTGCGAAGAACGGCCCCGACCAGTTGCCAGCCACCTTTGGATCCGACGTCACCTTGCGAATAACGGAGATCGTGACGTGGGCTGCCCATAACTCGGTCCCGACCACTTCCAACTTGTGCGCCGCGAAACCCGACGGCAGGGCACACTGTGTCCAGGTACCGGCTGGCGTACGTTCCCACAACTCGCCCGCCTGATTGGTGACATACAAACTATTCGTCGCACCCGCGAAGCCACCCTGGAAGACCACCGCGTCCATCACGGCTTTGCCGGTGCCGAAGTCACGGTCGACGACCTGGCCGGCGTTGGTATCGTCGGTACGGCGGAAGACCTTGGTGCCCGACAGGATGAACTGCGTCTGACCACCGGAGGCATTCGGCCCGTCCACGAACTTCACCACGCCGTACCCGATGGGCACGGCAGCGGCAGCCGCGATCGGATGCAGCAGTGGACCCTTGCCGATCAGGCCGCCGTCCACCTGAATGTCGGTGCCCCAGTAGTAGCGGCGGTCGCCGTAGCTGGACTGCACCCGCTCGCCATACCCACCGGTGGGGTGGATGGCGAAAGTCCGCTCGCGGTACACGGGAGCCGAGCCGTACTCCTGCACGCTGGGCACCACCCCGTCGAGCATCTGCTGCTTGCGACCCACCAGCAGGCCCTGATCGTTGGGCAGCAGCATGTAGCCCTGGCGATCGGTGGCCGCGCCCAGGATCGAGCCAATGCGCATGTGGAACGGCCAGGGCCGACGTCGACTACTGAGCAGGCTCATCAGGCGGTCTCGTAGAACACTTGAAACGACAGGGCATCCCCATTGGCAACCGCAAAAGACGGCGCGCCGCCGATGAAGTTCCCCTGGCCCGAGTCCACGAAGCTGACGGTACGGGTCGCCATGAGGGCGGTGCCGCAGTAGAACGCCGTGCCAGTGCGAATGTACATATACACGCCTTTGGCGATGTACGAGCCACTGTTCAGTGGCGCCGGGATGCCAGCATTCAGATTCGCCTGGATCTGAGACCCGGCGGTCCCGGCAGACGTGATGTTGACATCCACGTCCACCACCACCAGCTTGCCGTACTGCGCCCAGCGGCACCAGTTGGGGGTGAGCGAGATGGCGACGCCCTGAGTGAGAGTGACGGTACTGTTTGTCCATGCGCCAGCCGGGAAGTTCGCCGCCGTCAGATTGCCGGCGAGGGTAACCAGCCCGCTGGCAGCGTCGATCGACATGCGGTTCGTCCAAGTGATCGGATTCGCCCCCGCCGGGGCGGTAGCGAGCTGAATGGCGCTCTGCCCAGCAACTACGTACGACGATGGCTGGGCGACGTCGTAGCGCTGCCAGTTGCTACCGTCCCAATAGGCGTTCCCAGCGATGTGGCTGCCTGTCCTGCTGCTAAGAAACGCATACTGGAGCGGCGATTCGAGCGAGAGACTCTGGTTGCTCCCCGCAGGAGTGCGAATAATCGGCGGCGTGGCGTTGTTGCCGATTGAAAGAGCACCCACCAGTTGCGTGGCGCCGGCGTTGTACAGACCAAGGTTGGTAGTCGCACCGTTGGGCGCGCCGATGTACAGGCCGTAGTTGAAGGCGTACCCCGCTGGGACGGTGATGGCACCGATATAGAACGAGCGATAGTCGACGCTGGTGAAGCTGCCGGTGTTGGTCGGCACCCCGTCCACGCGCACGGCATCGATCTGCCAGCCGTTGCCAGCCGGGTTGACCGCGCACGTGCTCCACAACCCGTGGCCGTAGTTCGAGCCACCCACCGTGAGCGCCACCCCGCCCTGCGGGCCGGCACCGATGCCGAAGAGACCGGTGATGTAGCCGTCGCCACCAACCTGGAAACGCGTGTTGCCAGTCGGCAGCGTGGCGTTGACCGCAAGCTTGTCCGCCACGTACACGTCGCGCGGGCGGTTCGCACCGGCGGCACCGATGTCGTAGGCGTTGTCGGCAGCCGCGACCAGGTGCCCGGTGGGCTGAACGGTCCAGCGATCCGTGCCGCTGGTGCGGAGTGCGAGATAGCCACCGTTGGTGCCGATGGTCAGCGGTCGCTGGGTGGCGGTGCCCAGGGCGTTCGACAGCAGGTACGCCACATTCCCCGACCAGTTGATCTCCAACCGCTCGTAGTTGGTGGCG
>Ga0126379_10000527_pt1 | contig 21329 bp, 8 predicted proteins | sample PanSoiMetPlot_24_FD_92640 | JGI IMG/M metagenome (GOLD analysis project Ga0126379, IMG submission 92640) | Tropical forest soil microbial communities from Panama - MetaG Plot_24 | ecosystem: Environmental > Terrestrial > Soil > Tropical forest > Bulk soil | place: Panama | collected 2016-02-17
GAGGCTCAGATTGTCAAATCGATGGATGAGTTGCTGGCCATCGACGAGATCAAATTGATCGTGATCGCGACCCCTAACGTGTCCCACTATCCCCTGGCCAGAGAGTGTCTGCTGGCGGGGCGGGACGTCGTCGTCGATAAGCCATTTACCACAACATACTCAGAAGCAGCGGAGCTGGTGAATCTGGCCAGGCAGCATGGCCGGTTGCTTACGGTGTACCAGAACCTGCGATCCAACGGAGATTTCCGAACCATCCGTCGGCTGGTAGAGTCGGGCACCCTAGGGCGCATCGTGCTGTATGAAGCCCATTTTGATCGATATCGTCTGCAAGTACACCCTGACGCGTGGCGCGAGAGAGCGGAGCCGGGAAGCGGGGTATTCTTCGATCTCGGAGTGCACTTGATTGATCAAGCCATGGTTCTATGGGGCCTGCCGGAAGCAATCACAGCCGACATTCGCATCGAGCGTGACGGTGCCGTGGTTGATGACGCCTTCGACGTCACGATGCAGTACCCCGGAAACCGGGTGTTGTTGCGCGCCAGCATGACCGCTCTCGCGCCTGACATTCGCTACATTGTTCGCGGCGAAAGAGGAGCATTTGTGAAGTTTGGGATCGATCCGCAGGAGGAGGCGCTCAAGCGGGGTGAGATTCCACACGACGAAACTTGGGGACGGGAAGCAAGGGAGAAGTGGGGTATGCTCTATACTCCAGACGGAAAGAGCATCCGCACCGAGACCATCCCTACCATTCCCGGAGACTATCGCCTGTTCTATGCCAACGTGCGCGACGCAATTCTCGGCGACGCGCCAATCGATGTCACCCACGAGCAAATGCTGAACGTCATGGATGCACTGGAATCAGCGCGGGAAAGCAGCCATCGACGGTGTACCGTAGCGTTCCCTCGTAAATGAATGCCCGATGAGCCACCTGCTCTTATTGCACGAGTGTGGGGCTTAGTTATCTACAGCTTGCCTTACTCAATCGCCTCAGCTATATCCTCCAACCGATCCCGATAATGCTCCACCAGCGGCTTCGGCGCGCTTACTTTTTTCCCAGACAACATATTCTTCAACTCCAAAGCATTGACTGCTGCCTGGCCGTGGTTGTGGTTGTTGGCGACGGCAAATGTCTTCTCCGCCTGCTGCGCGATGTTCGTGATCTTATCTTTCCATCCCTCCAGCTCAGATCGTTTATAGAGATAGTTATAGCGGTCACGGCTGAAGTCAGACTGAAACCATTCTTTGTAATTGCGCCCGTGCAACCTGACGTATCCGACCGGAGCAGTCACGTGCTCGGTGCCACGAATCGATCTTCCCAGACGAGGCTGGTCGATGTTGCAGAACCCCACTCCCTTTTTCGCGAGCTGCGCCAGGATCTCCGGGTCGTTCCAGCTCTCATGGCGGATTTCGACCACCAGCGGATATTCCGTGAACCTGGCGATGAGAGCGAACAGGTAGTCGCGGGTGTCGTCAGCATTTTTGAACGACATGGGAAACTGAATCAGCACGGCGCCCAACTTGCCTTCCTGGGCGATGGAATCCAGTCCTTCACGCGCCAGCTTTTCATCTTCCGCGCTCACCGTTAACGCGAAAGGCGAAGGAGCTTTGCTTCCCTGGGGGACATGGGTGAAACCCTGATACAGCTTGGCCGTGAACTGGAAATTGCTGTTTACGGCGCCGGCCTTTTTGCACCAATCCTTCCCCACATGAGGCCGGATATGGCCGTAAAACGAGGTGTTGATCTCGCAGCAATCGAAGAACTGCGCCAGATATTCGAGCGGATGGAGCTTACGTCTTTTAAGATCAGTGGGATAGACGACCCCCTCCCAGTCCTTGTAGGAAAAGCCCGCGGTTCCGATGTAAATGCCCATTCAGACGCTCGGCTCCTTCTATTTACAAATGCTCCGGTCTTTCTATTTGACAGACCCCGCGGTCTTTCTATTGACAGACCTACCGGTCTATTGACAGACCTACCGGTCTTTTTATTTGACAGACCTGGCGGTCCTGGCTTAGTGTAATCTTCCTCTAATAGCGAACAAAAAGCGAAGCACCTGCATCTTATATTTTATGGCCTCCCTTGCCCTGATCAAGACCCAGGTGGAAAGCCGGATTCCCGGCGCCTTGACGGTCTATGCCCGCCCTGAGCCGGAGACGCTCCCAACCGGCATAGCAGCCCTTGACGATCAAACAGGCGGCATCCCCAAAGGGGCGCTTACCCAGATATGCGCTTCGCCGGAAACCTCTTCCGGCAAGACCACGCTGCTTCTGTCGCTTCTCGCCCAAGCCACCGGCAAAGAACATTTTTGCGCTTTGGTGGACGCCGGGGATTGTTTCGATCCGGCATCGGGAGCAGCGGCGGGGGTTTGCCTCTCGCGTTTGCTGTGGGTGCGATGTGGCGGCAAACACCGGCTGAAGCCGGTCGAGCAGGCGTTCAAGGCAGCAGACATTCTGGTGCAGAACGGCGGGTTCGGAGTGATTGCCGTTGACCTCAGCAACGTTGAAGAACGGCTGGTAAGAAGAATTCCTCTCGCAACCTGGTTTCGCTTTTCGCGTGTGGTGGAAAAGATGCCAACCGCTCTGGTGTTCCTGACGCCTTCAGCCGTGGCGACAAGTTGCGCTGCTTTGACATTGCATCTGGGCTGCAAGGGACCGCGTTGGTCAGGCGAGAGGACCGTATCTCACGGCTGCCTGCTCGCGAACATGGAATTTGATCTTGAGATCAGGCGGACGCACGCCAAGAAGCCGGTCGCACCCGCCCGGCCTGATTTCACGGCAAGACCACAATGGGCATGAACCATGTTGTTCGGATGTATTCACGTTCCAGATTTTCCCGTGCAAGCGGCGCTTCGCCGAGAGCCCATTCCAGGGCCGGTTGCGCTGTTGGACGGTCCGGAATCTTTACTCAAGGTTGTTGCCTGCAACGATCTTGCCCGCAATGCAGGAATCGACATCGGGATGACGAAGCTGGAGGCTGAAGTCTGCCCCGGAGTCGCACTGCGAAAACGAGTCATTGAGGATGAAGAATCCGCACAGGCGGCACTTCTCGATTGCGGTTATAGCTTCTCCCCAAGAGTCGAATCCACCTGTCCCGGGACCATCATTGCTGATCTGACCGGATCAGAACGCCTTCTCGGAGACGGGCGAAACATTGGGCCGTTGCTTCTCGATCGTGCCGAAGCATGTAATCTCAAGGCCAACGTTGGGATCGCCGCGAATCCAGATGCAGCACTCTGTGCGGCGCGTGGATTCCGGGGAATCACCATCATTGCTTCGGGTGACGAAGCAGTGCGTCTTGCTCATTTGCCGGTTCGAGTCTTGAAACCAACTCCTGAGACGTTGGACATATTGGATGCCTGGGGCATTCGGGATTTCCAGTCATTGGCGGCATTGCCGCCGATCCCTCTGACACAACGGCTTGGACAGTACGGCTTGCATTTGCAGCGGCTGGCCAAAGGCGGAGTGGAGCGCGAGCTGGTTCCCGCGGAAGCTCCAACCCTGTTTCACGAAGATATCGAATTGGAAGAAGCCGTGGAATTGCTGGAGCCGCTGAGTTTCATCCTCAACCGTTTGTTGGAACAACTGACTGCGCGTTTGCGAGCAAGGTCGCTGGCCACGGATCACGTTCAGGCTGACTTGTTTCTTGAGGTTCATCCCGACCGGGAGTTAAGCGCGGCTTCCCTGCCCGATTCCATCGCTCCACTGCATCAGAGAGCATTGAAACTCCCGGTGCCGACCCAGGAGGCCAAAGTCCTGCTGAAACTGTTGCAACTTGATCTGGCCGCTCATCCCCCGCAAGCGCCGGTCAAGAAAATCAGGATTGAAGTTCGCCCGGCCCGCATCCGGCTCACACAAACCGGATTGTTCCAGCCGCTTGCTCCCGAAGCGCAAAAGCTTGAAATCACGCTGGCCCGTCTGCGTGCTGTTGCCGGCGAAACCGACACGGAGGGCCGCGGCCGGGTTGGGTTTCCAGTGATTCTCGATTCGCACCGGCCGGACAGTTTTGAGGTATTGCCGGTTGGACCTGACCGTGATGACCAGCGTGCGTTGGTGGCCTCATCCCGACTGGCTCTGCGGTGGTTCCGTCCAGCCGTGGCTGCGAGCGTGGAATTGATGAATGCAAGACCCGTTGCTGTTCAATTCCGTCGCAAGAAAGCCAGAGTTGTCCATGCTACGGGTCCGTGGCGGACGAGCGGCGCATGGTGGGATGCAAAAGAGAGCTGGAACCGAGACGAATGGGACGTGCACCTCTCCGTTGACGGCGCGAGCGGGCTGTACCGCATTTTTCTTGACCATCGCACCGGACAATGGTTCGTGGAAGGGATGTATGACTAGCGGCTATGTAGAACTTCATGCCCGGTCCGCTTTCTCGTTCCTGGAAGGCGCTTCCCTGCCCGAAATGCTGGCCGCAGTCTGTGCCGCGCGGAACATTCCCGCGATGGCTCTCCTTGACCGCAATGGATTCTACGGCTCTCCCCGCTTCCACATGGCCGCGCAGAAGACCGGCCTGCGCGCCCACGTGGGAGCGGAAGTGACGGTTCGTGGCGAGAACGGTGCAGGAAACTATCCGCTGCTCTGTGAGTCGCGCACGGGTTACCAGAATCTTTGCCGGCTGATTACCAAGCTCAAGTTGCGCGTCCCCAAACACGCAGAGAGTGATACGAAGCTCGAAGACTTTGAGGAACACACAGAAGGACTGGTCTGCCTTACGGGCGACGAGCAAGGACCGCTGGCCGAGGCTTTACGCCGAGGCGGGCTGGAACGAGGCCGGCGATTGCTAACCAGGCTCAAAGAGATTTTCAGGCCTGAAAACGTGTACGTCGAACTGCAACGTCATTTCCAACGTGACCAGGAAGCTCGTAATCAAGCCGCTATGGAGCTGGCCTGTCAGCTGAGGCTTCCGGTCCTTGCTACGAACGGGGTTTGCTACGCGACAAAGACTGACCGCGACATCCTGGACGTATTCACTTGCATTCAACACAAGCGGCAACTGACGACGGCGGGACTCTTGTTGGCCCGCAATGCGGAACGCCATGTCCGCAGCCCGGAAAAGATGGCCCGCCTGTTTCGAGATATTCCAGAGTCCATCAGCAACACGGTCGAACTGTCATCCCGGCTTCAGTTCACGCTTGAGAACCTGGGCTACGAGTTTCCGCGCTATCCGGTCCCGGACGGGGAAACGATGGACTCATTCCTTTACGCCCGCACCTGGGAAGGCGTACGAGCGCGGTACCGGCAGGTCACAGAGCGCGTCCGGCAACAGATTGCGCGCGAGCTGGCGCTGATCGAAAAGCTCGGCCTTGCCGGATATTTCCTGATCGTTTGGGACATGATCCGATTCTGCCGCGACAACGACATTCTTGTACAAGGACGAGGATCGGCAGCCAACAGCGCAGTGTGTTATGCCCTGGGCATCACTGCCGTCGATCCCATCGGGATGGATCTTCTCTTCGAACGCTTTCTGTCCGAAGAACGCGGTGAGTGGCCGGACATTGACCTGGACTTGCCCAGCGGTGATGAACGGGAAAAAGCAATTCAATACCTCTATCAGCGATATGGACAGCTCGGCGCGGCGATGACCGCGAACGTCTGCACCTACCGAGGCCGCCTGGCGGCGCGCGAAGTCGGCAAGGCCTTCGGATTTGATCCGCAAACACTCAACCGCCTTTCCACGATGGTGGGCGGGTTCGAGTGGCGCGGTCCCAACGACACCTTTGACCGATACTTCACCACCGCCGGGCTTGATCTCACACACCAACGCATCTCCAAATATCTTGATCTCTGCGTGCGCTTGCAGGATTTGCCTCGCCATCTGAGCCAGCATTCCGGAGGCATGGTGATCTGCCAGGGTACGCTCGATTCCGTCGTACCTCTGGAGCCGGCCACGATGCCGGGCCGCGTGGTGGTGCAGTGGGACAAAGATGACTGCGCCGATCTTGGAATTGTCAAAGTCGATCTCCTGGGCTTGGGAATGATGGCCGTGCTCAAAGATTCGATCGACTTGATTCGCGACCACTACAGAGAAGAAGTTGATCTGGCGCACTTGCCTCCGGATTGTCCTGACACGTATGACGTAATTCGCAAAGCAGACACCATCGGCATGTTTCAGATTGAGAGCCGGGCGCAAATGGCGTCCTTGCCGCGAAATAACCCGCGGAAGTTTTACGACCTTGTAACCCAGGTTGCCCTCATCCGGCCCGGCCCGATCACCGGCCAAATGACCTCACCGTATTTGAAACGCAGGCAGGGCAAAGAAGCTGTGACCTATCCGCATCCTTCGCTTGAGCCGGTTCTGAAGCGGACCCTGGGCGTTCCTCTGTTTCAAGAACAGCTTCTACGCATGGCCATGATCTGCGCCAATTTCACAGGAGGTGAAGCGGAAGAGCTGCGACGCGCGCTAGGACACAAACGTTCGGAGCGGCGGATGAAAGAAATTGAAACCCGGCTGCGCTCTGGCATGACTCAGAACGGCATTGCTCCGGAAGCCCAGGATAAGATTGTCCAGTTCATCTCCTCGTTCGCCCTTTACGGATTCCCTGAGTCCCATTCCGCCAGCTTCGCCTTGATCGCATACGCCAGCGCCTTCTTGAAAGTCCGTTATTTGGCCGCGTTCACGGCAGCGCTGTTGAACAATCAACCCATGGGCTTCTATTCTCCCGCAACCATCGTCAAGGACGCGCAGCGGCATGGCTTGAAAGTCAAACCCATTGACGTGACTCGCTCGCAATGGAACTGTTCCCTGGAAAATGAGGGCGGTAAGAACGTAATGCGACTCGGACTGCGCTACGTGCGAGGATTGCAACAGCCCGCAGCCCTGGCTTTAGAAGCCGCGCGGGCACAGATGCCATTCACCAGCATTGAGGACCTCGCTTATCGAGTTCCGCAACTCAGCAGAGCTGACCTGGCAATGCTGGCCCGGATCGGCGCATTGAACAGAATCAGTGCCGGCACTCAATTGCATCGTCGTGACGCACTCTGGCAGGTGCAGAAAGCCGGACACAGGGTTGGACCGCTGCTCGAGAAAATAACCGAAAGGGACGCTTCCTCGCCGTTGTTGCAGATGGATGTTGAAGAGAGGCTTGTAGCCGATTACCACGGAACCGGACTGACCACAGGCCCGCACCCGATGGCTTATCGACGGAGAGAGCTCCGCGCCATGAACATCAAGTCGGCTGCGGAGTTGAAGGAGATGAGAAACGGCGTAAAAGCAACGGTTGCCGGCTGCGTGATCACACGCCAACGCCCCGGCACGGCCAAGGGGCTGATTTTCATGACGCTCGAGGACGAGACCGGCAATTCCAATGTCATCGTCATGCCCGACTTCTTCGAAGAGAACCGAGTCGCTGTTCTCTATGAGAGATTTGTCGAGATCGCGGGAACTGTCCAGAGCCATGACGGAATCGTGCATCTCCGCGCAGAAAGCATTGCACCACTACGCATCAGCAGCGCCGAAGTCTCGTCTCACGACTTTCACTAGCTGGCGGCGACGCGCGCCATCATCTAGGCTGCTGCCCATTCCTGGCGCAACTCATCTGCCCGGCGGATGACCCGCGCGACCAAGTCCTCAGGGGCCACGCACGGCCCTTGCAAGTCCTCCGCATCCGCCATGATCTGTGATCCACCGCTTCCACCTATGTCTGAATCTTGCGATTCGCCATTCAGTTCCGCAAAAACCTCGCCGGTGGGTAAGATCTCGAGACTATCCAGCTTTTCCAATACCGGATGCATGGCGCGTTCCGGGTCGCGGAGAAACTCCGTGGCGCGAACCCGGGTGAAGATCCAGCCCAACCGCTCAAGGATGGCTTGCCGCTCCATGTCTTCAGGAAGCTGCCGGATGTCGATGGGGTAATGCGGATCGCCCTCGCATTCGATCGCCAGGCGTCGCTTTCCAGCGCCTTCAACCACCAGGTCCATTTGATACTTCCCTACCCGCCATTGTGGAGTGACTCGATAACCCCTGCATTCAAGGAACTTCGCGACTTCCCGTTGGAAGGGCGACTGTGTCTTGTTCTCCTCTGTTTCCTCGAGAGCGCGCATGAGATGGGCCGGATCGTATGCGTGCTCGATCAGTTGCCGTCGCAAATCTTCAGGCTTGAGGTCTCGCTCGGGGTTGAGAGAGTGAACAATCCACATCTGGTCCCGGCCACGGCTGGCCGCGACATTGAAGCGCTGTTTAAAAAGCTGTTGATCCCGCAACCGCAGCGTTCCGCGTTCGGTGGTATCGACGAGCGAGATAAAGATCACGTCTCTCTCGTCCCCTTGAAACTGGGCCGCGTTGCCGCAAAGCAACCTGTGCATCTCATAGCGGTCCGGTGAGAGATGTGCCCGCAGGAGGCCGTCAATCGTAATCGCCTGTTCGTCACCAATGAGCGAGACAACACCGAAGCTCACGGGTTGGCCTGCCTCATTGACTTGATATTCAGGCTGCTCGGTGGCGGCGACGATCAACGAGGTAATGGCCAGGGCTTCCTGGCGATTGACCTTTTCGTCCCGGGTCGAATCTGAAACCCGGTAGGCAACCAGCGGCGGCTGTATCTGAACACGACTTGCATCGCGCAACGGTTTCACGCGGCTGTCGTACGAGACCATGTTGCTGAACTGGATGATCTCCGGCACGCAGCGGAAGTGCTCGACCAGGCAAGTCGTCCCGCCGAAAGACTGGCGAGCCAGGTCATAGATGGAGATCTGCCCATCGTACAAATGAGCATTGGGGATTCCCTGCAGGTACTGGGAAATCAGGTTGCCGACCAACCCTAAGTCCTGGCCCACCGGCGTGGGGCTCACTTGTTCGTGGTCGCCTACCACGAGCACGGACTTACCCAGATAAAGGGCAAGCAGGGCCATCACGTCGCTTTGGCTGGCTTCATCAATGATGACGACGTCGAAGCGCGTGACGCGCGGATCAAAGTTTTCCACCACGCGCGATAGCGGCATCACCCACACCGGCACGGCCCCACGACACTCGCTCATTTTGCGCGCAGCTTCAGCGCGCAGCAGGGGAACACGGATGCCGGTTCCTTTGCCGATTCTGCGTATGGTGTCCAGCCAGCCAATCAGCGCCTGTCGCTGTTGCGAAGATGTGCGCCGGGCCTGGAATGCCCAGGCTCGCCGGTCGATCAAGTCGATCGTGACGCGGCGGACTTTCTCGCGCAGGATCTCGCTTTGACGCTGCAATGATTCCAGCGAAACTTCCGCCCGGCGCTCCAATTCATCACTGAGCTGGCGCCACATCCACGCGCGTGCAGGATCGCCGGGAATTTCTTCGGCCCCGTGAACGCCCTGGCGACGGCGAATGCAGTCCGCCCAGGCAGGAGCTGCAACTTCCAGCCGGCTGAGCAAGGAATGTCGCATGTCCAGCTCGGCCTGGCGGCTTCTGGTGTTAACGAGGTGCGTGTAAGCGTGGGCATAACGCTGCGCGTCCAGATTGCCCGCGGCATCCACCAGTTCGGCAAGCACCCGTGAGGAACGGAAGTTCTGAAGAGCAAGGACTAGCTCTTCTTGCAACTCGTGCAGTTCCCGGTTGATGTGGAGCCATTTGAGCTTGTTGTGCCGCGCGGAGAGCACAGGTAACAAGACAACGACCACGGCCCGCTCGATGCGCGCAAGCTCTCCGTAGTCGCCAACACAAACCGGTTGCCGGGAAATGAGTTTGTCCCAGCGTAAGCCGAGACCCTGCAGCTCTTCCTGGAGAGGCGCCCAGATGCGTGCCTGCCATTCCAGGCAATGCTGAATGGAATCGCAAAACTGAACCAGCGTGTTCTCGATGGCCTCTCCCATTTGGGACGAAGAAGAGGCGCCCAAAGGCGCTACCTGGCGGTCCCAGCGCAGCGCGAGGTCGCGGCGTAGAATCCTCAAGCGGGCAAGCCTGCACAAAGCGTCAAAGTGCTCGCGGCGGCTCGGCCGTTGTCCGTTGACCCGCGCCTGTGCAATGAACTGGCTCCAGGCCTTATGTTTGAGAAGAGTAAACGCGCCAAGTTTTCCACCCAGCTCAAAGTGTTCGAGGATCTTATCGGCGATCTGCTGTTGCTCCTCTAGTTCTTGGCTTTCAGGAAGTACCGGGCCGTACTTAAGAAACATCTCCTGACAACTCGCCGCTTCGCGATGAACGAGCTTAACAAACGTAACGAGTTGCTCCCATGGCCCGCGGTGAGCGCCACCGTATTTGCCGGCATAAACGGCGGCAAGCTTCCATTGTTCCTTCCCCGATAGCGGCTGGATTGCCAGCACGAGCCTGGCTGCAAGATCTTCGAACTGCGCTTCAGAGCCCCGCACCTGTCCCGGTTGCCACAAGTCGGAACAGAAATCGAGATCCTCGAGGCGCAGCCGGTTTCTTTCGCGAAGTTTGGTTTCGAACGTTTCCGGGTCGGGAAGTTCACCGGGATCGGGCAGGTCTCCGGAGAGTTCGCGCTCGTCTTCCGCTGAAACTGAAATGTTGGTGCGATAGAGGGCGGACAATTCGTCGTGAGAAAGCGGCAATGACGCTTCGCCCAGGACCGAGCCGGGAATCCACCCGTGGACCGGCGCCTCCTGCGTGACCTTGCGCGCCGCTTCGGCAGGAACCCAGGCTTTATCATCGAGAACAATTTCGCGGTATTCGCCGGCCCGCGCTTCCGCCAATTGCTGTAAGACCTCTTCCAGCTTCCGCAGGAGGTCGTGGCGCTCGACTTCCAACTTGCGCGCCTCATGTTCAAGCGCGCTGCCTTCGACGCTGCCCAATCTCTCCGCAATTGCAGCGACTGCGCTTTCCAGCTGCCGGCGGCTGTCGAGATCGCTTTCCAGCACGCTGACGCAAAGAGGCCGCAGGGCGGGAACAATGTGGTGGCGCACCATACGAAGGGCCTTCGTGGTGTGGCTGGTGACCAGAACGCTCTTGCCCTGCGCCAGGAGATGGCCGATCAAGTTGCCGATGGTGTGGGTCTTCCCCGTGCCGGGAGGACCTTGTACAAGCACTCCGCCGTGCTTTTCCAATTGCTGGGCAATCCTGATCTGCTCCGGATTCGCAGGTTTGCTCAGCAGTACATTCGCCTCGGCCTCGCACAGGGTTGTGTTTGGAGGTTCCGACGGTTCGGCGTGATCATCGTCGACAAAAATCGGCTCCGCTTCTCCGACGATGTTCAGCAACGCCCACGGCAATTCCTGACGGGTACGAAGATCGTCAAGCACGCCCTCGATGGCGGCGGCAAAGCCCAGCGTGCGCGAACGCAGGAAGACAACTGGATCACGACCGATGCGAGGTTCATCCTCCTGGTCTTGTATGAATCCTTCGACAAATTCCCCGTGCGGAGAGAGCTGCACAACCAGGCGCTTGAGGAACGCGGAAGTAGAGCCGCCGCCCAAAGGATGATAGCCATCTCGCTCCAACTCTTCGCGGCAGCGCCCCATGGCGCGACCGTCAACGTCACTCAACGATTGGAACAGGGCGGAATACAACTCCACGGGATAGTCCGCTTCGGAGAGCGTGAACTCGGGTACCGCGGCATTGAACTCAAGTTGCAAACGCTGGAGGAGGACCGGGTGATAGATATTTCCCTCAGTACGGCGCCAACTCAAAATGCCATCCCCCAGGATGAGCTCCACGCGCTCGGCTTCGCGCTCCAGACGGCCATGGAGTTCGTATAACGCTTCAAAAATGTTCATGGCCAGACGCGCCGGCTTCTCATTCCTCGCCCACTCGTCCCGTTGCGTCTGCCAGCGGCGAAAGGCCTCGACCCGGCTTGGGTCGTCGCCGAAGTTTGCCTTGAGTCCGTTCTGGCCCTCCGGTTCATCCAGCGTCTTGTGAAAAGTTGCCTGGTGGTTAGGATCATCCCAGCCATTTTTCAGCCAGGCTGCGATTTGAGTGGGAGGCGCCGGAGGAGCAGTCAGTTTCGGCCGCCGCACTTTGAACACAAAGTCCTGGTCGCCGGCTTCAGCTCCGGCCTGCTTGGAAACCTCTGCCACGCTCCAACTGGCAGGCCCTCGCTGGATGCAAGCGTGCGATGGAAGATCGTGGAGCCACAAATTCCACAGTTGACCATCGAGGTGCCTGGGAACCGGATTGCGGTGCTGATTCAGTGCTTCCAGGTAGCGGAAAACCCGGGTTATCTTGTCCCTGGCATTGCTCACTCTGGGGGTTCTCTCGGGCACTCCTTTCAACGCGCGGTGCCCATTCGTTGTTTGCAGGCGAAGGCTTTTGTGTCTCATCAAACGTCCTTTGAACAGCAAAGCATCTGGATATCTAGGGTGTTACACCTATGAACTCATCGTAACGTAAGCTGGTTGCTGAGGAAAAGTAGAGGACTTTGGGAAAATTGCGGGCGTTAAAGCCCGTGCCTATGAAGTAAAACGTTTAGAATGTGATCTGTAGAATTGGTACATGTCCGGATTCTTGACCCTGGTATTGCACCATTTTTCGGAGTGAATATCGGTCTTTAAAGCTAAGGCTAACTACCTAATCCACTGTGGATTTCGTAGGCAAAGACCTTTCGACGGGTTGGGCCCTCACTTGAGTCGGGATCGTTTCTCGCACAAATGCATTGCCGGAGATGACATTGGGGCCAGACACAAAAAAAACAGCGGCCCGCCGGGGCCGCTGTTCATGAAGTCAGCAGTTCAAAACTGCGCTACTTACTGGATGGGCTCCCTCCAGAGACTTTAATTTTGTTCTTTACGGTCATGCCGCCGGAGTGGTCTTTTGCGATACGCTCCGCAGTCTCTTTGGCATCCTTGGATGGCACAGTCCCACTCAATTCAACGGTCTTGCCTACTACTTGAACGTTGACATTGGCGCCGGCGAGAGTGGGGTCTTTTTGTAATGCAGACTGAATATCACTCTGGACGTCAGCAGAACCAGCTGTCGGCTGCTGGGCTTGTGGATTCTGTGAAGGCTCCTGCTGCCGGGGCGCTTGCTGCGCAAGTGCGAAACAGCCCCCGAGCGCCAAGATCACTACCATGGTGCAAAACGGTTTTCTCATGCACTATCTCCTTTGTATTAGTACCGCCTCATCAAAAACCTGTTGTGGTTGCATCAAGTCCCTTGATCAGATCAACGGCACCGGAACTCATTTTTAGTTGGCGAAGGAACGCGCGAAGGGCCCAAGGAAGAGTCCGTTATCAAAGGTTTGATGCTGCTGCCTCCACCGGGTTGTCCCTCAATAATGAAAAGTAGAGGTTGGCCTGGGGGTTTTTAGCGGGTAGGTTATAAGCGGTGTTACGACAAAGACCCTGCTTCTGGCCTCGTTCGAATCGATCGCCTCATTAAGGTCTCCATCTGCTTTCCAGAGTTCCTCGTGCCGCAATAAAACACCAGTGGAATTTGCAAGGCATTCCCTTCCAAACCACGCCTTCACATTTCCAGCAAGGAGAGACCGCACATGCACGTTCGTATTACCCGTTCAATTCTCTTACGCAAGACACGGCTGTTGTTAGCAGGGATGGTCTGTCTGACCATCCCGGCTTTCGCCCAGGGCGTTGGCAATTGGCACACCGCTGGCAATCAGATCCTCGACGCAAATAATCAAACGGTGCGAATCGCTGGGATCAATTGGTATGGCTTTGAGACCACCGATGAAGTTGTCCACGGCCTGTGGGCGCAGGATTACCAGGCAATTTTGAATGCAATCAAGAGCAACGGCTACAACACCATACGTCTTCCTTATTCCAACCAAATGGTGGAAAGCCCCATCATTCCTTCGAACATCAGCTACAACAACGGTAGCGGCCCAATCAATACGGACTTGAAGGGTCTGAATTCTCTCGAGATCATGGACAAGGTCATCGCCGCAGCGGGAAGTGACGGCCTGCGCGTCATTCTCGTGAATCATCGTTCGGAAGCCGGCAACAGTGCGGAAGCGAATGGTCTTTGGTACACCACCGCCTATCCGGAGTCAGCGTGGATCAACGACTGGCTGACACTGGTCAATCGATACGCCGGCTACAAAGATGCCAATGGCAACCCGACCGTCATCGGCGTGGACCTTCGCAATGAGCCGCACCTCATCGCCAACGGATCGCACACCGGCGCTTGCTGGACCGGAGATACGGCGACTGGGGGCTGTCCCACGAGCAACACCGGCCAGAACTGGCCTGCTGCCGCTCAGCGCGCCGGCAACGCTGTCCTGGGTGTGGATTCGAGTCTGCTGATTATCATCGAGGGTACAGATTGCTACAACGGAGATTGCGATTGGTGGGGCGGCAATCTGGAAGGCGTCAAGTCAAATCCAGTCGTACTCAATGTTGCCAACCGGCTGGTGTACTCGGCACACGATTACGGTCCTGCGCTCTTTCAGCAGGCCTGGTTTAACGGCAGCACGAGTAACTCAAGCCTCTCTGCGGTGTGGAACAAGTTCTGGGGCTACGTCAGCACCGACAACATCGCTCCTGTATTCGTCGGCGAATTTGGAACAGATAACAACTCGTCAGACATTCAGAGCAGCGCCCCAGGTTCTCAAGGACAGTGGTTCCAAGGCCTGGTGAACTTCTTGCAGAATAATTCCCTTTTGAACTGGACTTCCTGGGCACTGAACGGCGAGGACAGCTATGCGCTGCTCGACAACCAGTATGATCCCACGCCGGTGAGTTCGCTGAAACAGAGCATGTTGGCCACGATCCAGTTTCCTCTGAACGGAGCGGGTTCGTGCTCCGCTCTGGCGCCGGCGCCCACCGGGCTGACCGCGACCGCAGTGTCTTCAAGCCAGATCAACCTGAACTGGACTTCCACGGTCCCTCCTTCGGGTTGTGCCGTCACATATAGCGTCTTCCGCAGCACAACGAGCGGCTTCACGCCGGCTGCAAGCAATCGGATTTCGACTGGCCTTGCGGCAACGTCGTTTTCCGATTCCGGTTTAGCAGCAACTACCACCTATTACTATGCGATTGAAGCGGTCGATTCCCAAGGCTTATCGGCGGCTTCAAGCCAGGCGAGCGCCACAACGCAATCAGGCGGCACGCAGTGTACGGCGGCCCCGTCCGCTCCGGGTGGACTCGCGGCAACCGCTGCATCTTCAAGTCAGATCAACCTCAACTGGACGGCGGTAACTCCTCCCGCGAACTGTTCTGTGACCTACAGCGTTTTCGCCAGCACGTTGAACGGATTCACACCAGCCGGGAGCAATCAGATTGCGAGCGGCCTGGCCTCGCCGTCATTCTCGAACATGAACCTGGCGGCTTCGACCACTTTTTACTACCGTGTAGAGGCCGCTGACGCCGTTGGCGCTTCCCCACCCTCGAATCAGGCCAGTGCTACGACAGGTTCCGCCGGCAATGGAACGTCATGCCACGTGGTCTATAGCATCGTGAACCAATGGAACACGGGCTTCCAGGCAGCGATCAATATCGAAAACACGGGAAGCGCAAACCTCACGAGCTGGATACTGACTTGGACATTTCCTGGCAGCCAGCAAATCACAGGCCTGTGGAACGGCTCCGCAGTGCAAACCGGCTCGGCGGTCAGTGTGAACAACCTAAACTACAACGCCTTGATTCCCTCAGGCGGAAGCTACAACGGAATCGGCTTCACGGCGAACTACAGTGGATCGAATCCATTGCCCACGAACTTCTCTGTGAATGGCTTGCCTTGTAACTAACCGACTCACTTGAAGGGCGGGTGCAACGACCCGCCCTTCTGTTGCGTGTTCATGAATGCTTTGGCTCTTACTGAATGCCAAAAGGCTGCTTACCCCTCCAGTCTGGGATGGAGTCTACGTGCAGGTCGGTGTTCGTGGGCAATGGGTGCATAAGAAACTTCAACGTAAAGCCGACGGTCTGCGTCGCGAAGTTCTGGGCGTTGTTGCCGGTGGCAAAAGTATACAGATACCAGTGCGGCGCGATTCGATAACCGACGCGTACGGCAAAATCGTAATTCGGCCCGGTGTGCACCTGACCTGCGTAGAAAGATGGACTGAGCTGCGCCTGGGTCGGAAACACGGGCGAACTTTGTGTCGACAGGTATTGAGCGCCCAAGCTGGCGCGGATTTCGTATTCAAATCGCCGGTGACGCGCGAAGTAGGATACCGGTATCGACCCAACATAATACTGTTGGGGGCTGAAGTATCCGCCCTGACCCAACGAGAAAAAGCTCTGGTTCTTGTCGTAATGCATGCCGCTGGCGCTGAGCCCCACCGATAGACCTTTGGCGACGCGCCAGTACACACCAGCGCTGCCGGCAACCTTCCAGTTGTCCGGCACGTTCAGCCCTTGCATGAAACCGTACGTCAGCGAGACATACTGGCCGGTGCCACGCAGGTCATGGCTGAGCTGTAAGGTGCCTGTATTGGAGACAACTCCACCCCAGGCTTGACCGGTGAGCGGATCGCGCGCGCCCGCATACGAGACGAGGCTATCCTTGACACTATCGCGCACGAACAAAAAGGTAAGCGGGCCATTCAGAGGACGGAAGCGTAAGCCTCCCGTCAGGTTATGCGTGAGGAACCCTTGCGGAGATGTGCCAAAGGCCAAGCCAAACGTGTTCGTGGACAACTGCAAGTCGCCCCCGAAACCAAAAGCCTTCTGCGCACCGAAGGTTGCGCCCTGCTTCAACGTGCCGAACTGCAAGGTCGAACCGCCATCCGGGCTGCCGCTAAGAAGGTAAACGCCGTGTCCTTCCAGCGTCATCCGTACTCGATTGGCGAACGTAATGGAGTCACTGATCACGCCGTCCTCAGTAATCAAGCGATCAAAGCCAGGATCGCCCGTCCGTCCCGTGACCGCATCGCCTAGACCTGTGAACGGCGTATTGCGGTTTTGGACGACATCGATCTCATCTTGAATGCCCTGCTCTTTCGCGGGGTCAGCTTTACCGTCTTGAGATTGTTGAGGGTCGGCTGAGTCAGTTTTACGATCTTGCGGTTGCGGTTGCTGAGGTTGTTGCTGTGGCTGAGGTTGTTGCTGTGGCTGAGGTTGTTGCTGTGGCTGAGGTTGCTGCGGTTGTTGCGATTGCTGAGGTTGCTGCGGTTGCTGCGGCGGCTGAGGCTGCTGAGATTGCGGAGCTTGCTGAGGATCGTTGCTATACACGTAGGCTGCGTAGACCAACCTGGCGCGACCTCGACGCGCGTAGCTGATCGGACCCAGCCGGGCTTCGCCCGCCGCGTCGCCGCTCGCCGTCGTTCGACAACCGGTCGCAGGGGATTGACTTGTTGCGCCGAGAGGCGGAAGAGCGGTCGCAGGATCGCTGTCATGCATCATCGCAACTTGGGGCAGGTTCTGCTGAGCGGCTGACTCATTTTTACGATCGCTCGGGCGGTTAGAGTTGGGCAATTCGCGGGTGGCAATCAAGGCCAGCTTCAGATCGCGCTTTGCTTCATCGTACTTCCCTTGTGCGACTTCCTGCTTGGCCACCATTCGTAACAGCTCTGGATCCCGTGGCCATTGTTGAACCCCCTCTTGCAAGAACTGATCGGCGAGAGAGTCATTGTGAACAGCCAGGGCGGCGCCTGCTGCAGCTCGATAATCGCCTGCATTCGCCCCAGCCATTCTCCACGACTCGTACACGTCGAGGGCCTTGTGATATTCGTGTTGCCGTACGTAAGCAGCGCCCAAGGCGGATTGTATTCTTCGATTCCCTGGGAGCATTCGTTCAGCATCCAGCAGGATGGCTATGCTTTGCTCCGACTTATGATCGTCAAGCGCCTTTTCTGCCCGGCGCACGCTCCATATCGACCAGATTTCTTCAAATGCGCTGTGCTGTCTAGCGGTGAGATCAGTACGGGCTCTGGCACTCGTCAGCAAAGCCAGGATATCTGGATCGTGCTGCGAGGTTGCGACCATTGCCCAGGCAAGTTGCAAGTCCAGGTCGGCGGGCGTGATTTGCCGTTGTTCCTGGTAGCGGGATCTTGCCTGTTCTAGGAGTTGGACAACCTGTTCGTTATTCCCAACGCTGCGTTGGGCGCTGGCGAGTAGAACAAGGAAATTCGGATCTTTTGCCAATTGGTTGCGCAAAGCCGCAGGCATTCGCGCGCTATCGCTTACGACCGCCGTGTCGGCATGCCCATTATGGAGAGAAGTGATGTAGCCTCGCCAGGCATCCGCCGAATTTGCATTTCGGTCGATAACTTCGCGATAGCTCTGTCGCGCTTGATCGTACTTGCCCTCGCGCCGCAAGATATCGGCCAGCAGCAGTTGCGTGCCCTCCGCTGGCACGTGTCCCGCAGCATGATCCAGGCTGACCGACCGGCGCAGGAAATCTTCGGCTTCAGCACATTGTCCCGACGCAGAGTAGGCGGCAGCTTCAGCGTTCAGAAAGCCGGTATCGTTCGCCGCGGCTGCCCGTGCATTCGCCGGCATCGTGCGGATGATCGCCAACGCGCTCGAAAAATCTCGGACGCGCGCGTAAGCCCCAACCAATCCTTGCCAGCCGGCAACGCTGTTAGGATGCGACTGGGTTGCCTGCTTGTAGACTTCGATGGCGCGGCTGGTGTTCCCCTGGTCGACCAGAACGCCCGCCAGTTGGAGGCGAACGTTCAGCGCCTCTTCGGTATCAGATGAACCGCCAACATCGAGTGCGCGGCGCAGTGCCTGATCGCCCTGCGTCGCCTGGTGAGCACTGTAATACGCAAGCGCGACTTCCGCGAGATAGTCTGGCCGTTTCTCCATCTGCTGCCGGATCGCTTCCGGGATGAGTTGCAACGTCGCGAGGGCGCCGTTAGCATCGTGAGCTCCCAGCTGCGAGTGGACGAGCCCAAGCCATCCGGAGGACTCGCCAGACGCTATCGTCGTAAGCCGCCGGTAAGCCTGGACAGCTTCAGTGTAGTTTCCGCTTCGTTGTCTTGCCTGTGCCAAACCGAGCAACGCGTCTTTGGCATCAGGATTCAGGGCGAGCGCCTGCTGATAATCGGTAACCGCAACCGCAACCCGGTTGCTGTTGAGCGCTTCAGTTCCACGCTTCATCACACCCCAATACCTCGCGTTGCGATAACCCTCGTCGATATCCTTTCGCTGCGGCGCCAGTCGCCGGGCTTCCGCGAACATCTTTTCTGCGTCGTCAAATTGTCCCTGCTTCAACCGGATGAATCCCAGCCCAGCCTTCGCGTCAACATTGGAAGGCGAATGGAGCAGGACCTGCTGGAATCTGGCCTCGGCATCAGGAAACCGCTTGGCTTGCAGCATCGCCTGTGCCATGCCAAGGAGCGCGTCCTCGTCTTGGGGACGGATCGCCAGTGCTTCATCGTAAGCCGCAATCGCGGCCGGCGAGTTGTTTTGGCGTACCGAAACACTTGCTTGCTGCATCGCCAGCCAAAACTTGGCGTTTTCGTATCCCACCCGCACGTCCGCTCGCTGCGGAGCCAGGGTTCGCGCCCGCTCGAAAAGGCTCAGCGCTTCGCTGAATCGCTTCTGATTAAGACGGACAAAGCCAAGGCCCGCGATCGCGTTGCTATCGTTGGGCGAGTGACGGAGAACCTCTTCGAATTTCGACTGTGCCGTCCCCAAGTCTTTGTTGTTCAGCGCCTGGAAACCGCGTTCCTTGTTCGCTTCAGCCACGTCATGTTGCTGTTTCGTATGCAGCGCCGCCGAGATGCTTTCGAGCTGCGAATCGGGGTAATGCCGCAAGTAGGCGTCTAGCGGACCCAAAACCGCTGGGTTTTCCTTTTCCCAGAGGAGCGCCTGGCGCCACGGATCGTGTGCCTGCTCTACAGCACCTGGATCCTGAATCGTCTCGAACAGATGAAAACCTTCCATGCGAGTGCTCGGATGATAAACGAGAACGAGGGCAAGCCACAGTCGAGACATTTCGTTATGTGGATCGCGCGCACAGAGCCGCCGCAACTGGGCGATGGCTCTCTCCCGTCCGCCGCTGCTGGCCGCTTCCGCTTCGTAGAACGGTCCCGCCCACTTCCCGGGAGGCGGCTCGTCTCCGAGGACCTCGTGATAGATCTTCATGGCTGCATCTGGCTGGTGTTGCAACGTGAGCCTGCCGGCCTGATCGAGCCGGTCACGCTCCTGCGCCGAAAGAACGTGCATCTTCTCAATGGCTTCAATCGCGGGATCCTTGGGATTGATCTTGCGCAGGCGGTCAAGGTAATTGCGTTCCTCGTCTGCTTTGCCGCTCTCTTTTGCATAGCGGGCAAGGCCAGCGAGCGCTTCTGCCTGGCTGGGATTCACCAGCAAGACTTGCTGCCAATTCTGCGCAGCGAGATCAATTCGGCCTCGTGCTTCGAGTGATCGCGCTTTTCCCAGCAGAATATTGACCCCATCCTGCGACTGGGCAAGCGATGCGCAAGCTCCGAAAGTTACAGCCAAAAGCAAGATCAGACACATTGGTCGCGATAAGTTCATAGTGATTGCCAACCTCCTACTAAGTTCTCGCCTTAAGTCCTTGCCGCAGCCAGCCGGCGGACGGCAATTCGTTCAACCCGTCGCCGTAGCCACGACCCGAACAAGAATGCAAATGACAACACCAGTACCGGCGTGAGCCAGTAGTGTTCGACGATGAAAACCAAGGCTTCCTGATATGGATTCAGGCGGCCTGAGTGGAATGCCCGTCCGCTGAGGAGGAAAGATCGAAAGCGCCCAGCTTGCGACACCGAGACTGCGCCGTATACCGGACCTTGCCGGACGGGAGGCATAAAGAGGGCTGCGATCGCATCTGCGCCATTCGGGCCTCGGGGCACGATCGCCACAACGGAGCGATCGTCGCGCAGCGGAGAAACGAACTCCGCCACTACGACGTCAAGCGGCCGGCGGCTGGCGAGAACTTGCGTCAGCTTTTCGCTGTCCTCGAGAACAAGTGGCCACTGGGGGTGCAGCCACCGAAATGTCGTTTCATCCATGTTCAGCGACGCGTGATCTTCCGACAATTGGAGCGGCATGCTGCTTTCCCACTCCGCCAGCAGTGGCTGCGCAGCAGGCGGGCCGATGATCACAAGGTCTTTATCCGCCACGGTTGCAACGTGGGCGGCATTGACGACCGTCAGCGCCGTTCCCGGCTGGCCAGTCTGGGCGCCAAAGAATCCCGTCATATCGAGCAAAGCTTCATAGTCCACATCGGTTGGCGTGTCAGGAAAAACTACCGCCGTCCGCCTCAGATCGGGCCATTGAGTAAACGGGTATCCTGCGTCCGCAAATAACTCGAGCCTGGGCAGAAGAACGGAATGTGGAAGAGCTCGCAAGTCCAGCCAGGAGTCGCGATGGATGAGGGCATACTGGCGGATGGAGTTTTGCGGACTGCCAAAGTCGAAATAGACAGTCAGGGTATTGGTATACGGCTGCAGCCTGCCTGTGGGAAGCCGGACAATCTCAGCCTCATCTGTCAGAGAGGGAGTAGGCCTCAACCGGATGCTGTCAACGTCTTTTCCATTCAGCTGAATATAGAGCGCCGCGTGCGAGCCCTCGGTCACGCCTCCATATCTGAACTTCAGAAGCAA
>Ga0126379_10000528_pt1 | contig 21321 bp, 16 predicted proteins | sample PanSoiMetPlot_24_FD_92640 | JGI IMG/M metagenome (GOLD analysis project Ga0126379, IMG submission 92640) | Tropical forest soil microbial communities from Panama - MetaG Plot_24 | ecosystem: Environmental > Terrestrial > Soil > Tropical forest > Bulk soil | place: Panama | collected 2016-02-17
CGCCCGCCGCGGCTACATCGACGAAATCATCGAGCCCTCCGAGACACGCGAGAAGTTGATTGCCGCGTTCAAGCTCTTGGAGAACAAACGGGTCGCTGTACCAGCCAAGAAACACGGCAACATACCGCTGTGACAATCGAAGCCGGGAGGCAGGAGGCGGTAGCCGGAAGGCGAGGGGAGGGCGGGGAAAGAGAGACCTCCCGGCCTGTCCGTCTCCTCGTCGCCAATCGCGGCGAAATCGCGCTGCGGATCTTTCGGGCGTGTAGGGATATGGGCATCGAGACCGTGGCTGTCTTCTCGGACGCTGACCGAAAGGCTCCGCATGTTGCGGCAGCGGATTACGCGGTGCGTTTGGGGCCTCCGCCTGCGAGGGAGAGCTACCTCAGCGTTGCTGCGATCCTCGAAGCGGCGAGGAAGACGAAGGCGACGCTCATCCATCCCGGTTACGGGTTCCTCGCCGAGAACGCCGCGTTCGCGCGTGCATGCTCGGACGCCGGTCTCACCTTCGTCGGGCCGCCCGCGGACGCGATCGAGGCGATGGGATCGAAGACCGGCAGCCGGAAGATGATGGAGGCCGCGGGCGTCCCGATCGTGCCGGGGCTGACGCGGCCGGCCTCGACGGCAGCCGAGCTGAAGGAGTTCGGGCGCAAGGCGGGGTATCCGATCCTCCTGAAGGCGGCGGCCGGCGGCGGCGGAAAAGGAATGCGGCGCGTCGATTCGGAGAAGGAGATCGAGGCGGCTTTCGCCCGCGCCTCGTCGGAAGCGATGGCCTTCTTCAACGACGGCGCCGTCTACGCCGAGAAGCTCGTCGAGGGGCCACGGCACGTCGAAGTCCAGGTCATCGCGGATAGACACGGCAACCGGCTCGCCGTCGGCGAGCGGGAGTGCAGCCTCCAGCGCCGCCACCAGAAGGTCGTCGAAGAGTGCCCGTCGCCGGTTGTCGGGGAGAACCTTCGGAAGAGGATCTGCTCGGCCGCTCTCGCCGCGTCGGCGGCCGTGAACTACGTCTCCTGCGGCACCGTCGAGTTCCTGCTCTCGCCCGACGGTTCCTTCTACTTCCTCGAGATGAACACGCGCCTCCAGGTCGAGCATCCCGTGACGGAGGAGGTCTACGGTGTGGACCTGGCCTCCGAGATGATTGCCATTGCGCTCGGCGAACCGCTGTCGTGGAAGGCGGAGGATCTCCGCCCGCGCGGGCACGCGATCGAGTGCCGGATCTACGCGGAGGACCCGTCGCGCGACTTCGCCCCTTCGCCCGGGACGATCGAGTCCCTGCGGCTTCCGGCCGGGCCCGGCGTACGCCACGACATCGGAGTCGAGCAGGGCTCGACCGTTCCCATCGACTACGACCCGATGCTCGGGAAGCTCGTCGTCTGGGGGCCGGACCGTCCCCGCGCGATCCGCCGGCTCTCGCGCGCCCTCTCCGAATACGAGGTCGCCGGCGTCGAGACGACGCTGCCTCTCTTTCGGCGGCTCTGCGGCGATTCGGACTTCCAGGCCGGCCGCTTCGACGTCCAGTGGCTCGAGCGGCGGCTCGCCTCGGGGCTGCTAGAGTCCCGCGAACCGTCGGACGAGGACGTGCTTCTCGCCGCGGCCGCGCTCTCGGACGAAACCGCGCCGCGAGGATCCACGCCCGCCGAGCCGCCCGCTTCTCCCTGGCGCCGGAGGGCGCGCCTGGAAAGCCTGCGCGGGGCCGAGCGCTGAAGCGCTGATGCGCCGCTCCGTCCTGTTCCTGAAGAACCCCGGCGGGGACCCCTCCCAGGTCGTCGTCGAGCGGCGAGGCGCCGGCTGCCGCGTCGCCCGGGACGGGCACCGCGACGATTTCGATGCCTCGCGGCTCCCGGACGGCCGCTACTCCCTCCTGTTCGAGGACGGGCGCCAGGTCTCCGGCCGCGTGCAGGAGCGGCCCGAAGGAGTCCGCGTCTTTCGCCGAGGAGAGCCCGCGACGGTCTCGATGTCGCGCGGCCGTCCCTCGAGCGCTTCCCTCGCCGCGGGAGCGGGGGAAGGGGGCGTGGAGGAGATCCGCGCGCTGATGCACGGGCGCATCGTCGAGGTCAGGTTCGCCGCAGGCGATCGCGTCGAGCCGGGAGCTCTCCTTCTCGTGCTCGAAGCGATGAAAATGCAGAACGAGATTCGCGCTTCGCGGGGCGGCGTGGTCGAGCGCTGCGAGGTCGAGCAGGGGCAGACCGTCGAGGGCGGAGCGTTCCTGTTATCTATCCGGTCAGATAATAACTGACCGACTGTTCAGATCCAATCGTTTGAACTAATCTCCAAAAAAGCGGCTCATTTCGGCGCATTGCGGTTGTCCCATAGTTGGACTTCTTCTTTCTCTACAACAGTTTGCGGGCTTCATCTCCGACGCCTGATACTGGCAATGACATTGCTCTACGTCTGTGGGCTTTGAGTCGGTCTTTAACGCGGTTTGACACGTTTCGTCGATTTTTTAAGGAGGCAGGAATGAAGTCAGGATACCGATTTACCCTCGTTCTATCGGTTTGCCTGCTCTTGCTCGCTCCGATCGTCGTCGCCCAGACGACCGGAACGATCGAGGGCACGGTGACCGATCAGAGCGGCGGGGCGCTGCCAGGCGTGACGGTTGAGATCACCAGTCCCAACCTGCAGGGCACGCGCGTCGCGACCACGGGCAACGACGGGCGCTTCCGTTTCGTGAGCGTCCCGCCGGGCGCCTACAAGGTGACGGCCAACCTGTCGGGGATGGGCACGGTTTCCAAGACTGGAAACGTGACCCTCGACTCGACCCTGACCGTCAACATGCAGATGACGGTCTCGGCCAAGGAGGCCATCACGGTCACGGGCGAGGCGCCGCTGGTGGACACCGCGTCCACGACGACCGGCACCAACTACCAGGCCAAGGTCATCGACAAGCTGCCGGTGCAGCGCAACTACGCCTCGATCGTGCTCTCTCAGCCGGGCGTCCAGACGGACACGGGTGAGACGCAGGGCCGGTCGCTGGCGCTCTCGGTTTACGGCTCGACTTCGGCCGAGAACCTCTTCCTGATCGACGGGGTCAATACGACCAACGTCATCAAGGGGTTCCAGGGCAAGAACATCAACACGGAGTTCATCCAGGAAGTCGAGGTCAAGACGGGCGGCTACCAGGCCGAGTACGGCCGCAACACCGGCGGCGTGGTCAACGTGATCACGAAGTCGGGCGGCAACGAGTTCCACGGCGACGTGTTCGGCTACTACAACTGGCCGGCCGCGCAGGCCGACCAGAAGTTCGAGACGACGGCCCCCGGATCGCAGAGCGGCGACGTGACCGTCAATACCGCCGGCTCGATCATCAAGGACGTGGATCGCCGCGAGTTCGGCGTGGACCTCGGCGGCTACATGCTGAAGGATCACATCTGGTTCTACGGCGCCTACGACCGCGTCCTCCAGGACGACGTGCTCACGCCGATCACCGGAGCGCGCGCCAACACGGACTTCGACCGCAACTTCACGTCGAATCTCTGGGCCGGCAAGATGACCTTCAACGTGTTCCAGGGGACCACGATCGTCGGCACGGTCTTCTCCGACCCGCAGGTCAACGTGGGACCGCTCGTCGTCCCGACCGGGTTCAACCCGAACACCTACCAGGGCCGGCGCGACGTCGGCGGCACGGACTGGGCCGTCCGCCTGAACCAGCTGTTCGGCTCCTTCGGAATCCTGACCGGGCAGTACAGCCAGCACAAGGACCGCTTCGAGACCAAGCCGCAGGACCTGACCGCCATCCGCCAGAGCGACAACACGCAATCCCCCGCTGTCGTGTCGGGCGGCTTCGGCCAGGTCTTCGGGCCCACGATCAACAACAAGTCGACGCGCGACCTCTACTCGGGCAGCTTCACCGGCTACGTCGGGACCAACGAGTTCAAGGTCGGCGGCGACTACTCCAAGGACGACACGTCCGGCTCGACGTACTACACGGGCGGCCAGCAGATCTTCATCCGTCCGTGCGGCACGGGCGTCAACACCTGCGACCTCTCCCGCGCACCGTTCTACACGAACTCGGCGGGCGTGACGGAGCAGGTCTACTACGAGCACCGCATCTTCACGGCCAACGCTTCGGACTTGACCCCGCTCGTCTCGGCGCCCTTCGACACGCCGACCAAGCGGTGGGGCGCGTACGTCCAGGACCAGTGGAGGATCATCCCCACCCTCACGGTCAACGCCGGGGTGCGGTGGGACCAGGAGCACTACTTCGCGGGCGACGGCCACACGGCCTTCAAGCTTCTCAACCAGTGGGCCCCGCGCGCCGGATTCGTGTGGGACTTCACGGGCGACGGAACGAGCAAGCTGTACGGCTCGTACGGCAAGTTCTACTTCGCGATCCCGACGGACTTGAACGCCCGCGTTTTCACGGCCAACACCCAGGTCCGCAACTACAACTACATCCCGACGGCGACCAACCAGGACTTCGGCGGACGGTCCCGCCTGATCCAGGTCGGATCGTTCGACGGCGAGCCCGTCGAGTGCTTCAACACGACGATTACTCCGTGCAACACCCCGCTCAAGGCTTCCTACCAGAATGAGTACGCCCTGGGCGTGGAGAAGGCCCTCGACCCGACCCTCTCGGTCGGCATCAAGGGGACGTACCGCAGCCTCGGCCGGACGGTCGAAGACCGGTGCGACCTCGACTACAACGACCCGCTGGCGCAGGGCTCGACCTGCGGCATCTTCAACCCGGGCAGCGACGGCCCCATCGCCAACGGCGCCATCAAGACCTGCGACACGTCGTCGAACACGACGGATCCCAACTCCGGCAAGTGCGGCCTCCCGGGCGTTCCGGTCGGCGACGCCAAGCGCATCTTCCGCGGCATCGAGCTGACGGCGCGCAAGGCGTTCTCCCAGACCCTGTGGGCGCAGGCCTCGTACCTGTACTCCACGCTCCGCGGCAACTATTCCGGCGCCATCCGCGAGGCCTCCGGCCAGACGGACCCCGGGATCAACGCCGACTACGACTACTACCAGTTCGCGATCAACGCTTACGGCAACCTCGAGCTCGACCGCCCGCACCAGTTCCGCATCGACGCGGTTTACAACGCGCCGTTCGGTGTGTCCGTCGGCGGCCAGTTCTACGTGAGGAGCGGCAACCCGACCTCGCGCCTGGGCTACTACAACAGCTTCTACCCGGATCTGCTGTACCTCGACCAGCGCGGCAGCAACGGACGCCTCCCGACCGACTACGAGATGAACCTCTCCCTGGCTTACAACTGGAACATCGGTCCGGTGACGATCACGCCGCAGATGTACGTCTTCAACCTCATCAACCGGCAGACGGTCACGGGCATCGACCAGCGCTTCAACATCTTCGGCAACTACGTGACGACCAAGGGCAGCCCGTTCTACGGACAGGCCGGCATCGAGCCCGGAAAGACCGACCCGGTCTCCGGCGTCACCTGTCCGTCCTCGGCCACGGCTCCTTGCTCGGACAACGTGGACTACCGGAAGGCGACCTCCCGCGTCACCCCGCGCCTCTTCCGGGCGGCTCTCAAGATCTCCTTCTAGTCCTCACTTCGGATTCTCATCGGGGGCGGCTTCGGCCGCCCCTTTTTTTCTTATTCCGTCCCGCCGGAACAGGGATTGGGCAGAGGATCCTTGCTCCGGCGCGGCTCGCAAGGCGTAAAATTCGGCTCAGGTCGGAGACTTCACGAGGTCGGAGGGTGCCATGCGTAGAACATTGCTTCACGCTTCGCTGGCCCTGCTTCTCGCCGCCTTCGTCCTGTCCGCCCCCGCCGATCTGCCGAGGCTGTTTCACAAGGCCAAGGAGCAGTTCCGGATCGCCAGCTATGCGGAGGCCCTCGCGACGCTGGACGTGATCGCGAGCGAAGCCGAGCTTCCCGAAAACGCGAACGTGCGGGCGTCGGTGCGACCCGGCCTGTCCTTCTACCGGGGATCGTGCCTGGCGATGCTGGGCCGCTCCGTGGAAGCCCGCGAGCAGTTCGAGATCTTCCTGGCCTACTCTCCCAACGCGAGCCTGGATCCCGGAACCTATCCGAAGAAGGTCATCGCGGCGCTCGAGGAAGCGCGGCTCGACTTGAGGAAGCCTCGCGAGACCGCGGCGGCGGAAGCCCCCGCGGCCGCGCCCGCTTCCGGTCCCGCGCCGCAAGGCGAGGAGAGCGCGATCGCGACCGCCTACCGCGCGTACAAGAAGTCCGACAACGTGCGGCAGCCCCTCCTCTCGGAGGACTGGGCGGAGGGCCCGGTGCGCTTCCTGCTGACGCCGGAGGAGCGGCGGTCGTTCGCGGTGCTCTCCGATCCGGTCTCCCGGTCAGAGTTCGTCAACGCGTTCTGGAAGTCGCGCGACCCGAGGCCAGAGACCGTCGAAAACGAGTTCCGCGAGGAGTTCGAGAGGCGGGTGGCCTTCGCCGACATCCACTTCACGGAGAACGAGATTCGCGGCAGCGTGACCGACCGTGGCATGGTGTTCCTGCTTCTCGGCCCGCCCACCTACGTCGGAAGAAAGCCGATCCGGACGGGCGAGGACACCAGCGACCCGACGGGGATGGTGCGCTTCACGCGCAACGACGTGACCACGGTCGAGAAGACCAGCGGGAGCGGCTCGGCGACCAACGTCAAGATCGAGAACATGACGGGGCCCGCCAATGCGATACCGGATGCCCGCGGGCGCTGGCGTGAGGTCTGGCACTACCGGCGGGAGGTCCTTCCCCCTGGGCTGCCGTACACGCAGGTGGACTTCGAGTTCATCACCAGCTCGGGCTACGGCAACAACGTGCTCCAGCGAGAGCCGACAACCCTCAATGCCCTGGACGCCGCCCGCCGCGCCATCGTCGTGGACAGGAGCGTCAGCCGGGCTCCGCGCTGACCCGGAAGTCCCAAAAACCGGAATCGGAGGCCCCCGCCGGGTGTTGAATCCGGGCAGTGCGTAGAGCCTTGGCCGGGATCCTGCTGTGTTCCGGGGCGGCGCTCTGCCTCGCCGCGCCGGGTCCCTCCCGCGATCGGATCGCGGCGTACTTCAAGGGCTGGTACGCGCGCGTGCCTGGCAGCGAGGTCACGGTCAAGCCCACCAGGGAGGTCGCCGTTGCGGGGCTGGAGTCCTGGATGGTCGAAAGGACGACCCCGTCGAAAACCCGGCAGGAGAGCAACCTCGTCCTCTACGACCCCGCCGCCGACGCGCTCTTCGTGGGGGACGTCTTCGGCGACCCGGAGCGCGCCGCCAGCGGCAAGCCCTTCGACACGGCGCGCGACCTTCCCAACGTCGAGACCTCTCTGGGCGAGATGTTCGGCCTGCCGGTGAAAGTCGAGATGGGGTCCACGCCGCGCGGCGGGCTCCTGCCTCTGACGGTGGCCGTGAAATTCGACAAGAGCAGCGAGGCCTCCTTCGTCCGCCTCGGTTTCGTCTCCAAGGACGGCGCCGCGCTGATGCTCGGACAGTTTCAGTCCCTCGCGGAGACCCCCGCCGCCTTCCGCGAGCGGCTGCTCGCGGAGAATCCCGGGGTCAAGACGACCGGGGGAAGTTTCGTCGTCTCCGAGTTCCTCGATTTCCAGTGCGACCGCTGCCGGATCCGCACGCCGGACGTCCGCCGCGCCGTCGAGGGAAAGGGCGGCGCCGTCGAGGTGCACTTCCTGCCGCTCGTCAAGCAGCATGAGTGGGCGTTTGCGGCGGCCGAGTCGGCGTCCGGGCTCGCCTCGGTCAAGCCGGCGCTCTACCGGAATTACGAGGAAGCGATGTTTGCCCGAGGCGAGGGAATGAGCCCCGCGGCCGCGCGCGAGCTGGCCGCAGACATTGCCGAGGCGGCCGGGGCTCGGGAGGCGTTCAACGCGGAGGTCTCGAGCGGGCGCGCCGCGGCGCGGGTGGCGCGGGACGTCGGCCTCGCGATGCGCCTGGGAATCGTTTCCACGCCCTCCTTCGTCTACAAGGGGACCTACCTGCCCGGCGAGAGGGGAGCGCTCGAGACGTTCCTCTGGGAGAGCGCGCCCGCGCCGGCCAGGCGTCCGACGCCGCGAGCCCAGTGAGCCGGCCTCGATCGGTCGGAGCGCTGGCGCTCGCGCTGGCCGTCTGCTCCCTCGCGAGGTGCGGAGGCGGCTCGAAGGAGACCGCGTCGGCGTCGGCAAGCGCTCCGGATTCGACGCTCCCGGCCGCCGCGCCGTCGGCGGCGCCCGCGCCTCCCGTCGAGGCCGACGACGCGGCGTCGAGGACGAGGAGGCCTGCCGGCGGGTCCCGCCCGGTCCTCTGGATCGGGATGGACGGCCTCGATTTCGAGATGCTCGACCGACTCTCCGCCGAAGGGAAGATGCCCAACTGGAAGCGCCTGGCGGCCGAGGGTTACACGACCCGGATCACGAGCTTCGTCCCGATCCTCTCCCCGGTCGTCTGGACGACGGTCGCGACCGGCGTCGGCCCCGACGTTCATCGAGTCCTCGACTTCCAGGAGGTGGACCCCAAGACCGGGCAGAAGGTGCCGGTCTCGGGTCTCTCGCGCGCCGCGCCCGCGGTGTGGAACTTCGCGTCGGCGGCCGGCCGGAGCGTCGGCGTCGTCGGATGGTGGGCGACGCACCCCGCCGAGGAGGTGAAGGGCTTCTTCATCTCCGACCACGCGAGCCCGATCCTCTACGAGAAACTGCCGCTCTCCGGCGTTGCGTTCCCGGCGTCGCTCGCGCCCGGCGTCGCCCAGGTCGTTGCGCGCGACGGCCGCGTGTCGGAATCGGACCTCGCCCCCTTCGTGGACGCGCCCGCTTCGGAGATTTCGCAGGCCCTCGCGAGCGGCCAGGGGATGGAAAACCGCTACGTCGCGCTCGCGCGAATCCTCTCGGCGACCCGTGTCTACCAGCGGGCGGCGCGGGACCTCTACGACAAGCAGCTTCCGGACCTGATGATGCTGTACCTCGAGGGGACCGACGAGATCGGCCACGTCTTCGCGCCGGACACGCCGCCCAAGCTCTCCTGCGAGTCCGACGCCGACTTCGCGCGCTACCAGAAGGCCGCCGCCGTCTACTACTCCGTCGTGGACCGGATGCTCGGCCAGTGGATGCGCCGGGCGGAGGAGGACGGCGCGACCCTGATCGTGCAGTCCGACCACGGGTTCAAGTGGGGCGCCGACCGCCCTTGCGAGCGCTCGTCGCTGAACTGGAGCACCGCGGCGTACTGGCACCGGATCGAGGGAGTCTTTGCGGCGTGGGGCGCGCGTGTGAAGCCGGGGAAGGGGAGCGCGGCGAAGCCGACGATGCTCGATCCGGCGCCGACCGTGCTCGCCCTGCTGGGCCTTCCCGCGGACAAGAGGATGTCCGGCCATCCGATCGCGGCCGCTTTCACCGACCTGAAAGCTCCGGCCAGGTCCGATCTCGCGTCGGGCTTGACCGTGCGCCGCGTGCCGGCCGAGGCGATGTCCGAGGCCGAGAAGAGCGAGTACACGAAAAAGCTCCTCGCCCTCGGTTATCTCTCCGGAAGCGAGGCCAAGCCGCTCGCCCCGACGGGCGGCGACAAGCCGGGCATGACGGAGGGAGCCTGGAACAACCTCGGGCTCTACGAGCGGGAGACCGTCGGCGATTTCACCGCCGCGAGGGCCGCCTTCGAGAAGTCGCTGGAGCTGCGGCCCGGCTACCACTCCCCGATGTTCAACCTCGCCATCCTCTACCGCCAGCAGAAGGACTTCGCGAAGGCGCGGGAGTGGCTCTTCAAGTCCTTCGCCGCCGGACACGCCGACCCCGAGGGAACTCTCCTGGGCTGGGTCAACTGGTACGAGGACCACGGCAACCGGGAGCAGGTGGTGCCGCTCCTCGAAGCCGCCGTCCACGAGTCTCCCGGCAGCGAGGTCTATGCGCGCGCCCTCGGCCTCTACCGTTTCCGAAGGAAGGACTGTCCCGGCGCCTGGGATGCGGTGGCGCCGTTCGCCGGGAAGACGTCGGACCCCACGACGCTCAACACGGCCGCGCTCGTCCAGACGTGCCTCGGCAGGCGCGACGATGCTATCTTGCTGCTCGAAAAGTCCCTGTCGCTCAACCCGGACCAGCCGGGGGCGGTTCAGTCGTTGAAGATCCTGCGGGGCGCTCCCGCGAAAGGCAACTGAAACAGTTCGAAAGGAAGCGATGAGCAAGCGAATCGTTTCGATCCTCCTGTTCACGTGCTCGCTGGCCTGGGTGGCCTGGGCGGCTCCCAGGGAGGAGCAGGCGAAGGCGTCGGCTCCGGCGGCGGCCGGTATCGAGAGGCAGCTCGAGGCTTATGCGCTGAAATTCCTCCCGTGGGACCCGCAGTCGAAGGTCACGGTGATGCGGTCCACGGAGTCCGTGACGGGGTTCCAGGCGTTCAAGGTCAAGCGCACGGCCAAGTACGAAAGGCTGAACCAGGACCGGGTTGTGTTCGTCTCCGACGACGGCAAGTGGTTCTTCGCGGGCGACACGCTGGCCAACGCGACACCGCGCCCGGTCCGCAACTCCGGCGACCTGGCGTGGCTGGACACGAAGCTCTCCCAGCTGTACCACACCAACGTCCGGTCGGTGCTGACGCCCGACAAAGACGCCGGGGGGCTCAAAGCCCTCTTCCTGCAGCTGGAGACGGGCTACATGTCGGTGAGGATGCCGGGCTACGTCACGCCCGACGGCAAGATGTTCCTCCAGGGGACCGTCTGGGATTTCAAGATGGACCCGCGCGCCGAGCGCCGGCGCCGCATCGACCTTTCCTCTAACCGTGCGAGCGGCCCGGCCGACTCGACCGTGAACGTCGTCGAGTACGCCGACATGGAGTGCGGCTACTGCAAGTTCCGCGGACTCCAGATGGATCGCCTGCTCGCCGCCAATTCCGGCATCGTCAACGTCCGCCGGCACTACAAGTTCTTCCCGCTCTGGATGGGACACGTGTGGTCCATGAAGGCCGCCTCCGCCGGCGACTGCCTGGCGAAGTTCGCCAGGCCCGAGTCGCTCTTCCGCTTCAAGGAGCAGGTTTACGCGCGGCAGGAGTCGTTGAACCTCTCGGGCATCGATGAGCTCGCGCTGACGACGGCCGAGGCGGAAGGCGTCTCCAGCGCCGACTTCCTCTCCTGTTACCTGAAGGAGCCGAGCTTCAAGGACGTCCGAGCCGACCTCGAAGAAGGCTACCGGCTGGGGATCAACTCGACGCCGACGTACTTCGTGGACGGGACGGAGATCTCCTGGGTGGACGATCACGTCATGGAGGACTACCTCCGCACGCTCTTCCCGAAGATCCGCTCCATCTCCTACGAGGCCGGCACCAAGAAATGACAGAGGGAGGCGACAGCCCCCCTCTGTCATCCCGAGCGAGGCCGAAGGCCAGCGAAGGGTCTTCTCGACCGAGCCGGGTGAAAGCTCTCTCGCGGCTTCTCCACGAAGATCCTTCGGTCGCTTCGCTTCCCTCAGGATGACAGCGCGGGTTGCGTTCTGAAGAACGCCGCCGCGCAGTCAGTTTTGAGGGGGGTCTTCCTGCGCCGCCTCGTTGGCGGCGCGCTGGCGCCGGGCGGCGGCGATGGCGATCAGGTGCTCCTCGAAGGTGCGGGAGAAGCGGTGGCCTCCCGAGGCGTCCGCCACGAAGTAGAGGTAGTCCGTCTTCGCGGGTGAGACCGCGGCCTTCAGCGCCGGCAGTCCCGGGTTGCAGATCGGGCCGGGTGGCAGCCCGTCGTTGGCGTACGTGTTGTACGGCGACGCGTAGTTGTAGTCGGAGCGGTACAGCGTCCCGGTCCACTTCCCGTCCCGCTTCATGGCGTAGATCACGGTCGGATCCGCCTGGAGGCGCATGCCGCGCTTCAACCGGTTCAGGTAAACCGACGCGATCGTGGGCCCCTCGTTCTGGACTCCGCTCTCCTTCTCCACGATCGAGGCCAGCGTGACCGCCTGCTCGACGGTCAGGCCGAGGCTCTTCACCCTGTCTCGCATCTCCGGCGTGAAGTTCCTGCGGAACTGGCCGATCATCAGGTCCACGATCGTGCGGGCCGGCGTGGCCCTCGTGACCACGTAGGTATCGGGAAAGAGGTATCCCTCGAGGTCGGTGACTCCCTGCGTCAGCCCCGGGAGAAGCTCCGTCTCCTGGATCGCACGGCGGAAGCCATCGGGCCCGCCGATGCCTCGACTCCAGAAGAGCTGGAAGGTTTCGTCCGCCGTCAGCCCGTCGGGCACGACGATGGAGTACTTGACGACGTCGCCGCGCCCCATCCGGTTGATGATGTCGTCGATCGGCGTCGGCCGGTCGAACCGGTACTCGCCCGCCTGGAGAGGAGTGCGGAAGCGGTAGATCCGGTAGTAGATCTCGGCCAGCTTTGCGTCGCTCACGACCCCGGCTTCCGCCAGCTTTCGAAAGATCTCGGCCGTGGAGGTCTTCGCCGCGAAGACGACGGTGACCTGCGACGGAGTCGCCGGCCGGGCCGGGAACTCCAGCCGGTAGTAGAGGTACGCCGCTCCCGCGAGGACCAGCAGCAGCAGCAGGAACCCCAGTCGGATGACCCTGGTAGCAGTACTCATGCCCTCATGCGCTCATGCGCTCATGCAGTGTGGCTCAGGTAGTCCTCCAGGAGCACGGCGGCGGCGGCTTGATCGAGCTCCTCGCGCGAGGCGCCGGGTGGCAGCCGCCTCGCGGCCTCGTTCGACGTCAGGGTCTCCTCGTGGAATCGGATCGGGATTCCCGTGCGCGCCTCGAGCTTCGCGGCGAAGGACCGGATCCGCGCGGCGAAGCCGCTTTCGCGGCCCTCCGGCGAGCGCGGAATCCCCAGCAGGATCAGCTCGATTCCCTCCTCCTCGCAGAAACGCAGGATCTCCGCGATCGCTTCCGGGTCCGCGCGACGAGCGAGCGTGCGGCGGGGCGTCGCGAGGGTCCCGGTGGCGTCGGAGGTCGCCAGGCCGATGCGCTTCTCCCCGAAGTCCACGGCGAGGATCCGCATCACAGCAGGGTAGCAGTGCCGGGGTTAGAATCGGAAGCGCTATGAAAAACACGGTCATTCTTTCGGCGGCCCGGACCCCGGTCGGGTCGTTTCTCGGAAAACTGTCCTCTCTCTCGGCGCCCCGGCTGGGCTCGATCGCGATCCGCGGGGCGCTGGAGCGAGCGGGCGTGGACGCTTCGCAGGTCGAGCAGGTGATCCTGGGCAACGTGCTTCAGGCCGGCATCGGCCAGGCGCCCGCGCGGCAGGCGGCCCTGGGCGCCGGGATTCCCGTGAGCGTCCCCTGTATCACCCTTCACAAGGTCTGCGGCTCGGGGATGCGCGCGGTGATGGACGCCTCCAACGCGATCCTCGCCGGCGAGTACGAGCTCGCCGTGGCCGGCGGAATGGAATCCATGTCCAACGCGCCGTACCTGCTGGAGCGGGCGCGAAGCGGCTACCGGATGGGCAATGCGGCGCTGGTGGACTCGATGATCAAGGACGGCCTGTGGGATCCCTACAAGGACGTCCACATGGGCAACTGCGCCGAGCTCTGCGCTTCGAAATACCACTTCACCCGCGAGGAGCAGGACGCGTTCGCGCTCGAGTCCTACAAGCGCGCCCAGAACGCGTCGAAGACCTGCCTCACCTCGGCGGAGATCGTCCCGGTCGAGCTCGCGCAGAAGAAGGGCGACCCGATCAAGATCGAGGCCGACGAGGAGCCCTTCGCCGCGCCCCTGGAGAAGATGGGCTCGCTGAAGCCCGCCTTCCAGAAGGACGGCACCGTCACGGCGGCCAACGCCTCGAAGATCAACGACGGGGCGGCCGCGCTGGTCGTCGCCTCCGAGAAGAAGGCCCGGGAGATGGGCAAGACGCCGATCGCCCGCATCGTGGATTACGCGGGCGTCGCGCAGGAGCCGGAGTGGTTTACGACAGCGCCCGTCGGCGCGATCCGCAAGCTGCTCGAGAAGACGAGCCTCACGGTCGCGGACGTAGACCTCTTCGAGATCAACGAGGCGTTCGCGGCGGTCGCGATGGCGGCGATCAAGGACCTCGGCCTCGACCCGGCAAAGGTCAACATCCGCGGCGGCGCGGTCGCCATCGGGCACCCGATCGGCGCCTCGGGCGCGCGCATCCTGACGACGCTCATCCACGCGCTCCGCAAGGAAGGCAAGAAGCGCGGGATCGCCGCGATCTGCATCGGCGGCGGCGAGGCCACGGCGATGCTCGTGGAGACCGCATAGAGTTCGACCTCGTCCTGGGCGGCGTTCCCCGCTTCGAGGCGGAGGCCGCCTGGGCCAAGAGGATCGTCGACCGCTACGCGAGGAAGCTCGCGTGCCGCGCGAGGACGGACGCCCGGGGACGCGCCGCGACCGTCGGCGATGCTCAGGGAGCCTCGCCTGTCGTTCTCGCGCAGGGAGATCCCGAGGCGTACCTTCTTCCCGAGGCGGCGAACCGGCTCCTCGACGCCTGCTCCCGGGGCGGGGCCTCCGTCGTCCTGCCCGTCTCCAACGAGCCATGGTGCGAGGAGGCGCGCACCGCTCCGCCCTTCGCGTACCACACGCCTTCGCTCCTGGAGGAAGCGGTCGCCTTCGTCGCGGCATCGGCCCCGGCCGCGAGGCGGGCCGTCTCTCCGCGCTCCGCCGTCTTCGCCGCCCGCCGCGAGGTCCTCTCGAGGCTCCCTCCGGAGACGTCGCTCGAGGAGGTTCCGAGGCTGGCCCACGAGCGGGGCGAGCCGGTCTGGATCGACCCGGGCGCGTACCTCCATCGCTATGGGTTGATGGACGGCCAGTCCCGCGATGACCTCGTCGCGAAGATCCCACCGGGAGCGTCGAGCGCGCTCGACGTGGGCTGCTCCCGCGGGCGGACCGCGCCGGCGCTTCGGAAAGCGGGAGTGCGGCGGGTGATCGGAGTCGAGCCGGATCCCGGGGACGCCGCGCAGGCCGCCCGCCTCTGCGACCGCGTCCTGCCCTCGCGCCTGGAAGACGTCGAGGAGGAGTTTCCGGGAGAGTTCGACGCCGTCCTCTTCGGGGACGTCCTCGAGCACCTGGTGGATCCCTCGCATGCCCTGGTCCGCGTCCGGCCGTGGCTTTCCGAGCGCGGCGTCCTCGTGGCGTCGGTGCCGAACCTCGGGCACTGGTCGGTCGTCGCGGACCTGCTCGAGGGGCGCTTCGACTACGTGCCCTACTCGATCCTCTCGGGGACGCACGTGCGCTTCTTCACGCGCCGGACCGTCCACGAGCTCTTCGAGGCCTGCGGCTACCAGGTCGAGACGATCGACACCGTGACCTTCGATCCGTCTCCCGAGGGAGCCCGCAAGCTGGCGTTTCTCTCCGCACTTCCGGGAGCTTCACCGGATCTCTCCGCCGCCGAATTCGTGATCGTCGCCCGCTCGCTTCCCCGGGTATCATCGCCGCGATGATCAACAAGGTCGTGGCGTCGGCCGACGAGGCTTTGCGAGACGTCTTCGACGGCGCGACGCTGGTCGTCGGGGGATTCGGTCTCTGCGGGATCCCGGAGAACCTGATCGCGGCGCTCGTCCGGAGCGGCGTGAAAGGCCTGACGGTCGTCTCGAACAACTGCGGGGTGGACGACTGGGGGCTCGGGCTGCTGCTGAAGACCCGGCAGATCCGCAAGATGGTCTCTTCCTACGTCGGGGAGAACGCCGAGTTCGAGAGGCAGTTCTTGAGCGGCGAGCTCGAGGTCGACCTCGTCCCGCAGGGAACGCTCGCCGAACGGATGCGGGCCGGCGGCGCCGGAATCCCCGCGTTCTACACGCCGGCCGGCGCCGGGACGCTGGTCGCCGAGGGGAAGGAGACCCGCAGCTTCGGCGGCCGGGACTACCTCCTGGAGAAGAGCGTCGTGGGGGACTTCTCCCTGGTGGCCGCGTGGAAGGCCGACCGGATGGGGAACCTCGTCTACCGCAAGGCCGCCCGCAACTTCAACCCGATGGCGGTGACCGCTGGAAAAGTCTCCATCGCGGAGGTCGAGGAGCTGGTCGAGGTCGGATCGCTCGACCCCGAATGCATCCACACACCGGGCGTCTTCGTCAAGCGCGTAGTCGTCGCGCCGCGCGAGAAGCGGATCGAGCGGCGCACGGTTCGAAAGGCGGGTTGAGGCGGCCGGGGCTCCCTCCCGGCGAGCCGGCGCGATGTTCGTCTTCACGCTGCTCATCTCGCGCCTTGTCCCGGCGGCGCTGGGGCTCTCCCTTTTCCTGATCCTGGGACGGTTCGGGTACGACTGGTTCGCGCCCCGATCCCGCGTTCTGGCCCGCGTTCTCTTCGCATCGGTTCTCGGCCTCGGCGGCCTGATCCTGCTTCCCTACCTGCTCCGCACCGGGGTTCTGCTCGGAGCCGAGCTGGCCTTCGAGAAGGACAAGTGGCCTGATGCCAACGGGCGCTTCGTCCTCTACCGCCGGCTCGGCGGCCGGACCAGCGAGACCCTGAACCTGGACTGGGCCTCGTCGTTGATCAACATGCGGCGGTGGCGCGAGGCCGAAACCGTTCTCGTTTCGGGGGTGCGCCGGACCCCCCGGGGCGTCGACGCCTATCCGCGCACGATCCTGCTTCTCGGGATGTGCCGCTACTTCCAAGGACGTTTCGACGAATCGGAGAAGGCTTTCCGGGCCGTCTGCAGCGGGTCCAACGAGACCGTCTGCCATTACTTTCTCGCGAGGATGGCGGACCGTCGGGGAGACGCCTCCGGCGCGATCGAGGGCTATCGGAGAAGCCTGCGGCAGACGCCGCAGTTTTTCCCGGCTGTCTACCACTCGATCCGGTTGCTTCTCGCGAGCGGCGACCGGTCCGGAGCCCGGGCCGTCTTCCAGCAGTTCGTCGGGACGGGAGGGGTCGGCGACGCCCCGGAGACGGCCTCGTTGGGCCGTGCGATCGAGGCCGGCGGCGGGGAATTGCCCGACCGAGAGTTCTTTCTGATTCAGAACTGAGATGCGCTCGCTGATCGACCGTCTTCGGGTCGAGGATTACCTGGCGGGCGCCACGACGCTGCTTCTCTTCTCCTTCGTCGGCGTCCGGATGGCGGTCGCGAGCATTCGCCTGGACGAGGAGAAATACTGGGAGTTCAGCTTCATCATCGCCCCGGTGGCGTTGCTGGTTCTCGCGGCGTCGATCCGGTATGCGATGGGCAGGCAAGTGGGAGGGGTCGGCCGCACCGTTCTCGAGATCGGGGGCGTGTTGCGGGACTGGTTCCCGTTCCTCGTTTTCCTTCTGACCTATGAAGCTTTCCAGGCCAGGGTCTGGACCACCGTCGATGCCCGGAGCTTCGATGAGGCGCTTCTCGCGCTCGACCGGCGGCTCTTCGGCGAGACGCCGGCGATCCTCGTCCAGGACTGGCTCAACCCGGCGCTGACCGATCTCTTCACGGCAGCCTACTTCCTGCACCTGGTTCTTCCTCCGGTCCTCGCCCTGGCGCTGTATCGCCGCGATCGTGCCCTCTTTCGGCGGTTCCTTCTCTCCATCATCCTCGCGGGAGCGCTGGGATTCGTCGGTTACCTGCTGGTGCCCGCGGTGGGGCCGGGAACCGCGTTCCCCTCCCTTTTCCGGCGAGACCTGAGCGGGGCTCTCTACCGACCGCTGACGGGATTCCTCGACGCCGCCCGCGCTCCGCGCGATGCCTTCCCGAGCCTTCACGTCGGGATCTCCACCATCGTGCTCTTCTTCGGCGGGAAGCGCAGCCGGGGATGGTTTCTCGTCCTCGCGCCTCTGGTCGCCCTGAACTGGATTTCGACGATCACGCTTCGGTACCACTACGTGGTCGACATCTTCGCCGGATGGCTCGTGGCCGCCGTGGCGATTCTGCTGAGCCGGATCCTCCTGGGCTGGGAATCACGGACCCGCTCGGGGGAACCGCTCGCGTCGCAGGCGCTATGATTTCGCCGCGGCCGGAAGTGGAGTGAACGGGTTATGGCCCTGAACCGCGAAGGAATCATCCGTCGCGCCGTCGCGGAGATGAAAGACGGCGACTTCGTCAACCTGGGCATCGGGATGCCGACGCTCTGCGCCAACGCGATCCCGCCGGGCATCGAGGTGATCCTCCAGTCCGAGAACGGGATCCTGGGTGTCGGCCCCTATCCCGCCGAGAAGGAGATCGACGCCGACCTGATCAACGCCGGCAAGGAGACCGTGACGATCCTGCCCGGCGCTTCGTATTTCTCCTCGGCGGACTCCTTCGCGATGGTCCGCGGCGGCCACATCGACCTCTCCATCCTGGGCGCCATGCAGGTGGACCAGGAAGGCTCGATCGCCAACTACATGATCCCGGGGAAGATGGTCAAGGGAATGGGAGGCGCGATGGACCTCGTCGCGGGGGCTCGCCGCCTCGTGGTGACGATGGAGCACACCTCGAAGTCCGGAGAGCCCAAAATCCTGAAGGCCTGTACCCTCCCGCTGACGGGGAAGCGCTGCGTGCACCGCATCATCACCGACCTCTGCGTCCTTGACGTGGACCGGGACCGTCGGGAGCTCGTCCTGGTCGAGCTCGCCCCGGGCGTCACCGCCGACGAGGTCCAGGCGAAGACCGAAGCCGCCTTCCGCGTCTCCCCCTCCCTCAAAACCATGACCGTCTGAGGAGACCAGGGCATCCGATCTTCCGGGAATCGTTCCGAAAAACCCGCCCCGGCGTCGGCTGCGAGGCTCTTCGCCGCGATCTCTGTGATCGGGCTCCTGGGAACCTCCCTCGTCTCGGCGCAGGATGTGGATCCGTTCGAGTCGAAGTTCAAGGAGAAGCCGAAGTTCCAGATCAAATTCCATGCGCCGGAGAAGGGCGGGGAAGTCAAGCTCACGACGCGGCAGCCCGTCCACTACGAGAAGGACGTTTTCTGGGAGGGCTCCGAGGACGTCGAGATCGAGTACCAGGACATCAAGATCCGCGCGGACAAGGGGCGCTACGACTTTCCCACCAAGATCGCGACGCTGGAGGGCCACGTCATCATCGACCAGGGGCCGTCGCGGATGGCCGGCAGCCGCGCCACCTTCCACCTCGACACGAAGACCGGCCGCCTCGAGGACGCGACGGCCGACCTCGGCACGACGTACCACATCATCGCCGAGTGGATCGAGAAGATCGGCGAGGCGACCTACCGGATCCACCACGGCATCTTCACAGCCTGCGACGTGCCCAAGCCGGACTGGTCCTTCTACATGTCCGAGGCGACCGTCACGCTCGACGACTACGCCCACATGAAGGACGTCTCCTTCCGGGCGGGGACCGTGCCGCTCCTCTACTCGCCCTACCTCGTCTGGCCGACGAAGGAGAATCGGGCCTCGGGGTTCCTCGTCCCGGGCATCGGCTACAACTCGCGGCGCGGTGCTTACCTCGGCCTGACCTATTACTGGGTCACGGGTCGTCCGACCGACCTGACGACGAACCTGGATCTCTCCACGAAGGGGTCCATCGGCCTGGGCGAGGAGTTCCGCTGGACCCCGACGCCGGAGTCGGCGGGCGTCTTCCAGGGCTACTGGATCCACGACACGCAGGCCACGGTGTGCGTTCCGCCCTCGGAAGTCCCCAACGGCGGCGACGGGCCGTGCACGATGACGGACGGCTCACTCGGCGTCTACACGACCCGCACCGAGAACCGCTGGAAGGTCCGCCTCGACCACGTCTCCGAGGACCTGCCCTACGGCTTCCGGGGCGTGCTGTCGATCCGGGACTACTCCGACGAGCAGTACCTCCAGGACCTCGAGCGCAACTTCGCCCTGGCGTCGGCCCGGCAGATCGTGTCGCGCGGGTTCTTGAGCCGCAACTACGGGGACAACTTCTTCAACCTTCGTTTCGAGCGCATCGAGTCGTTCTTCGCGACGACCGTGTTGCAGGAACGGCTGCCGTCGCTCGAGTTCTCCCGGCGGACCTCGCAGCTCGGCTCGACCGGCCTCTTCCTCGCGGCGGACTCCTCGCTCTCCTACCTCTACATCAACCGCGGACCGGACCTGCCGCGGGGCACGTACGGGCGATTCGACATCCACCCGACGCTGTCCTTTCCCTGGAAGAGCATCCCCTGGCTCTCCGTCACCGCGAAGGCCGGTGGCCGGTGGACCGGCTACACCGACTCGACCGACGACGCGCAGACGAAGTTCGTCGGCACGTCCGTCAGCCGGGAGTACGCCGAGGGGGGCGTCTCGCTGGTCGGGCCATCGTTCTCGCGGATCTACGACGCGGACATCGGGAAGTTCGGCAAGTTCAAGCACATCATCGAGCCGCGGGTGGACTACACGTACATCTCCAACGTGGGCGACCCGCAGCGGATCCCGGCCTTCGACGAGGTGGACGTCGCGCTCGGCCGCCACGACATCCGGTACGCGATCGTCAACCGCCTGCTCGCGCGGCCGTCCGACCCGAAGAAGGGCTCGGCCGAGGAGATCGCGTCGCTGGAGATCTCCCAGACCCACTCCTTCGAGCTGCCGCAGGCGCTGACGCCGACATCGGTCCCGCTCACGACGAGCAAGGACGGCCCCGTCGAGTCGATCCTCCGGCTCACGCCGGGGTCGTTCCTCCACTTCGAGGGGCGCCTCGACTACGACATCCACGCCTCGCAGTTCACCGCCGCCTCGGTCACGACGTCGGTCACGTGGAAGGGCAGCTTCGTCAACGCGACGTGGTTCTCCAGCAGGCCGGTGCTCTCGGCGCCCCTGCCCGAGGGGTCGCTCTCTCCCAACACCGACCAGGTCCGGTTGGCGGCCGGCCTGGACATCTCGAAGGCCTTCCGGCTCGACACACAGCTCAACTACGACGCGACCAACCAGAAGCTCCTGGAGGACCGCTCGCTGATCTCCTTCAAGGGCTCGTGCTACACGCTCTTCCTCGAGGTCCGCGAGCTGCGCGTGCCGCCGAACAACCGCCGCGACTACCGCTTCGTGGTGAACCTGAAGGACATCGGCACGCTGCTCGACGTCAACGGCTCGCTCGACCACATCTTCGGACCATGACGCCGGCTTGGATATGATTTGGCCCAAATGAAGGGGTTGATTCTTTCCGGCGGCAAGGGCACGCGCCTGCGCCCGCTGACGTACACGCGTGCCAAGCAGCTCGTGCCCGTGGCCAATAAGCCCGTCCTCTTCTACGGGGTCGAGGCCATCGTGGCCGCCGGAATCCAGGAGATCGGGGTCGTCGTCGGAGACACGCGGGAGGAGATCCAGAGCGCGCTCGGCGACGGCTCCCGTTTCGGCGCGAAGATCACGTACATCGAGCAGGACGCCCCGAAGGGGCTGGCCCACGCCGTCCTGATCTCTGAGGGCTACCTGCGGGGAGACCCGTTCGTAATGTACCTCGGGGACAACCTGATCGCCGACGGAATCACGGCCCTCGTGGACGACTACCGACGGATCGGCTGCAACTCGCAGATCCTGCTCGCCCGTGTTCCCAACCCCGAGCAGTTCGGCGTGGCCGAGCTGGCCAACGGCACGGTCGTTCGGCTGACCGAGAAGCCGCGCGAGCCCAAGTCGGACCTGGCGCTCGTCGGCGTCTACATGTTCGACGACACGATCTTCGA
>Ga0126379_10000530_pt1 | contig 21294 bp, 31 predicted proteins | sample PanSoiMetPlot_24_FD_92640 | JGI IMG/M metagenome (GOLD analysis project Ga0126379, IMG submission 92640) | Tropical forest soil microbial communities from Panama - MetaG Plot_24 | ecosystem: Environmental > Terrestrial > Soil > Tropical forest > Bulk soil | place: Panama | collected 2016-02-17
CCATGGTGCCCATGGTGCCCATGATGCCCCTCAACTGAAGCGCTATTGTAGGATCACCGTAGTCAGGGCACTGTGCATACTTCACAGTACCTTCTGGGGCACTGTGAAATGCTTCAATGCCGGGATAGATCGCTGCTGCTTCTTTGACTAGGTTCTTGGCACAGCGATAGGTAATAGACAGTGGTAGCTCTGTACAGTGAAACTGTGCCGAAAGGTAATCCATCGATCCAGTCATAGCACCCCGAAAGCCGTAGATGCTTTGGTGGCTATCGCCCACAAAGACATAGCGATCAGCCTGTAGCCGTGAGACCAACAGCGCTTGTATCGGGCTGAAATCCTGGACCTCATCACATAATACGTTCGCATAGGGCGCGAACGTACAACGGTACAGAGCTGGGATACGTATCTGATCATCAAAGTCTACCGTATCCAGGTTGTTATCGCTTATTTCAAGGACACGGTTGACGTGTCCTTCCATACCTTCATAGGTCTCAAGGTCGTAGGTATCCACTATATCAGCATACTCACCGGGGGTGAGTACACTATCGAGAGCATAGCTCTTGGCCTGCTGCACAGCTCTACACAGAGCCCATTTATGATCGGCTTTGTGCCGATCATATGTAGGGAAGTGGATATCCCTATCAATAATCTTGAGTACCTTGCGATCATCAAGAACGCTGCCAAACTCCCGAAGCAGTGCTCTGTGACCGAGACCATTCAGGGTAAGGATAGCGCTATCAGACTTGTAGGGCATCTTACTCTGCGCCTCAAGCTGATTGGCCTTATTGAACACAAGATAAACCGTTGGTTTATCATCAAGAGTCCACAGATGCTTAATGTTGGTTGTCTTACCAGACCCTGGACAGGCTTTGACCATGATATTACCTGTCTTTGACAGGTAATGGTCAAAGATCGCTTTACTATAGTTAGACCATTCCATCACAAGGTTCTCCTCCTGGCGATATACGCAGAACTGCTCAGCCCATTTGACTGAGCAGGGCGGGTATAGACATGCCAAAGGTACTCCTCATCTTGCATGAGGAGTACTTCCTTATCCTTGACCAAACGACCTTTCCTTATCGAGAGTTTGTTTCTGGTAAGTGACCAGTCATTAGAACAGTTCGCTATCAGTGATCCAGAACCTGCAGGGTTACTGGGATCACTCTTGGTAGGGTGATGAATCAGCATCCATGGGATGCTGTTGCCAAGTGCAAGCTGCTTCATGGTATTGATAGTGATCAGCACCTTTGGGGTATTGATATCTGCGGCAGTGAGGTTATACAGGCTATCGTAGACAATGAAGCCTGGACTGACATGTTGAATGGCATTGTGGATATAATCGACGTATACCGGGTTGTCTAAGGCGTATGTAGGGACATCCACGATGCACTTACCGATACTCTTCGGGGCAATACGCTTACACATAGCACGCCATTCAGGGGCAGAGCCATCAGCTTGCACATACAAAAAACGTGTCGTTTTAACAACACGGTCTAAGAAGGTCACACCGCTCTGGAGAGCTTCACAGAGCTGTAAGGCGAAGGTGGACTTTCCTAAACCGGGGATACCATAAAACAGGGTCCACCCCGTATCAGCGAGCAAGCTATCAATGAGCCAACCTACTTCGTCAGGTTCGTCGCAGAATTGATCGATCTGCACCACTCGCATAGGCATAGGCATGATCCCTTTCACTCACGAAAAGGGGGTCTGTACTTATAGCGTACAGACCCCCTTCATAGCTACAGCTCTACTTTCTGTGTAAGAGTGTCAAGGAGTTTCGCGGCGTGTATCCACAACCGTGCTAGAGGTATATCTTGCCAGGTTGTACGAACATGATCAGCCTTCTCATAGCAGATGGTACTGAGTGCATCGAGAACAGCATGCAGACTTGTCTGGTCTATCAGTTCTTCTAGGGCATCCTGAAAAGGAGCGTTAAGCTGAGACATGGTGCATCTCCTCATAGATCATAATGGCTAAGCGGTGCTTACACAGTCCTGCACGGGCTGTAGACACGTCAGGACACGTACAGGCGTCACGGCTGACAATGTAGACGGTATCACCCTCACCAGTACCCATAGGGGCTGTTGAGAGCTTCGTCACACAGTACTTATGCTGGTCCAGGGCACAGGGGGTGATATCGTAGCCGTAGCCGCTCAGTATGTCCCTGTCAGCCCTTTCTAGACGACGTAGCACGCTTGGATCGTCAATGGGAAGCCTTTCGGCTACCCGTAAGTAGGCTTCCATCTGGGTTACAGCCATAGCGTTACTCCTCTGATCCGTAAAAGCAGTCACTGAAGGTGGCTGCGCTGTCCTCATGTGCCCATGGGTACTCTGTACCATCAATCCAGGCTGCAAAGTCATCAATCCATTGAAAGTCTCCACTGTGGGTTATGAGCCACCCCTCGATATCATCTCGGTTAATGGTACCATCCTCGTAACGCATAGTGGCAAGATCACGTTCGTAGACCGGGTAACGGGTTGCCGCAGTCACTGCTGGGAGCCACATCGTACCGATCACTTCTATAAAGTGTGCCATAGTTACACCTTATCCTTGTACGTCTCTACTAGGTAGCCATACATATCTGTCTGGCGCATCTCTTCACAGAAAGTACTAGAGAAGTTCCGTGGGTCGAGTCTGCACAGCAGTCTATATCCACGTGACCACTCACCACTGTGATAATCCATCAGGAACACGGCCAGCTCGAAGTAGTTCTCAAAGGATATCTTCTTCATTAGTACAAGCCTTCTTCGCACGCTTGTTGCTCTTTATACACCTGTGCCAGATAATCTACAATCTCCTGGGTACACTTCACACAATACCGATCACCAGGAGTGATCGGAATGACAGAGCAATGTTCGCAATAGGTGTCATCACAGTCCAAGGACAAGGCTTGTGCAGTAAACCCTGCAAGATCACCATAGGTCCAAGAGGTACACATAGTATGCTCCATAGGTATAATCGTAGTGTGTGCCTGTAGGGCACACAGATGGTTCGTAGTGGGGTGTGCATTATGCACACCCCTTTCCTCCTTACTATCCTTACTAAGCGGCGCTAGACGCTTAGTAGATTGTCTCTTTCCTGAGTTGAGCCTTCCCAAGGCTCAGAGTAGCCTTGTCCCATTCCTGAGAGCGAAGGTAGTCATACAACTCTTTGGTGATCCTTTGGACTTCCTTATACTTGATATCCTTATCAAAATGGAGAATCAGCGGAATGGTAATACTGAACTGCTCGGTCATACGCTTACGTTCAGCCATTATGCCTAATCCTTGACACCACAAGCGGTTAAGAAGCGCTTGCGATCAAAGTCGTCGTTATAGTAGCCGCATACATCAGCAACAGCTTCGCATGCTTTGTACCAAGCAAACCAGCGAAGATCAGAAGCGTCAAGCGTACCAGCACCAGGTTCCTGTTTGTGAAGGGCTCTGGCAAGAGCAATGAAGTGCTTCTTGGACATACGATGCATTCTCCTCATGAGCACATGTGCCTATGTACCCTATAGACACATAAATAGGGGGCGAAGCTACCTAAGCTGCCGCCTGTGCCATACAGCCCTGAAGCTCCTTTAGCTTCTCTATCAACCTCTGGACATCTTCAGCGGTCTGCATAAAGATCGCCAGATCACATAGGCTATGCCCTGGCACACCCAGAGTAAGGTAGTGTACATTCGTTACAGAGGAATACGTCTTCATGACGGTATCTTTCGTTACATGATAGCTCGCGGATAACATACGCTTTCTCCTCTGAGTGCCCTTCAGGCACTCAATTTAAAGCAACCTTCTTCTAGGGATATACATACCAGGTGTAGAGGACCCTACAGGTTCATGATTCTCCTTACGACAGAGACATTCCCACTCAAAGCGATCACGCTCTAGCTGTAACCGCTCACGTTCGAGTTCATACATCCGATCATCATGTTCTTGTGTTGCTTTCCGCTGTTCCTCCCTGTGCCTTTCTTCCATAGGGTCTGGTTCCTTCCTACCGAAAAGCATACCCAATAAGATCAGAGATAGAATGATACATCCGAGGGTATAGAGCATAATCATCCTTCACGAGTGTCATCTGCATTCTGCCCACTATGGACAGCTCTCGACTTCAGAACGAGCGTGGTAGCATTCCACTCTATGAGTACTTACCCCCGGCATGGTCTCTCTACGTAGGCTTTACACGATTCCTCGACGGAGGAAGATACCTAGTATACCCACCTTACCAAACAAAGGGGCTTTCCTATTTTTCTCTAACCGCCATCCCTGTATCCAGGGTAGATGACGTATAAGATAACACCTTCTAGAGGGTATGGCAAGAGGGATACAATATTTTTTCCGAGTCAATCCACCTGCTAGCCGTATACCCCCCCCCTAGAAAGCCATTTTTCCCCCTATAAGGATAAGACATATACTTGGCTATGCCACGCCGCCCCATTAGGGACTATCCTACTATAATGCTGATCAATCTGAGACTTATTGATCTAAGACTTATTGATCTGAAACTGATTGACTTAGGACTATTTGATTCCATCTTCTTGGTCTATATCTGTCAAACCATGGGTACCAAATTCTCAGCCATGCGAATAGCTATACGCTCAGCGGCAGTTCCGGTAAAAGGAAAAGCGCGCTAGAAGCGCTAAGGGCTCCATTAGCCAGGAAAAACAGGTTGATTTTCCAAATCAACCTGTTTAGGGATCGATGATATTGACAAGAAACTATCCAGGTTGTACACTGTATCGCTATCGAGGTCAGCATGGGGAATCAGTATACACCTACAGGAAAAGGGAGGCTACTCAAAACAAATGTGGGCATTTCACCTGGAGACCAGTTCCTAGAACTGGTCTGTAAACAGACCAGAAGGAGCGAAGAAGTATGGACGAGAACGACACAATGATTGGAAGGGTTCCAGATACCTTTAGCGTAGATGGGGACACCTACGCTCTATCAACGGTTGTCGATAGTGACGGGAAACTGTGTATTCCCGACATAGATAACGATGACGCTAGGCGAGCACTAAAGGGGTACGTAAGCACTTACGTCGATAAAAGGGGGAAAAAGACGCTCCTGGAATACCTGGAGAACTACCAACGTACCAAGGGTGTTCTTATGAGGCATAAGGAGCAAATAGAGACCAGCATCAGGTTCATGAATGGCTACCGTGGTCCCTATAGTACAACTCCAGCAGCTCCAGCAACACTGGAGACGGCTGCCAGAGCCTACTTCAATAAGCTGGTGGCTGATGTTGGCTTAGGTGCCCTCAAGCAGCAGTGTACGCTTTTCGGTGTGGAATTCGACAACTATGAGAGCACCAAGGCAGCGATAGAAGCCCTTGTAGAGAAGCAGCTCACTCTTGCAGCTTAAGGGCACTTTGGTGCCCTTATGTGGGCACATTACGATAACGATAAAGGAACTATCCATATGCCTACACAAAAGAAAGCTCAGCACTCCGCCCAGCAGTTAGGAACTGCTGGGCTGTCTCCCTATCACCCTATGATGGCTATGGCCCTTGAAAAGGGCCTGGTCAGTGAACTTGAACGGCTCTACGAACTCCAAGTGCAATGGGAAGCCAAAGAAGCCCGTAATGCCTTCTACAGAGACATGGCTGCCTTCCAAGCAGACTGTGATCCTATCAAGAAGACCCGCCAAGGAGCCAAGGCTGCTTATGCTGCGCTCGAAGACATTGAACGTATCATCAAAGATATCCGTACAAAGTACGGATTCTCTGTGAGTTACTGCTTCCCTGCTGCTGAACAGTCCCCAGGATGGCTCTATGGCTATGCCATTATCAGGCATAAGCAGGGCCATATGGAACTGCTTGGCCACAATGCTGTCCGCTACCTGAGTGCTGAGAGCACTCGTGGTGGGATGAATCAGACACAAGCTGATGCTGGTACAGTGACGTATCTACAGAGGTATATCCTGAAGACTGCCTTCAACCTCACCTTTGAAGGAGAAGACACTGACGCTAATCTAGAGTTCACTGGTGGCAGCGTCACCTCTGAGCAGCTTCAAGAACTGAAGCTGCTCACTGCCCAGACACACTATACCTTTGGTGACTTTGTGCAACGCACTATTACGAAGCCAGAGCAGCTTACGTACAAACAGGCTACTACGATGCTCAGTGGCATAAAACACTACTTACAGGAGTCCAGTCATGGCGCAGCCCAATCGTAACCAGGCACCACCCGTAGACCTTCCTCCAGCTTTCGATGACGCTCATGCAGACGACAGCGAAAACCCCCGCCTAAGCCAGGGTCAAATCACCGGGAAGACGTTCGATACTGGTAGACGCCAGGAGCGACACAAGGAGATGACAGCACCTCCTGGAGACTACACCAAGTCTACCAGGTGGGACACCTTTGAGATACGATGGAGGGAAGATGACAGCCAACCTGGTGATACGTATCCACAGGGCCGGGTTACCTATAGTATCTCTGGAAAGGCGGATAAGAAGACGGTGAACGGTATTGAGTATGAACCACTCCTCTTTATCCGGTTATCCCCCGATGAAAGGCATCATCAGAATCCCTCTTTCAAGGGTGAAATGGACTTTCAGTACAAGATGTACGATAGGGTCTGCGAAGCATTCCTGGCCATCCATGGCCGTGAGCTAAAGAACGAAGATGACCTGAAGCTGTTCCTTGAGGAAGGGGAATACACCCTGAACACTATGCTAGGCAGTGACGACAGGCTAGGAGTCATGCACATCAAGAAGACTATGAAGCCTGGTGAGAGACGTTATCCCAGAAGAGCGTGAAGCCACCACATGGTTGTACAACCATGGTGGCAGTGGGAGGGTAAGCCCGGCCAGGTGGTGGAAGTGGGGTTGATGGGGTAAGACGAAGCATGATGGACCTAGCTGGTGAATGTTCCAGCGCAAGAGTACATCATGGAGTACTCTTACTGTAGCCGCCACTTCTTTGCACCGTAAGCGTAGTGCTGCCCCATGGTCACAGACATCCTCATGCACAAACCTTACCCAGCATGGGGGTGTCTGTAGGAGGAACATATGCCTGTTCGACACAACATGGGTCCAAAACCACTGAAGTTGCACCTCACAGGTACAATGTACCCAGGTCGGCCAACAAGGTCACTGTGCGGCAAGCTGGCAACTCATATGGTCTCTACCAATCTGCGCTATGACTTTAAGGACCTTGATCCCTACTACCAACGGCAGTTTTGCTTGACATGCTTACAGGTAGAAGGAAGCGAAGAAGCCTGGCAGCTTATGCATAGAATGCGCAGTGCCAATGACAGGGAGAGTTGGTGATATGCTGCTCAAGCCTAGCGGATGTGACGGATGTGTGTTCAAGAATAAAGGAAAGTACTTCACTCCCGACATAGTAATACCGGGGAGCAAAGTGTACTTCCTTGCACAAGCACCCGGAGCAGATGAAGAAAGCGGTCATTTTCTCAGGAGCCGTACATGGTATCAAGGCGTGAAGCATGATGACTGGGAGGCGGTTACTCCGCAGCCGCTTATAGGAGCAACTGGTAAGCTCTTCAACGAACGTTTCCTTCCTCTCTCTGGTCTCTCACGTGACCAGGTAAGTGTAGGGAACTGTATCAGGTGTAGGCCAGGCATATCGTTAGGCCTGAGACCTAACGATGTCCCACCCATCACAACTGCCATGAAACTCGAAACTTCTGATGCTCCCATCGTAAAGGCAATGAAACATTGTCAGCAGGCATATTTCCACCCCCCTGTCACCACGAAGATCGTGGTGACAATGGGGCGGCTGGCTATGTTCGCCTTGACTGGGATACAGAATGAAGATAATGAATATGGCCGTAAAGCTGGGGTGATGGAATCCTGGAGGGGTTACGGAGCTACGGTTGCGGACTACCGTAGCTTTAAGACTGTAGACACAAAACGATATGACCCCCTCACGGAGGGTCATATCGTATTTTTTATACAGCATATCGCTGCTTTGTTCCAGGGTGATATGGATAGCTCTGATACAGGAGAACGTGGTCAAGGCGGTAAGAAATTCTATCATGCTACCCTTGAAGACTTCAACCGTCTCCGCTTGCTTCTCTCAGGTAAATGGCCGGAAGCGCTTCCCACGTGGTCAGCATTTCCCCCAAGAAGCTGGCCAGGGTATGCCAGCTTCGATACGGAGTATGTCCCTGAAACAGGACAGCTCCTACGTTGGAGTCTCTGCGACACTGCTGAACAGCTCTACGCCGTAGAGGGTGGCACTCAGGGCGCCCCCTTTGTTGTGGAGCCAGGTTCAACAGTGTTAGCGCAGAACTGGATTGCCGACTACGGACACTTCCGCAACTTAGTCGGCCCTGTCAAGGTCAACCTAGAGGATATGTTCCTGGCACATACGGTTCTGTGGACTGGAGAACCACACAACTTGAACTATATACAGTCGAAGTACGGTACCCTTAACCGATACAAACACTTGATCGCTGTAAGCGGTCAAGAGGCACTCTACAGCGCCCTAGACGCACACCAACCTATGATCATGTGGAAGCGGCACTTTCTAAGACAGTTCAGGGAAGACCCTCTATCGTGGCAAGTCTACCGGCGTTACCGTGTGAAGCTTATCGAAGCCTATCACAGAGCTGAGACGACTGGAAGTCGCGTCGATACAGCAAGACTTGACGAGGTTAAGTCTATCCTCGAAGAAAGGCTAGAGCGCTATCAAGAGGAAGCGAGAACATTAACAGGTGACAACCTGTTAAACCTCGGAGGGCGTAAAGCTATGCTAGAGCATCTGTATGGAGCGTAAAGTACAGGCAACCATGATCATCACACTTACGTCAGCAAAGAGGAGTAGTATGCCAGATATCCAGCAGGCTATTCTCGAAGCCATGCAGCAGTCAGTGCAAATGCTCTCAGATGCTCTAAGAGCTGAGTTTGGTATAAGCCTTACCGCAAGATCGTCTATCACCCCACTTCTACGAAGAGGAAGATCATGGCAGGCACCGCCACAACCGCCACAGGCAGCCTCGACAGAGGAGCCTTAAGGAAACTCATAGCCTCGAAGAGAGCGACAGCTATGCAGCGCTCTCTTGCAGCACTACGCCTCACCTACAGCGAAGATCATACGCTGCTCGTGAACTCCATACATCAACTGCATGGCCTTGAGCGTATCTATCCGAAGCACTACCCAGGACAGGCTTCTGGTAGGACCAGTACTATTGATCCTCCCATTACGAACTGGCCTAGAGCATGCGTGAACCAGCACTGCCCCAGGGGAGAACATGAATGGACCAAGGAGTGTTGGTCCATCAGGGACATTCAACTCCCAGACGAAGGTGAGATACTTCTCACCTTCGATCATGACAATATTGAAGGGAAGATCCATGATTTGATTGTGGGTGACACTGTAGCCCTGGAGGCTCATGAACAGGGCTACGACCTCCATACCATCACCTGTTGTACCCTCTTTAACCTGCCGCTACCACAGGATTTGAGGAATCCCCACAGCTCCGCCGTAGACGCAGACTGGCGTAGACAGTCTGCATGGCAAGGAAAGGATACGAAACGCCGTGTCCTCGCCAAGAACTTCAATCATGGCAGTAAGTACTCGCGGAACGAGTACTTTGTGTACAAAATAGCCGGGATCGAAACGTATGGGCTCAGCACAGCCGAGTTACGCAGACATGCCAGGACCTATATCGCGTCCAAAGGCGCAGCTTGGACGCGGAAGCTTCGGATCATGGACGACATTCGGCATAGCCGCATAGCGAGAACGCTGTACGGCTTCAGGAGGATGTTCTACGATAGTTCAGAAGATACCGGAAAGGAAGGCTTTTCGCATATGGTCAGCGGAACTGTGAGTGATTACAACAACTTAACCATCGCTCTCATGCATGACTGGCTCGGTGAGGAGGTACGGCTGCTGCACAACGCTCATGACGGTGATAAATTTGCCATTACACGAGCTTTTGTGCAGCGTGAGTACCTGGACAAGGGTCTTACCATAGAATCGTTCCTGGACGATTCTAGGGCCATTATCGAACGTCCTATAGAATATGAAGGGAGAAGCTTAACTATGACAGCCGGGGTAAAGGTAGTAGGGTGGAAGGTATGAGTATGAAACTGGGACTGGGACTTGAGCAGCGTTACGAAAGCGATACCACCTTCAGGAGGTTGGTCCAGGATATCTATAACCTGGCATACCGCGAAGCAGCAAGCGGCACTGACCTTCGTGATGCCTGCCTTATGGCGCAGTATCTGCTGGACCTGCAAGCACTGCGTGGTCTCTATGCATCCTCTCAGGTAGACGCCAAGGGATACCGCAGCAGAGGTGACAGCCCAAGGGGGTTTAATAGTGATTGAAATAAGGCTCCATGAATTGCTCGTTCTCATCCTCCTATGCTTCTTGATAGGCTTCCTGCTCAAGATGTGCAGTGCTACTGCCGTCAGCCTGGTACCCTTGCCATGGCCGTAACACTCTCCCCGATGTCTATAGTCTGTATTGGTCTCATGGCCTTTGGCCTGGGCTTCTTTGCTGCGTGCTTCTTCCTAGCATGGTTGGATGAAAGAGAAGATCGCTTCGCAGGTATAGAGTGGCGTAGGTCCCTCGACACCACCATCTGTTGGGACCGTATTCCTTCCTACAAGAGACCTGGCTAGACTAGCCAGGTCTCACAGGTGACCCATTTTCATAGTGGAAAGGACAGCAGAGACATTGGTAACGTTGCCAGACTGCCCAGTAAAGAGCAGATCATAGGTATAGGTCCCTGCCACTTCATCAAAGAGCCAGTTGAAGGGTGTATAAAAGAGGGCATCAGCTCGAATATTCCCTGTGGCAATGACCGTTCCGTTCCTGCGAATGGACATAACAGCAATATTGCCCACAGCAACTGTTACGTTTACATGAGGAAGGACTAAGATAAAAGCCCTGGTCTGGCAGGTGATGATCACAGAAGCCATCCCTGGTGTCGTTCCTACATTCCCGCTGAAACTGTCAGAGGTCCTGGTAACAGCTACCCCCTCAATAAGGCTTACACCATGGGCCACTGTGGTATCACGGGTAACAATTTGTCCAGACTGTCCCCCTGTGGCCACCAAAGGAGCATTCCATTCACTACTCGATACCAGTGACGTGTCAGGACTATCGGGCTTCGCTGACACAAAGGCGTGATTAATCAGCAATTCCGCCATATGAGAGACTCCTTTCAGTCGCCTCTCAGCATTTCAGAACAGGAGAGCCTCCCAGGCACTCCCACTAGACCAACTCAAAGATTCTCACCTTCTCTGTCGTAGTTTGCTTATCACCATTGACCATCTTGAAGTCAGCGCTGTACTGTCCCTTTGGATCACTGGAGGATGTCGGTACGACAGCCTCATAGATACCCAGGCCCTTGTTCACCATATTGGTATACGCCGTCTTAATGGTTCCATCCGGGCTATAAACCTGTATCTGCGTCGAGGTCTCTGGGTCAAGGCTATATAGGCGACCTGGTGTTGTATCACCTTGCTGTATATAGAGGAGCAAGGGGACAGTGTTACCGCCAGAGCTGCGGCGGAAACCACGCTGCATCACAGCTTTCTGCATGAAGGGCACAGCATACGCTGCATCAAACATGCCGACATCGAAGACGAGAGGATCGAGTACAGGCATACCTCTGACCAGCTCCGCTGCTCAGTGTTACAAAAGAGGAGGGCCTCACAGGCACTCCTATACAGGCCCTATCCATGACATCGGTTGATTCTTCCAGCCCTGTCTGCGGTAGTTCAAAGTGTCAAGCGGCACTTCAGTGCGCTCAGGTTCATTGAGTAACCCTATAGCTTTCATCCCAGCAAGCACTTTCTCTTCGTATTTGATGCTTGTCCCAATATCTGCAAGACCCATCCACTCTAAGGCACGTATGCGCATATACTCTACAATAACTTTGTCAGAAGGAAACACTGGCCTATCTGTGGCTCCAAGTTTAGGCGGCAGTTGATAGTACCACAGCACACCGCTCACTGCGCTGAGCGGTGTAGGAGTCACGTGCATGAGTTGATGACCGTTCACGTCACGCTCGACTATAGAGTAGAAGTTGGGATAGACGTAGGCAGAGCCGGTCAGACGCTGACTCCCTAACATCTGATCCAGAAGGTCCTGGAATGACCTCCTAAACACTCTCACGAGTGAGAGCGGGTCACCAGCAATGGACTGTACGAGATAGCCATCACGAACGTCCAGGATAAAGTCTGAGGGGAGAGTGATGGTGTCACCCTGTGGGGTGCAAGATAAAGCCGTATGGGTGACGGTAGAGCTAAAGGGAGACTTATGGTAGCAGAAGTCCAGAATGTCTTGGAGCCACTGGATAGACATGGCCTGTGGCTGTACGATACCACCAGGAGCTTCATCACGCTCTAAGTTTGCATTCTGCACAAGGAGGAGCATATTCAAGATGAGTTCATCACGGCAGTATCTATTCACCATAAGGCACTACTCCTGAAGTGACTTCATGAAGCGGTTGTATAAATCCATCGTGTTCGCCTTGTGCTCCTGAAAGAAGGAGCCGTCTTCCGACTCCTGAGGCATAGCCTTCTTCAAGCTTTGTGTTATCACCTTCTCTTTGTCAGGATCAGCAGAAAACATCGCATCTGTAATAGCATGCTGGCGCATATTGGCATAGTCACTCTCACGCTGTCCAACTAAGTTCATGAGGAAATGGCTGAGTTCGTGGGCAAGCGTCTGTTGAGGGTGCACCTGCATACCTTCAGGCGTCATCGTAATCATCGTTGGTGCCCCTGGCCGTGGACTGTAGCTGGTTCTGCCAGCGACGTCTGGAAGACGACGGACGATATCAACATCCGTCACCCCAAGAAGGCCAGGTTCACTCCCTTCACCAACATAAGCCTCCTGAGGAATCCTCTGCGCCCTTCTCAGCACCTGTTGCATATAGGCCAGCACAGCGGGGTCTGCCTGTACAGGCGCACCAGCTTCCTGAACCCTACCACCAGCAATATCTTCTCCAAGCCGCTGTACTGCTGGGGTCTGGTAGAGGACTTTTGCCTCTGCTGACGCTGGAGTCAGCAGATTGCCAACCAAATCTGTCAGGTCTGACCACTTCGGCATGGAGCCTATCCGCCAAGGTATCACCCACCATGACCGACATACTCGAACTGGGGTGTATTCAAGCTGGGCAACAATACATCCAACTCACATGGAACGATAATGAACGTATCTATTCCGCCATAGTGACGCACACGGTAGTCCGCAGCCCGTTCAGCCTTTTCCCTCGTACTGAAGCCCCCAAGAAACGGTGTCCCTTCATATCCCAGATCGAGGAGAAGCGCATACATCATAAGTCGAGTACACCTTTAGCGAGCAGGAGCTGCATAAGAGTCCCCAGGACATTAATCACATCGGTCAAAGCATCACTCGCCATGAGCGTCTTGTCGGTCTCAGCAGCAACATCAGTGAACCAGCCTATGTCCAGAGGCTCCTCAAGGCGCCTTTGGAGGTCTAAGCACCACGAACGTAGAGCCTGCAAGTCTGCTGCAATATCGCCGGTAAACATCGGTACGTCATTGGTAAGCATCAGTCCCTTCCAAAGTAACAGGTAGCCCCGCTACCTGTTACTTTTGTAAATAACACTACCACTATAGCGCACAGTGCTATCGCTACGCCAGGTATATTTCAGTCCAAAGAACCTCGTGGAGATATTGAACGCTTTGATAGTCTGAACAGGGTTGGTCTCCAGGTCTATATATTCAACTTTACCATCAGGCGTTGTACCATCCTGGCTCTCAAGTGTGTCACTCACCACGGGTTCCACATTCAGCACTCCATACCCTTGGCTACGCTCAACAAAGGTCTCGAAGGAGACCTTGGTATGTCTGGCGTCAGGCATGGCAGTAAGAGGATGATACATCATACAGTCGTAGTACTGACCATTATCTGTCTGCGCTGTTTCGTCAAGGTAGAAGCTTTGACGACTTGCAGCGCTACCAAAAACCACAGAGCGGTCAATCACCCCGTTAAAGTTGCTTTGTACTCCGTGGCTGACAGGAATGCTGCTTGTACCCTTAAACACCGCTGGTAAGGGCTGCTGCTGCTGGAGGTCTACGCCCTCCAGTGGTAAGGAAAGGATTACCATGCCGGTCAGAGCACCTCCACTACCGAGACGGGGATAATAAAAAATAGCCGTATGCAATCTATAATCATATACGCCTGTCGTCAGGTAGGCGTATAGTGGATCGATATCATCCTGGAGAAAGAGCCAGAGGCCATCAGCAATCCACTGCGGATAGCCAGCTCCGCTAAACTGCGCTATCCTCCCATTCTTGGTCATGTAGATATGTGTCCCACTTACATCTATAATAGCTTTAATACCAGCAGGACCAGCAACGTACAAAGGATCACTAAACTGGAAAGCCGTATCATCATTACCCTCTCTGGCTCTGGCAACATAGATACTCCTTTCCTTGTACAGGGCAAAGCTGGTATTGGTGAGCAACCGTACACAGATACCCATATCATTGGTTTGAGCAACTTTGTTGTACGCATTGGGAGGGAAATAGTCCATCTGAAAGACTCTGGACCACCGGACGGTATGTGGTGGTACAAGGACAACTACACGCCTCACAGTAACGCATACACTCTTTGCAAAAGGAATGGGATCACTACCACTTTGTGGAGTGATAGTGTTGGTGGTATGAAGCAGGGAATTCCAGGCTTTCAGAACATTATGTTCTTCGGCAACGAGGACAGCATAAAGACCGGACGTTTCTATCCCAGCCGTATCAATGACACTTGTGTCACTTGGTGCGAAGGCTCCCGTATTCACCTGCGCCCATGCACTGTCATGCGGGCCAAGTTCATAGGTTGAAAGCCTGCTAAGAACTACCAGACGCTTATCCTGCGGTGATACCGCCATCTGACCACCCAGAATGGGACCATCGAACACCGTATCATTCACCAGGGTAAGTCCTGGCCTATTCCGTACTTTACCCCTGCGAAGAAAGATATTCGAGGAGTCATACAAAGCATCGGTAGGAGCAGTATGTACCGCTAATGAGTTCCACGTACCACGCACTGGCACAGAAAGTTGAGCAATAATCTGTGATCCTGGTTCACGGAATATGGACATAGTATGCTATACTCTTTCACGCGGCTAGAGGAAGATTTGCAACCTGCCTCGAAAGCCATACCCTTACGATGGTTGCCGCGTACTACTGTACTGTAAGGGCACAACCATCAACCGTGTAAGGGGGGTTGTAGTGCTATGAGCACTTTTCAAGACCTACGTGACCACATATTTCATCGCCTCACGGTCCTGGAACGTGTCTTGCCCAACGCCAAACAGGATCATGCAAGGTGGCTCTGTCAGTGTACATGCGGAAACACCACCATTGTCACCACTGGTAGACTTAAAGGTCATAGTACCCGTAGCTGTGGATGCCTCCAGGAAGAATCCCGTAGAATAGGCTCCTTCAGTCAGAAACACGGAAAGTCTTACACACCTGAATACAGGATATTTCACGGCCTGAAACAGCGTTGCACCAACCCAAACGACAAAAACTACCCTAGCTACGGTGGTCGAGGAATCACCGTAGCCTGGGACACATTTGAGGCGTTCTACAACGATATAGGTCCACGCCCAGGCCCGAAGTATACCATAGAGCGTATAAACAATGATGGCCCGTACTCCAGAGATAACTGTATCTGGGCAACACGAGAAACCCAGAACAGAAACAAACGAGATACCATTAAGATCCCTTATAACGGTAGTACCTACACTCTTAAAGAGCTTGCCGCCCTCCAGGGTATTACACGTAACGCACTCTACCAACGCTTCGCCAAGGCACGAGCAAAAGCAGTTAAGACCGCCAATAGAGAAGAAGGATAATCATCACTGTGATAGCAAGAGCTGCCCATGGTGCACCAGAACGACCATTCGCATGCCACTTGAGTTTCTCTAGATCAGGTGCCATATGTGGGTAATCCCTGTATGGGTCTTCCTCTATCCCTATAACCCTCTTCACTTTCACCTTTTCCCTCCTACAAACGACTCTAGAGCTGTCTTACCTGACTGGACAGCACCAGCGACAGGCTTTCCTGCCTGCTCCTGACCAAATTCTGTCATACCCGCTGTACCAAGTCCTACAGGAAGTGTAACACTTAGAGGGCCTGCTCCGCCAGTAATAGTTGATGTGAGTCCTGTCGGTCCATAGTAATGTCCTGTACCTCCAAGAACAGTCTTCGCAAGTCCAGCAATACCCCCACTTAAGCCTGTATACGCTTGCGGATTAATCTTACCAGCAACGCTACCAAGCAGGTTGCTCTGCTCTCCAAGCCGGGCTGCTCGATAGGCCATGTCTATGGAAGAGCCAGGATGCATAGCATGAAAGTCCTGCATTGTCTTCGATATGGTTCCAGGATCAAAGCGGCTTCCAGCATTCGACTGTTCAAGAGCACGGGCAAATGCGGCGTTACCAAGGAGTTTATTGGTATCCTTCTCATGAGCTTCCAGGAATGTCCGAGTACTATCAAGAATAGCCGGTTCATTCGGGAAGTTTGCCTCAGCGAAATCCATGACTGCCTTCCTGGACGTATTAAGATCAGCAAGTGCCTGGTTGTAGTCCTTGGGATTATTAATACTCTCATAGGCATTCACGGTATTTGTACGTACCTGTGAAAGAAGGTCGCGTAGGGTAGCTCTCGCTTCAGGCGTCAGAGCAGACGTTACACCTCCGGGTGGTGGTCCTGGTACACCCATCTTCAAACCCGGTATAGTATAGTTCATGTTCAAGCGTAGCTGCTCTGACGCTTCGTCAAAACTACTCCGTATCCCTTGAGAAACCGCCTGGACAGCACGTCTGGCAAAGTCAGCATTATCCATGGCGTATGCCATGATGTTCGGGTCATTCATGTACTGAGGATAGTCTTTCTTGGCCAGGTTGATCACTGTATCTTGCGTATCCTTGGCAATACGCTGATACGGCATCTGACCCAGAAGCCACTCTGCACCACCAAGAGCCCCACGAGCGAGAGCTGCAAAGCCACCATAGGTGATAGCGTTCCCCACCTCCATCTCTGTCTTCTTGGGGTCTCCAAAAAGGGCAGCACCAGCAAGGCGTCCTAAGGCACCTCCAGCGCCTGCTGCTGCCATCTGCGTCGGCAGTCCAAAGGGACCTGTTGCCGCAGTCGCAGCAGCTTGTCCAGCCATACCCGCCGCTTCTTCAGGGCTCTGGAGAGCCCGCATGGTTGGATCGACAACCATACCCTTGAAGATATTGGCAACATTCCTTGCAAGAGGGTAGGTAGGCTGCATCAGCCGCTCAGCTAACGTAGGTGTAGAACCTGCTGGACGGCCCATAGCTTCCTGTACCGTCTCTGGCAGCGCTGGTAGTGGGGAGTAAGCCCGGTGCACAGGATCAGCAATGTAGGTGTTGTATGCCTCTCTACGACTGGCAGTAGCCATTTCCTCAGGCTTGTCACCATGAAACACCATGAAGCCTGGGGGAACTGTTGCTCCTCCACTGTTAGCATATTGCTGCGCTGCCTGCATAACCTGACTTGCAGGTTGTGGTGGACCATCGGTAAAGAGACGATCTGTGTGTACTATCCCCTGGGCATCCTTCCAGGATGCTGTCACATCACGCAGAAGGTCTTCCTGCTGCTGCTGCTGCTGCTGCTGCTGCTGCTGCTGCTGCTGCTGCACTTCAGCCATACCCTTACCCTACCTCCTGTTCACCGGCTTTCCAGGTGTAATCGTAATTTCTGTAGGACCTGGCGGTGCTGCTGGTGTTGGTGTGACAGTCACCGGTGCTTCCTCTATTGGTGGCAGCCCTTGCTGTTTGCGGCCATACCGTTCAATAGCCGCACCTATGTCACCTTTCTGTATGGGTCGCTGTCCCTTCTCAGTCCGTATGCTATAGGGCTGAGGAGGGGGCGGTACTGCCTTCTCAGGTGCACTACCACCACCAGGAACCTGACCACCACCCCCAGATATATCATGCAGCGATCCACCTGACTGTGATGGCTCTACACTCACACGGTGCCCCGTATTCATCTCGATACGGTCTACCAGCTTCTGTTGTAAGGCAGGTATCGCTGCAAGCGCTTCCTCCTTATTGGCCCAGGGACCTGACATCAGTTTCTTCAGCGTACCAACCTCCTTCACATCAATTTGCTGGGTCCTACCTAAGCGCTCTATGGCTCTATTCGCGAGCAGTTCAGCAACCGTACCTGCGGTCATCCCTGGAGTAAGGGATGCACCTATATAGCTCCCAAGCATACGGCCTACTCCAGTACGTGTCCTATCAAAGACCGTTTCTGGATTGCCGTACGCTTTGAAGACCTCCTGAATATAGCGAAGATCACGGAGGGCCGTCATGTCCGGCTGCACTTCGTTCTGCCACAGTGCCCTATCCATAGGCTCTAGATTGACATAATACGGTTTCTCGCGAAGGTTTTTGACATCTTGTGCTGACAGCATACGCCCAGAATAGTTCTTACCAAACTGGTTGATATTTGGGTTAACATCAACCAGGGCTTGATTCGCCTGCTGAAAGGTCAGTGGATGTTCAAGCTGTACCTGTTGTGCTTCACGCCCTGTTGCCCCTGTGACCATGGCTTGGCGCTTCGCAGCCTCCTGCAGAATACCCTGACCAAGCTGCTGCTGCGTAGGTGTTGGGGGACCACCAATGGTAGACGGCTGTCCTGTCGCCACAGTACCTGGTGCCCCAGAGGCACCAGGAGGTCCAGGGAGCTGCACATTACCAGGCTTCGCCCCGGCGTTATGTCTGGCTAAGATATCATTGATACCTTCTTCACCACCAAACGTCCGTAGAGCCGTGTTCCATGCTCCGTACTTGATAAGATGCTGATAGAGAAGTGATGGTTCAATAACAATGCCCTTATTCAAGTCAAGTAAGGCCCTGAAGGGCTGCAGATCAATCCAGTCCTGTCGCAGTTGCGCTGCATAGGGAGACACCATGCGGCCATTCAGCACATTGGCCACTTCTGGTGGTGTGAGGTTGTATGCCTGTGCCAGTCTGAGTCCCAAAGGGCTTTCGATATCGGAAGGTCTCGTTATAGCCGGGAGTGCCTCTGTGGTGTAGCCACCAGGACCCTTCGCTATCACTTGCCCTTCCACGACTTGGTAATCAGGATGGGCTCTACGGAACATTTCATCTCTCAGGTCCTTGCCCAAAGTCGTACCTGATGCCTGAATCTGTTGCAGCACCCTAATGTCTGCCCCGAGGAGTGGCTCTAAGTTCGGGTTCTCCTTCACACGCTGCTGCATCACTTTCAGCAGGTTCTTATCACTCTCACGGTCCTGATTCTTCGCTATGATCTGCTCTATACCTTTCTGAATCATGCTACCCAGCTCAGGATTACGGTCACTCACGTTCGTCATGATCGAGGTAAGGTCAGATGTAGCCCCTTCCGCATCACCTTGAATAGCTTTGATGCGAGCTTTGGCAATGAGCGGTATAACGCCTAGCGCCTGGGCAGTCTTCCGTTTCTGTTCTTCAAGCTGAAACGCTGGCCTGAAGTCTCCCTTGAGCGCTGCCAACGTGGCAATGAACTGCGGCATAAAGCTCGACTGCTTCGCCCGGACTTCTTGCAGTTGCCGGGTAATTTCATCACTCGCTTCACTTGCAGTCAGGCTGCGTGGAGCAGCCTGCGTCTGGGCAGTATAAGGAGGAATATCTTGCGTATACGTCGTAGCCTCTGGCGGCAATCCACCTGTCAAGGTTCCCATAGGACTACGGTTAAAGAAGTCCAGGTCCCCCAGGGGCTGTGGTGCAGAAACAGCCCCTGGGGGACCTGGAACAGCATTGGACAGAGCATTCGCTGGTTCTAGCGTCTGAAGCTGGGCGACAGCATCGGTTCCTTCAGGTGCACCTGTAATCGTGTTGAGCGCCATAGACGCACCTTACTTAAAGAGTGCCGGGCCAAGCGCTGAGAGGATAGCCCCGGTAGAGCTACCCTGCTGCTTGGGCTGCCAGAGTTGATTGTACATCCCTTGACCAGCTTGTATGGCCGCTGGAGACACATCGGTACCCATAGGGGTTGCCGGTGTCATTGCAGGCATCACCTGTTTATTCCTACCTGAAGACAGCAGCAGCTTCATAATATCACCGTAACTAATGCCCGTGACGCCTGCACCAGGACTGGCCGCATCATCAGCTACTCCAGGAGTAGCTGACGCAGCTAACGATGAACTCCCACCTAGAGACGGCGCAGCCGGTGTCGCCATCCCAGGCTGATAGCCCATGATATCCCTATTCCACCATGGTACTGCCATATCTGTCACCCTGTTATCCCTGGCCAAAGAAGTTGAAGAGTGGTTGCTGACGCTGTGTACCACTCACACTCGTTTGCGGTGTATACGGAATACCCGTGAGCGCTGTCGTAAAGAGCCCTTGCCGCCTGGCAAGGTTTTGTTCCTGTAAGCCTCTTGAGTAATCCGCCAGCGGAAACATGGACGATGCCACTCCAGCCCTCGCTGCTCTCACCTGCTCTGGCAGCATAGTCATCGTCTGCTGCGCACCCGGTAGTGTTTGGGCGAATGCTCCACCTGTGGTAAGACCCTGACCGGAGAGCGCAGCCTGATTCGATGCCAGGTTTTGATAGGTCTGACCAACATTGCTCATGTACTGCCCGCCAAGACCGGCACCCGACTGCTGCTGCTGCTGGAGAGCGGCTGCTTGAGCTGCTGATGCTGCCTGCTGCGCTGACGCACCCTGACTCATGTACTGAGACATAAGCTGCTGCACCATTGGTCCAGCATACTGTGCTGTTGCATTCGCAATAGCAGTAGGAACAGCACCAGAACCTTCCATACCCTGTAAAGCCATCTGTTGGTTCAAGCTCGGACTGGCAATACGGTTTATATAGTTCTGTGAGGTATCCGTTATGGTCCCCATGCCACGGCTGTAGTCACCTTCACGCTGTGCCAGAGCTGCCTGCCTATTCGCATCTGCAGCCGCCAGTGCATTCTGCGTATCCTGAGATAGCGTACCCATAGCCCCACCGTAAGCAGACTGCGCTCCGCCTAGAGCCGCTTGCGCAGTTTGCCCAGCAGTGTCAATGCCACGATTCATCACATCGCCAATAGCTGCCTGACCGGCTTGTTGATACTGTGGCATCGTCAAAGCGTCTTGTCCAGTACCACCCTGCATAGCAAAGTTATAAAGGTCCTGCACCTGTGGTGATGGGGTATACGCTCCCGTCGTATCCGCCCCACCATACACATCAGGCTGAGCCGCTCCAAAGACCTGTGAAAGCTGACCATACCGCATACGGTTGAGCGCCTGCGTGGTAGGATCAACCTGTGTGGTTTGAGTGGTACGCTGCCCACCACCAAAGAGACCGCCAAGAACATCACCCATGA
>Ga0126379_10000531_pt1 | contig 21293 bp, 17 predicted proteins | sample PanSoiMetPlot_24_FD_92640 | JGI IMG/M metagenome (GOLD analysis project Ga0126379, IMG submission 92640) | Tropical forest soil microbial communities from Panama - MetaG Plot_24 | ecosystem: Environmental > Terrestrial > Soil > Tropical forest > Bulk soil | place: Panama | collected 2016-02-17
CACGGCGATCGCCTGCGCGTAGTTCATACTGCTCATTGGCGGGGCGTTGCGAAATCCGCGCTGCACGAGCGAGCGCACCTCCTCCAACAGGCCTCCGGCGAACATCGCCTTCGCGCGCTGATCGATCCCTCGGTAGAGCTCGCCTCGGGGCGGCGAAAGAACGTACAGCGCGAACCGATAGCGATCCTCGAGAAAGTGGTGCTGCTGCCGATACTGCGAAGCGGGCACGCCGGTGGCTCGGTGAATTTCAAGCGCTCGGATGATTCGGACGAGATCGGTTGGCTTCACCGTCTCGGCGGAAAGCGGATCCACCTGCGCCAATCGCCGGTGAAGCGCTTCCCTGCCCTTTTGGGCGGCCTCAGCTTCAAGCTCTCGCCTCAACTCCAGATTGGCTGCGGGCGCGGAGATAATGCCGTGCAGCAGAGTGCGCAGGTACAGCCCCGTCCCGCCAACCACCAGCACCCGCTTCGACCGGCCTCGGATATCTTCGATCGCGGCGTCCGCCCGCTCTTGGAATTGAGCAGCAGAGAATCGTTCCGCAGGATCCACCACCGAGATCAGATGATGGCGCACCTCGGCCAGCTGTGAGGCCGTCGGTTTCGCGGTTCCGATGTCGAAGTGTCGGTAGACCTGCTGCGAGTCCGCGCCGACGATCTCCGCGTCGAGCCTTTTTGCCAGCCGCAGCGCCAGCGCTGTCTTGCCGGACGCAGTCGGGCCGGCGAGGACGATGAGGTCGGACTGGGCAGCGGTCGAACTCATGGAGAGGAACTTCTCGAAGCGCACTCTAGCCGAGCCGCTCGTTCGTCACGCTCCAAATGAGCACGTCCGAGGGGCTAGATTGGAGACAGGAAAGAGCGGTGGAGAGGGCTACGCACCCGTTCACGGCGCTTTCAACGCGGCGTCCAGCTGATCGAGCGAAGCCGTCCTCGGCTCGCCGCCGCGCAACGGCTTAAGCTGCGCCGACCGCGTCGCCAGCTCATTCTCGCCGAGCACCAGCGCGAACCGGGCCATGCTCTTGTCGGCGCGCTTCATCTGGCTCTTCAAGCTGCCGCCGCGCGGATCGAGCTCGACCCAGAAACCGCTCCGGCGCAGGCCGCTGACGATCTTGATCGCCTCGTCTTTGGCCTTTTCATCCACCGTGGCCACGAACAGATCCGGAGTTCGGCCCGCCCCTTTTTGATCGGCAAGAAGCAGGCAGAGTCGGTCGACTCCAAGCGCGAATCCGACCGCGGGGATCTCCGGCCCGCCCAGCGAGCTCACCAACTTGTCGTACCGGCCACCGCCTCCGACGGTGCTCGCCGTTCCCAGCGACGGATGCTCGGCGACGAATTCGAATGCCGTCCGCGTGTAGTAGTCCAACCCGCGCACCATCCGGGGATCTGCCTCGTACTTGTGCCCGAGAAGATCGAGCTGACGCTTCACTTCGTCGAAGTGCTCGCGGCAGGGACCACACAAGAATTCCAGCACGCTGGGCGCGGCTTGAACGACCTTTCGGCAACCTTCGTTCTTGCAATCGAGAACCCGCAGCGGATTTCGCTGCAGCCGCTCACGGCAGTCCGTGCACAGCGAGTCGCGATGCGCGTTCAGATACTCGACCAGAGCCTTCAAGTACCTCGGACGGCAGGCATCGTCTCCGAGCGAGTTGATCGACAGCGAAACGCTCGGGATGGCCAGCGACTGAAGCAATTGAACCACCATGTCCATCAATTCGACATCTTGCGCCGGCTCCTTGGCCCCGAATGCTTCGGCGCCAATCTGCCAGAATTGACGATAGCGGCCGGTTTTCATCCGCTCGTAGCGGAACATCGGGCCCATGTAGAACCAGTGAGTGACCGGCTCGATGTTGTAAACCGCGTGCTCGATGTAGGCGCGGGCTGCGGGCGCCGTTCCTTCCGGACGCAAGGAGAGGCTGCGCCCGCTCTTGTCCTCGAAGGTGTACATCTCCTTGCCGACGATGTCCGTCCCCTCGCCGACCCCTCGCACGAACAGCGCGGTGTCCTCTGCGATCGGCGTGCGAATCTCGTCGTAGCCGAAGCGGCCGAAGATCTCCCGAGCCGCTTGCTCCACCCGTACCCAAATTCGGCTGTCGGGCGGAAGGATGTCGTTCATCCCCTTCACGCCGCTGATCTTCTGGGTCATGTCAGCACTCCGATGCGCCGCCCCATCCGCACGCTGCTTCCCTCGACCAGCGCGTCGTCCCAGCGCACCCGTCCCTGCTGAAACAGCAAGATCACCGTCGACCCCATCTCGAAGGCTCCGAGCTCGTCTCCCTTGTTCATCGGAATCGCCTCTGCAAAACGATGCACCTCGCCCGGTTTACCCGAGTGAGTGACGACTTCGCCATAACTTGCTCGTATCCGCGCCACGCAGGTAGCGCCGACCTTGACCACCGCGCACGGACCGGCGCCGGTCGATAAGAACGTAATCAGCCGCTCGTTTCGGCAGAACAGCGCGTGCCGCGCGCGGACGGAGCGCGGATTCACCGGCCAGAATTCGCCCGGGATATACGCGTATCCCTCGATCTTGCCGTTCAGCGGGGCATGGATCCGGTGGTAGTCGCGCGGCGCAAGATAGAGCGTCGCGAACGCGCCCTCCTTGAAAGGCGATGCCGCCTCCTCACTTCCCAGCAACGCCCCCAGCGGGTATCGAATGCCCTTCGCCTGAATGCATTCCCCCGCCGCGGCGTAGCCGGCCTGGGAGACCGTTCCATCCACGGGTGAGACGACGATGTTCTCGCGCGCGTCGATCGGCCGCATCCCCTCCTTGAGGCGGCGCGAGAAAAACTCCGCGAAGGTCGGATATCCTTCGAAGCCGTGCTCGGCCTCCTCAACTGAGACGCCGTACTTGCGGGCGAAGGCGCGCATCGCCCAGCGGTGCAGAGGGGACAGAGCTTCAGCTCGGGACGCCCATCCTGCCAGGCTCGACAGCGCCGATTTGGGCATCAGCGCCATCAGCTTCATGAACGTCTGGTCGCGCATCGAGCGGATGAAGATAATCGCTCCGAGTCATCGCGCGCTCGCCGAAGCGGGTTTAGTGCCTTGGCTCGGCAATCCGCCATCCGGGAACCGGTACTCCACCAAGTTCTTGGCGACGTTTGTCACGACTTCTTTGCTGTCGGTCAACACGAAAAGCTGGTCGAACCCGGGATGACGATCGCGGCAATTCGCGATGTCCTTGAGCTCCCAGCTGTCGACCATCCCTTTCCCGACGAGGTTGATGGGATCCGACCGTTGGAAGCAACCCGAGAAGCGGTTGGTGAATTCGGCCAGCGCCATGTGCGGCGAGGGCTGGTTCGAGCCCGCATCCGCCTCGGCGACGGGGTCCGGCGCGCGCTTGATCGGCCCCATCCTCTCGTACGGTCCGCTGGCGATCGCCTGTGCCGCTGCGGCCCGCCTTGCCGCGTCCGCCTCCTGGAGGTGCTTTCGGCCCTCTCGGATCCGCCGGGAGAGCGCTGATGCGGCGGGATAGTCCGAGCTGTCCTCCGCCACCTGCTGGAGCAGCGCCTCCACTCGAGCCATTTGGGGATCGGCGAATGCGTCGTCCAGGGACATCGCGTACAGCTTGGTAAACAGCTCGTGCGCCTGAGTGTAGCTGTCCGAGGGAAGCTGCTTTTTCCGGCAGCCGACGGCGAGTAGAGCGCTGGTTAAAACGAGCGCGAACGCAAAGGTCGGTGAAAGCTCCAGGGGACGGCGGCGCATGGGTGGGCGATGCTCCGTAGGGGTTGTCGACCTCTAGACTCCGAGGAACAGACGTTTCCCGAAGTTCAGTGCGAGATCTGCGTCGAAGATTTTTTGCGCGGACTTTTCGATGTCGTACTCCACTCGAAGGTACTCCACCGTCCTCGCGCCGGTGTCGCAAATGACGAAGCAGGCTCGGTTGTCATAGTCGCGCGGCTGCCCCACGCTGCCGACGGAGATGATGTACCGGTAACCTCTGCGAATCCCGAACTTCTGCGCCACCACGTCGTTCACCTCTCCGCCGCCGATTGCGAATGCCTTGCACAGATGGCTATGCCCGATGAACGTCACCTCGGCGAGGTTCTCCACGAATGGGATCAGCTCGCGCGCTTGTTCCAACGCGAAGATGTACTCGTAGGCCCTTGGTTCGACCGGCGAGCCGTGGCAGAAGCCGATGTCGCCGATCCGGTAGGTATAAGGCAGGCTGCGCAGCCAACTTAAGTTCTCGTCGGTGATCACGCTCGCCGACCAGTCCAGCGCGTGCCGGGCGGCGTCGTAGTAGAAGGAATAGTCCATCCGCCCCGCGACCGCTGCGTCGTGATTGCCCAAAAGAGTGACCTCGGCCACTGACCGGACCAGGTCGCAGCACGGGTTCGGCGAAGCACCGTAACCCACGATGTCGCCCAGGGAGACGACCCGATCGACCTTCTGCTGCTCGGCGACCCGCAGCACCTCAGTGAGCGCTTCGAGGTTCGAGTGGATATCGGAGATGATCGCTACCCGCATCAATCGACCCTTCGCCAACGCAGCGGTGAAACCGGTTCTCCTGCCCTGCCAAGAGCCAATCTGTGTCTTTCTCTATGGGCGCGCTCAGAAGCACCCAGCTTGTGTTGAACCCCGATAAACCCTCAAGGAGCGTAAGGAGTCCTGATTCGGTCCGTCAAGGCGACCGCGGAAAAGAAAGACGTGGGGCGATGCGCGGCGAAGTATGCTCCGCGACTTCATCCCATTCCGGAAGTATGCTCTGCCGTTTCATCCGGGTCCGTTCGACACCAGGTATTTCCTGATTGTCGATCCCGCCTAGAGGAGTTGAACGCGTGCGCATCGTCGTCACCGGCTCGTTGGCTTACGACTACATCATGAGCTTCCCCGGGTATTTCAAGGATCATCTCTTGATGGACCGGGTTCACACTCTGAGCGTCAGCTTCCTCGTAGACTCGATGAAGCGAATGCGCGGCGGGGTGGCGGGAAACATCGCCTATACCCTGGCGCTGCTCGGCGAGCGTCCGCTGATCGTCGGCACGGTGGGCCACGACTTTGGCGACTACCGGCAGTGGATGGACGAGCAGGGCATCGACACCTCGGGGATCATCGCCATCCCCAGCGAGTTCACCGCCTCGTGCTTCATCAATACCGACCTCGCAAACAATCAGCTGGTCGCGCTTTACGCGGGCGCGATGGCGCACGCGCGCGACATTTCCATCCGTCATCTAGGCCTGGGCAAGGATGACCTGGTGGTCATCTCCCCCTCGGATCCCGAGGGAATGAGCCGCATCGCGACTGAATGCCGCGAGCTCGGGGTACCGTTCCTCTACGATCCGGGCAAGCAGATGCCGCGCCTTCAGCCCAGCCAGATCCTCGACTACCTTCAAGACGCCTTCATCTTGATCGCGAACGATTATGAGCTGGCGATGATGGCGCAGAAGACCGGAAAGTCGGAAAAGGAGCTGATCGCAACGCCGCCGCTCTGCGTGATCACCCGCGGCGCTCAAGGTTCAACGTTCTATTCCGCCCACGGTCGCGAGAGGGTCGAAATTCCGGTTGCGGAGGCGGAGAACCGCGACCCGACGGGCGCCGGAGACGCCTACCTGGCGGGGGTGATTTTCGGCATCGCGCGCCGCTTCGCCATTCCGGTGATCGGGCGGATCGCTTCCCTGGCCGCGGCCTACGCGATCGAGCAACGCGGTTGCCAGGAGCATCACTTCACCCCGGCGGAGTTCTCGAGCCGCTACATCGCTTCCTTCGGCCCTTCACCGGAAATGGAGGCCTACGCTCGGCTCAAGGGCGCACCGACGGCGCCACCGTAAGCACCGCCTTAAGATCCTCATCGGTGAAGAAGATCCCGCCGCCGAAGAACACGTCTCGCCCGGAGATCAGCTTGTTGGTTGTGAAGTCGCGGACCTGCCGATTCAGGATGTCGTCCATCCCGACCGTCGCAAACAGGTGTTGAAACGCCTGGAGCCTGATCGCCGTCCGGAGCCGCGGAAAGCGGAGCTCCTGGAGGGACCAGTCGAACGCGTCCGTCCGTACCGAGAGCGCGTCGTTGAGGAAATGGAGATCCACTCCGAATCCACCGCTCGACTCGATGATTCCAAAGCGGAAGGTTGCAAAATAGTAGCGCTTCGCGAATTCCGCGGAGATCTTTAGCTGTTCCTTGGTGGTGCGGACGTTCTGCGTCGCCGGCTCTTCGGTGCCAGGCGGATTTCGCTGAATCACCTCGTTTGTGACGTAGCCCCGGGGATCATCGACCAACTCGATCAAGTAGTACTTGTCCGGCTTGGGTATGAACTTGAGGCCCAAGCTGAACTTCGAGGAGCCCTGCGAATACAGGTACTCGCTCTTGACCCCCACCTCGACCTGCAGGCGGGCGAGCCGCGAGGTGAAGTCAGACACGTCCTCCACCGTTTCGCCCAGCTTCTGCCCCAGCCGCTCGTCGCTGACCAGCGCGCCGATCGCTCCCTTCCCTTCGTTGATCCGCTGCGTAATCTCCTCGAGGTTGCTCAAAGAGTGGTCGAGGCGATCGGCCACCGCGCGCACGTTTGTCATCGCCTGACCCTCGGTGCCGGCGTCCGGGGCAGGTCCAACTGTTGCCCTCAGGGTCCCGGCGACCTCGCGGACATCGCGCGTGATTGCCTGGATGTTGGCGACAATCTCGCGGACCGTTCCCCCCTCGCCCGAGGTCAGCGACCGGACATCACCGGAGACCGCTTCGGCGTTCCTGAGGATGGCGTCCAGCCTCTCAGAGCTGGATCGCGCCGAGGTGTCGAAGGTCTCCGAGAGCTTGACCAGGTTGTCTACAATTCGCTGAAGGGAGCCCTCGCCTTTTTCGCTTCCGAACACCTCGCGCAGAGAGCTGGTGACCGTCTGGATGTCGGCGGTTATTTGGCCGAGCGAGGCGAAGATCGCCTCCACTCCCTGGGTGTCGATCACCCGCTTGATTTCGCCGCCGTCCGGCATCGGCGGGGCGGCGTCCGAACCGGGATAAAGGTCGAGCACGTAGTCGCCGAGGAGCGACTCCGAACGCTTGCTGAGCGCCGCGTCCTCTTTCAAGTTCACGTCGCGCCGCACTCTCAACGAGACCTTGGCTCGCCCCCCTTCCAGCGCGATGTCTTTGATCTCTCCAACCGAGATGCCGGCGATCTGAACGCGGCTCTTTTTGCTCAGTCCCGATGCGTCGCGGAAATAAGCGTAGACGTCCAGCGAGTCCCGCTGCGACAAGCCGCCCTTTTTCGCAAAGGTGAAAAATATGGCGGTGAAGGCCGCTGCGGCGAGGACCAGAAGGCCTACCCGAAAGGGGGTAACAAACTTTCTCAAGAGGACCTGACTCCGCGGCCACTTTGCGGACCCACTCTAGCGTTTTGTGCGGAGGGTGCCAGCATTTGAGGGCCGGGCTTCAATACTCGCCCTTTTCGAACCACGTGGATAAGAACACTTTCACCGCGGGGTTCTGGGACTGGCGCAGCAGTTTCGGAGGCACTTGCTCGACAATTCGGCCCCCGTGGAGGAACGCAATCGTGTCACCAACCTTGAACGCGGAAGCCACATCGTGGCTGATCACCACTGAGGTGACGCCCAGGGCCTTCTTTGCGTCGATTATCATCTGATCCACGTAATCGGTGGTAATCGGATCGAGCCCGGTGGTTGGCTCGTCGTAGAGCACGATCTTCGGGTCGAGCACAATCGCCCGCGCCAACCCCACGCGCTTGCGCATGCCGCCGGAGAGGTCCGAGGGATATTTATCCTCGATGCCGACCAGCCCGACGATTTCCAATTTGCGGCGCACCACCTCGCGCATTTCATCATCGCTCATTCGCGTGTGCTCGCGCAGAGCGAAAGAAACGTTCTCGAAGACGGTCATTGAGTCGAAGAGGGCGGACCCCTGAAACACCATCCCGAACTTTCGACGAACCACCGCCAGCTGCTCAGGCGTCATCGGCACGATGTCCTCGCCATCGACGATCACCCTTCCAGAGTCCGGCTTGAGCAGGCCGATGATGTGCTTCATCAGAACCGTCTTGCCGGAGCCGGAGGTGCCGAGGATGACGCAGGTGCTGCCCTCGTCGATGCTGAGATTCACCCCACGCAGCACGTGGTTCGACCCGAAGGACTTGTGCAGGTCGATCACCTGAATCATTGGTTGCGCGCCGGCCATCAGTGCAATGCTACGCCCACCACGTAGTCGAGCACGACGATGGCCAGCGCCGACGAGACCATTGCCTGAGTCGTCGCCTGGCCGACGCCCTTGGCCCCCCCGGAGGCGTTGTATCCCTTGTAGCAACCGATCAGCGTGACCGCGAGGCCGAACACCGCCGCCTTGATCAACCCCTCGTTGATGTCCTCGGGATCAAGCCATTGCTGGGTGCGATAGATGAATGTACCCGGTGAGATGCCCTTCAGGTTCACCGCGATCACGTAGGCGCCGGCCATTCCGGCCGTGTTGAAGAGCATCGTCAGCAGCGGCACCATCACCAAGCCGGCGAGCACGCGCGGAACGAGCAGATATTGGATCGGACTGACGGCCATCGTTTCCAGCGCGTCGATCTGCTCGGTCACCCGCATCGTGCCCAGCTCGGTACACATCGCGGAGACGGCGCGCATCGTCACCATCAGCGCGGTGAAAACAGGGGCCAGCTCTCGGGTCAGAGTCAGCGCAACGGTAGGGCCCACCAGGCTCTCCGCGTTGAACAGCATGAACGCCCGCGAGCTCTGGTGCGCGAAGACCATGCCCGAAAAGACGCCCGTCAGCATCACGATGAAGGTGGATCCCACCCCGACGAAATCCAATTGGGCGAAGAGGTTCTCCACGCGCAGCGGCGGCCGGACCGCCCAGCGCGCCACCGACCAGCCCAGCGAGGCGATTCCGCCGAGCTCTTCGACTACACCGGTGACGCGCTTTCCAATCTGCTCAACGGCGATGTACAGCGCGGTTGGCTGGTGCGCCCCCGGCTTTTCGGCTTCTTCCGCCATTTCCGATCATCACTGTACGTCGCCGCGCCGGAGGCACAAGAAGGTGAACGACCAGATTCAGGCTCATCGCGTTGACGAGCGCACAACGCGCGGCACGCGCGCCCCCACTGCGCAGATGACCTCATAGTGGATGGTCTGCGCCAGGTCGGCAAGCTCCTCCGCAGAAATTCGCTCCTCGCCCTGCTCGCCGAGCAGAACCACCTCGTCGCCGACCCGCACGTCCGGGATGTCCGTGACGTCCGCCATACTCATATCCATGCACACGCGCCCGACCACGTTCGCCCGTCGTCCGCGGATCAACACCTGGGCTCGGTTGGAATATCTGCGGCTGTATCCGTCCGCATATCCCATCGGAAGCGTGGCAATCACCGACTCGCGAGGCGCCCGCCAAGTGCTTCCGTACGAAATCGGCGTGCCGGCGCCGACCCGCTTGACGTGGGTCACCGCTGTTCTCCAGGCCAGCACCGGCTCGAGCGCAGCGGTTCCGCGCAGCCAAGCCGCGGGGTACAGACCGTAGAGCATGATCCCCGGGCGCACCATGTTCAGCTCCAGCCCGTCGCGAGCTTGCGGCAGGTCGATCACCCCGGCGGAGTTGGAGAGGTGTCGCCAGCTCGGACGAAGGCCTCGCGCGCGCATTCGCGCGTGAGCATCCCGGAAGCACTCCACCTGCTGTCGGGTGAAGTCGCGGTTCTCCAGATCCGCGCTCGCAAAGTGCGAAAGCAGCCCGTCGATCCGAATCTGGGGAAAATGCGCGGCGCGGTCGAGAAACGCATCCAGATCCTGCGGAAGCACGCCGATGCGTCCCATGCCCGAGTCGATCTTCAAGTGCGCGCTCGCCGTCGATCCTGCTCGCCTGGCAGCGCTCGCCAAGGACTCCAGGTGCTCGGGCCGAAAGACGGTCGGGGTCAGCTTGTGCGCCACCATCAAGTCGTAGCCGCCTTCGTAGGAGCCGCCCAGAACGAGGATGGGGGAGCGAACCCCCGCGTTTCGCAGCTCAATTCCCTCCTCGATCAGCGCCACCCCGAGCATCTTCACTCGCTCGCGCTCGAGCGCGCGCGCGATGATCACCGCTCCGTGCCCGTACGCATTGGCCTTGACGATCGCCAATATCTCCGCGCGCGGGGCGAGCTGTCGAATCGCGGCGATGTTGCGCCCAAGCGCGGCGAGGTCGATTTCAGCGCGGGTCGGCCGGATCAGCAGATCGAGCGCGCGGCGGGGGCTCTGCTCCGACTCGAGAGCGGCCGCCTTCCGGCGGGCCGAGCCGGGGTCAGCGTCTGCATCGCCACGTTGCCGGCGGGCCACACGCGGGTTTTTGGAACGAGTCCCTTCTGCCACAGGAGGTGGTCTTCCAGTACTTTCCCCAGATCTATCCGTCAAGTTGTGCTTCCTCCCGGCGCCGCGAGACTCTATCCTTCGCCCATTCACAAGCCGGGCCAGCCCAATCTGAGCGGGGATTTGAAATGGGGGCGTACAAAGTCGGGGGAGAGGTCGACGCGTTCTGCACCACCTGCAAGATGCTGCTCGCTCACACTGTGCTGGCCATGGTCGGCACAAAGATCGCGAGAGTACGCTGCAACACCTGCGGCGGAGATCACACGTTCCGTTCCACACCCGCGCGCACCCGAGCGCCGTCCGCGCCGCGCGCGCCACATGAAAGGGTGGTAATTTCTTTCGAGCAGCAGCTCGCCGGGAAGGACATCGCCCACGCTCCGAAGTACAGCCCGAAGGACTCCTACCGAGTGGATCAGGTCATCGACCACCCGACGTTCGGACTGGGGATCATCGCTGCGGTGAGAGAAGACAAGGTCGACGTTGTTTTCAAAGCAGCGCAAAAGACGCTCGTGCATGGGCGCGGGGAAACGGCGGCGCCTCGTCCTGCCTTTCATCCCCCGAGCCCGGCTGCCGATGAGCCAACCGACACACCTCATCACGCAGCCACGCCCAGTGCGCAGCCCGCGCCCACCGAGGACGACGAGGGATCCCCAGCCGAGCACGAAGAAGTCTGACTCTCGCTTCGCGGTGATCAGGGTTCCTTGATGCGGCGGAACTGGCCCGCCATCTTTCTCCTGTTCGCTTGGCGGATTGCCTTCGCCGAAGCGCCGCAGGTCTCGATTCAGCCCTCGTCTGTGGTGCTCGGCTCTACAGCAAGCGTTGCAGTGACGGTTCGCCTGCCAAAACCCAACCTGCGGCTGCGAAGCGCCTGCAACACCGGTACGCTGATTGGCACCGATAATCCATCCGAGCTGGAGCGGCATTTCACCTGGACGCCGCCGGACATCCGATTCCCGATGACAGCTCTACTGGTCTTCTGGGTTGTTGAGGAGCGTTCCGCGCAACCCGAGCCGTCGCTCGTACGCATCCCGCTTTCCGGTCGCACCACGCTCGAGATGAGCACCGAGCCTGGAGCGCAAGTTCGCGTCGAGGTAGCGAAGGCGAGCTTCGGACCGAGACGAGCCGACCGGAGGGGACGCGTCGAGATTCCGATCGAAGTGCCGCCGGGCGCGCTCAGTGCACAGGTCGTCGCCGAAGCTCACGGCCGCGTGACGATGCGCGAGACGCCGCTGGACATTCCACACAACAGCATGCTGGCAATGGGGTTCTCGCACGATCCAATCGTGCGCGGCGAGCCCGCTTGGCTGATCGTCGCCCATCCCGCGCTGGATCCGCAAATGCTTGATGTCCAGCTCATCGGTGGGCATCTGGCGATTGAGCGCACTGGCGCGGGTAGCGCCGTCTTTCGCATCTCCCCAGAGGACACCGCGAAGGAGCTGATGGCGAAAGCCTCTTTTCAAGGTGTCGCGCTGGAGCGTGCCGAGGCCACCGCGCGCATTACGTCTCCGGGCGAGAGCGCGATCTCGGCCCAGCCTCGCAATCATTTTTTTGCCTCGGCGATGGCCGGAGGGTTCTATGCCGGAGGCTCCAACTCCGGCGCCGCGGTGGCCGTCGATGGAAGCTATGAGCTTCCCGTCGCCGCTTCGCGCCTTGCGCTCGAGCTGGAGGTTGGAATTCGTTCCGCATCCTTTTCCGGCGCGGTGGAGGGCTTGGGCTCGGTGCACTCGTCGGTGACCGCCTTGGCGATCGAGCTTGCGCTTCGCGCTCTGGCTTTCGAGCGCGGAGCTTGGGTGGTGCACGGACGGTTGGGCGGCGGGGCGCTCCCCTTTAGGGTGTCCGCGCAGAGCGATTTTCAGCCGCCGTTCACCCAGTCGGGATTTGCTCCGGAAGCCTTCGCATCTGCACAGGTCGGATATCGGCTTCGAACGCTGGAGCTCTTCGCCGAGCTGCGAGGGGGCATCGCACCCGCGAAGACGTCCACCCTGGATGCGCAGTTGGGCGGATTTCTCCTTGCGCTTGGGGCGAGGTACCGGATCCGATGAGCGGGCGCGGACTGGCGTTGCTCGTTTCGCTCTGCGCCTGCGGCCCGGCGGCGCTGCCGCCACCGAAAGTGCTGTCGATTGCCCCTGCGGAGATGGTGGCCTGCGAGGGGTCAACGGTCTCGGTATCGGTCGACGCAGTCCTCCCGACGCACCTCGACTATGGACAATCGGAAGCGAGCGCGAACCCCGAGCTCTTCCTGCGCATTGGTCCGGTGCCGGTGGGAGCCGGCGAGTACTCACCGGGCGGGGTGTTGACTGCTTCGGTCCCGCCGGTGCTCGCCCCGGGCGTTTACGACGTTGGGCTGCGACTCTCGGACGGACGGCCGGAGGGAATCCTCCGGTCCGCATTCACCGTCCGGCCCAATCCGTATCCGGACAGCTACAGCCTTGATTTCGTCCAGGACCAGACGCGGCGAATACCATTTGCGATCACCATTCGCAGCGTCGGGCCGAACGAGTCCGCGTACAATTGCACGGTGTCGCTGTCGTCGAACCGCGGCTCGATCTCGCCGGCCGTGAGCGGCGCATTTCAGCGCGGGGTGCGAACGGAGACGGTGACGATCGATATGGCTAACCCGTCGGTCATCATCACCGTACGCGACGATCTCGGCCGGTCCGGTTCAACCAATCCCTTTCGCGTGAATCCCTGACGCGCTCCGGAGCGCATCGATCGCTCGCGTCATATCCTGCGGCAATGGAGATTCGATCGCGCACCGCTCGATTCCCGCCAGGCGGGGAATAACCAGGCGGTGAGCATGCAGCGGCGTGCGCGCCAGCAGCGGGCCGGCGGAGGGGATTCCCAAATCCGAACCCAGCAGGATGCTGGGCTGGCCATACTGCGGATCGACGAGCAGCGGGTGACCGGCCTCCAGCAAGTGGACCCGGATCTGGTGCGTTCGGCCGGTCAGAGGTTGCGCGTGCACCAGCGTGGCAAGCTCGAAGACTTCCACCGGGCGGATGCGCGTGAAGGCGGCCTTTCCGCTTTCGCCCTGCTTGGCTCGGCGCATTCGTCCCCGGCGCCCAGCCGCAAGTGGAAATTCGATCTCCATCGGTGCGGCGAGTCGACCGCGGACCAACGCCAGGTAATGCTTTTCCACTTCGCCGTTCTCAAACGCCAAACAGAGCGCCCGGTGCGTTGCGGCATTCAAAGCGAAGAGCAAAACGCCCGAGGTATCGCGGTCCAACCGATGAACCACGAAGAGCTTCTGTTTGAGCTCCTCTTCCAGTCTTTCTCGCAGCGAAATCTCGCTCCCGGCCACCCTCGCTGGGATGACGACCGCCCCGGGCGGTTTGTCGATGGCGATGAAACCCGGGGCCCGCGCCAAGAGCGGAACGGCGGTCACTCCAGCTCCGACGGATGCATCAATTTCATCGGCCCCAGCCCCACCAGTTGCTTCTTCACCGCTCCAGCATTGCCGACCACCACCAGCGTCGGTGGCTCCGAAAGGAGGTACTTCCTGGCCACCTGCCTCACCTCATCGAGGCTTACCTGCGCCAGCCGGTCGCGATAACGCTCCACCCAATCGTCGCCGAGGTGGTAAAGCCGAATCTCGGCGATCGCGCCTGCGACCGCATCGTTGGTCTCAAACCGAAGGGGGAACAGCCCACCGAGGTACGTCTTCGCCGCCTGCAGCTCTTGCGCCGTAGGTCCGTGATTGCGCATCTTCTCGAGCTCGGAAAGGGCCACGTCGATGATCGCGCGCGTGGTCTCGGTCTTGGTGAAGGTGCTCACCGAGAACCATCCGCCTGCCATCAGTCGCTCGAACCCGCTGCTGACGCCGTAGGAGAGCCCTCGATTGACGCGGATGGCCTCCATCAGGCGCGAGGTGAAACTTCCTCCGAGAACGGTGTTCATCAGGCTGGCGGCAAAAACGTCTGGGCTCGCTTTGCGGAAGCCGATTCCCCCGATCCGGACCTGCGACTGCGTTTGCTCTGGCTTGTCGACCAGCACGGTCCGGCCGGGCATCGCGGGGCGCTCAAGCGGTGGCAGCGGCGGCGACTGTTCAGGTCCGCCGGGCCAAGCCCCGAAAAATCGCTCGGCAAGCGCCCTCACCTCACCCGCGTCCGCGTGCCCTGTAATCACCAACAACGCCACCCGGGGGCCAAAAGTTGCGCGGTGGAATGCGACGACTTCCTTGCGAGTGAAAGCGCGAACGTGGCGCGCGGTGCCAACGACGTCGTGGCCATAGGGATGTTCACCGCACAGAGCGCGAAGCAACGCGCGGTCAGCGACCAGACCGGGGTCGTCCAGATCGTTGGCGAGTTGCGCCAGCAGGCGGTCGCGCGCCGCCTCGACTTCTTTCTTTGGAAAGGTGGGCCAGCGCACCAGCTCGGCAATTGTCTCGAGCATCGGCTTGAGGTGCTCGGACGGCGAGGTGATTCGCAGCGAGAGGAAATCCTCGTCCGCACCGCTGGAAAGACTGGCGCCGCAGAATTCCACAGTTTCGTTGATTTGGTCGGCAGTGCGCTTCTTCGTCCCTCGGCGCAACAGCGAAGCGGTGAAGTCGGCCAGGCCTTGCTTTCCCTTCGGGTCGACCGCGCTTCCTGCGGGGAGCGACAGCTGAAGCGTGATCAGCGGCAGCGGCCCACGCTCTGCGAAGATGACCCTCAATGCGCCCGAGGTGTCGAACTCCTTGAACTCGGGGAGGCGAACTCCTTTCACCGAAGCGCGCGGCGCCGCTCGCCTGGAGGAGCGAGCCGCCAATGCTCGGCCGCGGCTCATCGGCCATCTCGCGAGGGCAACAGCGTGCTCACCGAGCGCTTCTCGGCCACCAGATATCGCTCACTGGCAGCTCGCACCTGCTCCCCAGTGATCGCCTCGTATCGACGCGCCAGGTCGAGGCCGGCTCGCCAATTGCCCAGCAGCAGCTCGTAAGACCCCAACGCGTGAGCCTTGCCGCTGTTGGTGGCGAGCCCTTGCAGCAAATGGGAGGTGAGATTGTTCTTCGCCTTGGCCAATTCGCGCGCGGTCAACCCATGCGCGCAGACCTTCTCCAGCTGCTCATCGAGCGCCTGCTCCACTTGCTCCGGCTTCGATTCGGGTTTCAGCTCGAGGTAGAAGACTATCGCCCCCGGATCCATGCGCCAGGTCCAGTCCATCACCGCCGAGACCGCCAGCGCCTGTTCGAAGACAAGGCTTCGAATGAGCCGGCTGCCGTCCCCGACCGTGAGGGCATACTGCAAAACGTCCAGCGCCAGTACATCCTCGTCCTGGGCGCTGGGCGCGCGATAGCCGATCATCAGCGAGGGAGCTTGAACCGCGTGCTTGATCGCGGCGCGGCGCTCTCCGCGCTGCTCGGGCTCCGAGTTGACCACCGGCGGCTGTGGCGGTCCCCTTCGGATGCCGCCGTAGTAGCGGCGAATCTGGGACAGCGTGCGGCTCGGGTCGAAGTCGCCGACCACGTACAGCGATGCGTTGTTGGGCGCGTAGAAGGTGCAAAAATATCGCTCGCAATCCTCGCGTCGGATGTTCTCGATATCGCCCATCCATCCGATCACCGGCCAACGATAGGGGTGGGCCTTCCAAATCAACGCCCCGAGCTCCTCGTCTAATAACCCCGCCGGTTCATTGTCCACGCGCAGCCGCCGCTCCTCCTTCACCACTTCGCGCTCGCTCTGGAGCGAGGTGTCGTTGATCACCAGATGCGCCATGCGGTCCGATTCCAGATCGAAAACTACTTCGAGCGCCTCCGCGGCGACTTCCTCGTGATACACGGTCAGGTCGTGGGTGGTGTACGCATTGGAGCGCCCGCCGTGGGATTCGAGCACGCGGTCGAACTCCTTCGGCCCGTACTTCTTCGCGCCATTGAACATCATGTGCTCGAACAGATGGCTGATGCCGGTGATCCCTGGTTGTTCGTTGCGCGATCCGACTCTGAAGAACGTGTAGACGCTGACAATCGGCGCGGCGCGGTTCGGCAGCAGGCGGACCTTGAGCCCATTGGGAAGCGTATCCTCGATCAATCCTCGCAACGCATCGCGCACCGCATCCCTCGACGCGGCTCGGGACGGGCCCCTCAATCGACCATCGGCTGACCGAGAAATTGCCTGCATGATCAGCGCTGCGCCGAGGAATGGTCGAACACTTCGTCGAGCTTGCGAACTTGCCCCTTGGCAAAACGCAGGACGAAATCGCGCCGCTCTCTGGTATCCGCCGCCACCACCGAGATTTTGCGCACTCCAGCCTGCACTGGGTAGCGCTTCAAGGGAGCGGGTTGGCGAACCCGGCGTCCATCGACATAAACGATCGCGGGCACATCGGATGTGACGGATAAGAGGCCCCCGCCTCGCCGAGGCGGCGAGTGCCACTCGGTCTGCGGCTCGGGCCTGGGTGTCGTCGAAGCAGCCGTCTGCGCCGCCGCTGGAGCCGTCAGGGGTTCGGACAGCTGCGCCGACGCCGCCGAGCCGGGCGGAGGGGTCGAGGCAGTGGGAGGATTCTGAACGGGCGTTGCGACCGCATGCGGGCGGGCGCTTCCAGAGCGACTGGGCCGGAACACCGCGAGCGCAATTAAGAAGGCTCCTGCAATCACCAGGGTGCCGGCTATCCCTATCAGCTGGCGGGGCGCGAGGCGTCTCCTTGGCAACTCGCGCTCGCCCGTCGCCTCCGCTGCGGCCCCGAGTCGATCGGCTGGGCCGGGCGCCGGAGCGGCGAGGTGACTTGAAATCGCAGCATGTTCTACGTCGATCGCCGTAGCAGTGTCGCCGCGCGACGGCGCGCGGTGAACCACGCCGGAGCTCGCCGGCACTTCTCGAGCGCCGTCGCTCTCCAGGTCCGGCGGGGCGTACCATCCCGCTTCGAGCTCGGCGGTGGAGCGCCCCGGCTCAGGCGCGCTGACTCGCGCAAGGGGTTTTTCGATCGGCTCCAGACCTTGAATCGGCTCCAGAGAGAACAGGTCGGTGAGCGGCAGCGGCTCTTCGCTTTTCGGCAGCGCCACGCCTTCTGGAAACAGATCGCGTAGGAATTTTTCGAGGTCCGTCCGGGAAGGCGACATCCGATTTGCCGAAAGGTATTGCTGCAGCGCCTCGGCGAACTCAGAACAGGACGAATACCTCAGCTGAGGGATCGCCTCCATCGACTTCATCAAAATTGGATAGAGCCTCTGGTCGACCTGCGGGCTGATTGCGCTGGCAACCCGAGTGGTCGCGGCATCGGCTCGGCCGAGCGACACTTCGTGAAGGGTGAGAAGCTGGTAGGCGACCGCGCCGAGCGAGAAGACATCCGACTGCTGTGTGGCAGGCTCGCCGCGCTCCACTTCCTGGGAGCGATAGGAGCTGCGCCCCATCGGTGCGAATCGGGCTTTCAGCTCTGGAACGGCGAGCAGCGCCTGAAGCGCGCCGAAGTCGCAGAGCGCACACTGCCCATCGGCGCGCAGAAAAATGTTGCCGGGAGTGATCCCACCGTGAATCGCACCGGCAGCGTGAGCTCGCTGCATCGTCTCCAGCAATTCGGAGAGAACCAGCAAAGCGAGCGGCGTGGGGAAGATGATTCCCCACGCGGTCAGGCGCGAGAGTACCTGGCCGAGGTTGAACCCGTCGTCGGATTGACGGACCACTGCCAAGCGCCCCGATACGAAGCCGATGTCGAGGACCTGAACGATCCCCGGCGCTTCGAAGGGCAGCAACCTGCGCGCCACCTCCGCCAGCTGCCGCGCGTATCGGTCGTCCGCCGTGTCGGGCAGGAAAAGCTTGATCGCCACGGAAGCCGAGTCGTCGCGCACCGCCCGGAAGTTCTCGGCGAGGGCTCCGGCACCGACTCGACTCGTAAGGCGGTAGCGCGCCTGCGTCACCGGTTGGCCCTGGCCTTGATTGCCTCGAAACGGAAGCCGCACCAAACGCATGTATCACCGCGTCGCCCGGGCGGCAGCTCGAGGAGACAACCGGGGCACCTCGGGCGCGGCCGCGGAGGAACGATTGGCTTCGCCGCCTTTCCGCTCTCACCTCCAAGTGCCCGGCGGCGTGCCTCCTCTGCTGCGGACGCGCGGACCTTCGCCTCCAAAAGCCGAATTCGCAGCTCCAGGTCAGCGATGCGACCGGAGAGCCTCTCCTCGCACGGATCCTGCTTCGTCGGATGGGTCTGCCGTCGCATCAGTCCTTTAAGACTGCCATGCCAATGGAAGCAGCCGCAAGAATGTGCACCCTTGGAACGCAAGGGCAAGCAATGCGCCGCCCTTTTGTAAGAAGCCAAAAGGCGGTGTTATGAAAGAGGCTCCAGTGCGTTCGATTGCTCGCTCCGGCGGGTCCACACCTGCTGCTTCCGGCTCTTCCACCTCGCCCCACACCGATCCTCGCGGAGTCGAGCGCCCCTCGGCCTTAGCCGCCGAGGAACGCGCCCATCGCGTGCTCGCCGACCGCGAGCTGTCGCGCTTGTTGGCCACGCCCAGGGAGGGCCGAGAAATCGAGCGCTCGCGACAGATCTTCGTCAACCGCAACCTGCGCATGAGCAAGATCGAGGCCGTCGGCTTCGACATGGACTACACGCTGGCGATCTACCACATGCGGCGGATCGAGCAGCTGTCGTTCGAGATGACCCTGAAGAGTTTGATCGAGCACTATGGGTATTCGCCCGACATCTCCCAGGTGCTCTACGACCACCAGTTCGTGATGCGCGGACTGGTGGTCGACAAAGCGAACGGAAATCTGATCAAGATGGACCGGTATGGGCACGTCGGCCGCGCCTATCACGGTCGCCACCCGCTCAGCGCCGAACGCTGGCGCCGGCTCTATCGAGAGCTGCGCATCAATTTGAAAAGCCCGGAGTACGCCTGGATCGATACGCTCTTCGCCCTGCCTGAGGCGTGCCTGTACGCGGGCATTATCGACCTGCTGGAGCCGCGCGGACCGCTCGATTACGCGAAGCTGTACGATCACATCCGCGAAGCCATCGACACCGTGCACCGAGACGGGTCGCTAAAGGACGAGCTTCGCAAAGACATCGGCCACTTCATCTTCAAAGATCCCGAGCTGGGGCCGTCGCTTCACAAGCTCCGCTCCGGCGGCAAGAAATTGTTCATGCTCACCAACTCGCTGTGGGGCTACACGGATCAAGTGATGCGCCATCTGCTGGACGGCGTGCTGCCCGAGTACCCGAGCTGGCGCAATTACTTCGACTTCATCGTCACCGGTGCGGCCAAGCCGACGTTTTTCTCCAGCAGTGCACCCTTTCTCGAGATCGACACCACCAGCGCCGAGGAACGCGTCATCGGCCCAGCGAAGACGTTGGAGCGATGGAAGGTCTATCAGGGCGGCAACCTGGTCGCCTTTGAGCAGCTGACCAACTTCGCCGGCGACAGCGTCCTCTACATCGGGGACCACATCTACGGCGACATCTTGAGGTCGAAGAAGTCGTCTCTCTGGCGCACCTGCATGGTGGTGCAGGAGCTGGAAGACGAGATCAACTACACCGATTCGCGCCAAGAGGAGATCTCGCGCCTTTCGGAGATCGAGCTGTTGCGGGCGCGATTGGACGACGAGATCAACCATCGCAAGGCGCAGCTCAACGTGCTCGAGCGAAGGTTGGACAAGGAAGACCTTACGCCGCCGACGCGAGCCTCACTGGAGGAAGAGCGGCGCCGCGCGAAGCTGGAGCTGGACAAGCTGCGCCGCGCCCTCAGACAGGCGGTGGAAATCGCCGACACGCTGGAGCGGGATGTGGAGGAGGGATTCAATCCCTTCTGGGGCCTGTTGTTCAAGGAAGGAAACGAGAACAGCCGCTTTGGAGAGCAGGTCGAGCAGTACGCGTGCCTCTACACCAGCCGCGTCTCCAACTTTCTGCACTACTCTCCGATGCAGTACTACCGCTCGCCTCGCGATCTCATGCCGCACGAGCAGGCCGGCGCGTTGTCGGGCAAGCTCTCGCCGATCGGGAGCGAAGGACCGGCGGTCGCGGCCAGCAAAGAAAACCCCTGAGACAGCCGGTGATCCGCGGAAAGGCGGGTCGACACCATCCACGCCAAAGCCTAGGACAAGCAGAGCGAAGTCGGGGCGCGCACTCGACTTCGCTTCGCAGCGCTCGGGTGCATGGGGCAGGAACGGGGGGTTCGTTGCCACCGCGGGAGAGTGAGCTGAATCGATCGAAGCCCTTGCACCGAGCCTTGCCGTCGCATAAGTATGCAAACCATGCATACTGCGTCCGTCGCGATCATCGGCGCCTCCGGCTACTCCGGAATCGAAGCCACCCGCATATTGGCCAATCATCCCCGGGTGGAGCTGCGCCTGCTCGCCAGCGATCGATGGCGCGGTGACACGGTCGCCAAGCGCCTGGGCATCCAGGGGCGGGCCGGCGCATTGAAGTACGCCCCGATTCAGGACTGCGAATCGCCGGCTGCAGAATGCGAGGCGATCCTGCTCGCCACGCCGGCCGAGGCCTCCTTGGATCTGGCACCCAAGCTCGCCGGTTCCCGCGCTCGCATCGTAGATATCTCCGGCGCGTTCAGGCTGAAAAATGCAGCGGCCTATCCAAGCTTCTACGGCTTCACCCACCGCCATCCGGCGCTGCTGGAGACGGCGACGTACGGTCTTCCGGAGCTTTTTCGGGAGGACATTCGCGGCGCGCGGCTGATCGCCAACCCCGGCTGCTATCCCACCGGCGCTGCGCTGGCGATCGCTCCCCTGCTTCGAGCGGGATTTCTCGACGAATCGCCGATCGTCATCGATGCCGCCTCGGGGACGACCGGGGCCGGTCGCAAGAGCAGCGAAGAGATGAGCTTCGGCGAAGTGGACGAGGACTTCCGCGCTTACAGAGTGCTTCGCCATCAACACGCGCCGGAAATCGCCCAGAGCCTCGCGCGCTGCGCGTCGAGGGAGGTCCGAGTAACGTTCACCGCCCATCTGTTGCCGGTGAAGCGCGGAATCCTGACCACTTCGTACGCCATGCTCAAGCCGGGGTGCGATCCGGCGGAGGGTCCGGCGATCCTCAGACAGTTCTACCGAACCGAGCCCTTCGTCGACATTTTGGACTCGCCCGACGAGGTTACCCTCAAATCGGTGGCCGGAACGA
>Ga0126379_10000532_pt1 | contig 21293 bp, 16 predicted proteins | sample PanSoiMetPlot_24_FD_92640 | JGI IMG/M metagenome (GOLD analysis project Ga0126379, IMG submission 92640) | Tropical forest soil microbial communities from Panama - MetaG Plot_24 | ecosystem: Environmental > Terrestrial > Soil > Tropical forest > Bulk soil | place: Panama | collected 2016-02-17
ACCTACACCAATTCCAACACCATCTCTGGCATTTCCTATCCCCAGATTTACAGCACCGAGCGATACGGCAGCGGCCACTCTTCGTTTAGCTACGCCATCCCCGTCGCCAATGGCACCTACAACGTCAGCCTCGATTTTGCCGAGACCTATGTCACAGGTCCTGGTAAGCGCATCTTCAACGTCTCCATCAACGGCACGCAAGTGCTCACAAACCTTGACATTTATGCTGCCGCTGGTGGTATGAACATCGCAGTCCAGAAAACGTTCCCCGTCACCGTCACCAACGGAACCCTGAATATCAGTTTTATCCCCGGCTCGGTCGAGAATCCCAAGATCAACGGGATGGAAGTTTTGCAAAGTTCGGGCTCCGGCGGGGGTTCAACGTTGCAGATTACCACGAGCCAGATCCCGAGCGGGGCGGTGTCCATGAGTTATAGCGACACCCTTATGGCCACGGGCGGTACCACTCCTTACACTTGGTCTCTTGTCAGCGGCTCGCTGCCGAATGGCCTTGCGCTCAGCTCCTCCGGCACCATCTCCGGCAAGCCCACTTCCGTGGCGTCTTTCCCGTTCTCCGTCCAGGTCAAAGATGCGGCTGCTCACACGGCTACCAGGAACTTCACCATCAGCGTGGCTAGTGCAACTCCTTCCGTCACCATCACTTCGCCCGCCAACGGCACCGCTGTCTCCGGCACCATCTTGGTCTCCGGCACGGCTGCCGATTCCGTCTCCCTCTCCTCGGTCCAACTCTCGGTCGATGACGGGCTTTTCTCCAGCGCCACCGGTACCTCGAACTGGTCTTTTAGTCTTAATACCTCCTTGCTCTCCAACGGCCCTCATACCATCACTGCCAAAATCATCGACTCCGCCGGGGTTTCCGCTAGCAGTTCCCCGCTAACTATTACCGTTAGCAATGGCTCGCTCTCTTCCGATTGCACGCTGTTCGCCTCTCCCTCGGGCAATGACTCCAATTCCGGCACTTCTCCCTCCGCCCCCAAAACCTTTCGGGGTGCCGCCAACGCCACTTCACCGGGCTCCGTCGTCTGCCTCCTTGGCGGCACTTATAACTTCTCCTCTTCTTTCACTCCTCCTTCGAGCGGCACTCCTTCTTCCTGGATCATTTACAAGAACTACGGCGACGGCCCAGTCAGCATTCGCTACACCGGCCCCGCCGATGCTTCCGCGATTTTCCGCCTCGGCTCAGGCTCCTTTCCCTCCGGCGGCGTCTCTTATATCGAATTCCGCGGCCTAAACGTCGATGGCAACGGTAACTCCGGCGACGCCTTTTGGTGCCAGGGCACTCACCACCTCCGCTTCATCAACAACACCATGTCCAATACCGGCGGCTCCGGCGTCGCCACCCGCGACTGCGATTACCTCACCGCAGACCACAACCTCATCTACCACAACGGTTACATGCCCGCGTCCACCTCGACCCCCCAGTGGTATGGCTGGACCAGCGGCATCTCCTACAACTCCGACCAGTGGTTCGACAACTACCCCGGGTTCCACAACATCATCTCCAATAACATCGTCGTCGGCGAGTTTGACTCCTCTTCGCACCACACAGACGGGAACGGGATCATCCTCGACCTCTCCAACGGCTCCTACTCCCCCTCCACAGCCAACACTCCCCCCGCCCTCATCGTCAATAACGTGGTCTACGGCAATGGCGGCCGCTGCATCCATGCCTTCATCGTCACCAACTTCTGGGTCGTCAACAACACGTGCTACGACAACAACCTCGACCCCACTCTCGGCTCCGCTGGCTCCTTCTCCACCAACGGCTCCCAAAACGGCTATTTCATCAACAACATTTCTGTAGCCTGGAGCTCCGCATGGCCCACCTACATCGAGGAGAGTTCCAACTCCAACATCCAGTACTTCTCCGACTTGTACTTCGGCAGCTCTCCCAACTTCAGCTCTTCACAACTCCTCGAAGCTGATCCGCTCTTTGTCCATCCGCCCAAGCTGACTCAGTACGGCTACTCCGCGACCCTGCCCCCCTCCCAGCTTGGCAACGGCCTTACCCTTCGGGCCGGCAGCCCGGCTTTCGGCAAAGGCATCGATCCCCGCACTCTGCCGGGTTTGCCTTCAGCCATCGTCAGCGACCTGAAGAGCTACATCTATACGGACATCAACGGTAAACCCCGCCCACAAGGCGGCGGCTCCGACCTTGGCGCATACCAGCACTAGGAGCACAATCGAGTTGCCATGGTTGGCTGCTGTTATTGTGGTGCGCGAGCGATAAACGCGGTCACCGAAGAAGTCGTAGGTCAGGCGACTCACGGCGACCTAACAAGGCTTGGGCTTCACAGCGAGGACGAGGTAGACGTATCCGCTGGACCTCAGAAACGGCACGCTCTTATCAGCCAGCTTTTGCAATGATTGGTGCAACTTCAATGCAGTATTTTCGGGCAGCAAGGGCCGGCCGCAGAATGAGAAAGGGCCAAACCCCATGGTTTTTCCTTCTGCTTTCCGCAGACCGGCAGCGCGCAAAAACGAGTCGAACTGGCGTAAAGAGTAACCTCTTACTGGTGGGTAAGGCCACCGAAATCCGAACCGCAGCAGGAGAGCCTGAAGAATTCGTTTCGGGTAGACGGCTATAGGATTGCGCAACGGCTCCAGCATATTGACCAGTGCATATCGATTGTCCGCAGCGATGACCAGATATCCGCCAGGCATGAGGACGCGTTCGATTTCCCGCAATGGTTGCTGCAAGGACCGCAACCACTCGGTTACGCCGATTACGAGCACAAGATGGAAGCTATCGGCTGGAAAAGGAAGATCGTGAATGTCGGCAACATGGAATGATATGCGTTCTGCGAATCCCGACTCCTGGGTGGGGATCTGCGCCGCCGAAATCATCTCGGATAAAGCATCGACCGCTTCGACGCAGAAACCGCGCTCGGCCAGGGCAACCGTGGTCAAGCCATGCGCACATCCTACCTCCAGTACGCGCGACCCCACTGGCAGCGCGATCTTATCAATCAGAGAAAGGGCGGCGTTTCGGCGCTGCTGATAAATGGTCTGGTACACTCCGTTTTCCTGGTAAATGGCATGCCAGTTGGCCAACGTTGAAAGGAAATACGCATTGACCTGTCTTTGATGCTCTGTATCAGGATGCTCCATTTGGAACGACCAGCTTTCTGTTCCGAGCCCCTCAATGATTGGCCGCGCTGGACGGCATGTGTTCGCGGACACCAACGCAATCGCATCGAAACTACGGCAGACGAGGCTGCCTTTTTTGATCAGGTCGTTTGTGATCGCCCTCCGACTTTGCGCCCCGCTTACTTGGCTCCAGTTCCAATGGAGCTACGGTTGGTCATGGCGGCGACCACCTTGCCGCTCTGGAAGTCGATCTCAATCTCTTCCCGCGAGTTCACCATTTGCGGAAGGAATCCCACCACCGTGGGCGGATTAGCGTATCCGCTTACGATACCCGTATCGATCACATCTCCTGAGTCGCCAACGAATACGTAGCGTCCATCGAGGCTATGATGCAGCCAGCCATCGCCAAGGCAATCGTAGGCGCAGTGGTTCTCAATTTGAAGCAACCCATGATCAAGCTTGACGTCAAATTTCTGTATTGGTCGCACCTCCACGCCACCGCTGATGTCGAAGACATGCACATAGCCGTTTACCGAATCCAGCAGATAGAGCCACCTTTCATCCGGAGACATGGAAATCCCATGCGAGGGCGTGGAAGGGCAGTTCGACGAACAGCTGTTCGAAGATCCGGCCACGGGAATGGTGAAAGGCACAGCGCCGGTCTTCAAGTCAACCTGCTGGAATCCCAGAAAATTTGTCTCTGTGATATACGCGGCCGTTTCTTCGGAATTGATGGTGAAGGGACGAATCGTGTTCGCCGTATTGGCCGACGTGAAATACACTGCGTTGCTGGACACATTGGCCGCTTGAAACAGGGTCGCTTGCCGGCCACCCAGGTACACGTGACCCTTCAACACGACGGTATTGTGAGGGTGGCTGGCCTGCGATCCAGCGATGGCGCCGATCTCATCTCCGGTTTTGGCATCCGCGACATGCCAAAGCGAAGTGTTGGCTAACTCGCCGTCGGGCATGTAAATCAGCGCACAATCTGGCGTGATCGCGTGGCTGTCGATGCCGTGCGAATAATTCTTTGTCCAAAACACTCGATCGTTGACCAAATCATAGGCCAGTAGGCCCCCATTGCCGTTGCCGCCACCATCTCCGCCAAAGCTGACATACAACGTGGCATTGCCAACACAGGCGATCGCACCTCGGGTGCCGCTGCTGGTCGGAATGCTGTTCGACTTGAGTAATGGAAATCCAGCGGCGTCCATGTCATACACATAGAGCGTCCCGTCGGTGAACACGTATTCGAAGTGATTTGTTCCCGCCCCCGTAGGCGGAGCTGGACCCTTTGATGAGTTGCAACCACCTCCACAGCCGGCCAGAACCAAGCCGAAAAACCAGGCGATGACTAACCCGAGACCCGGCAGACTTGGCGGACGGCGGTCTTTCCGCCTTGATTCGGTGAAACGGCCGAAGCGCACATGACGAGCCTTGATCATTGGCATACTTCTCGACTCCAACAGTCCCGGCGCTTGCACCGAAATGATGTCCCGGCGACGTCCCTCTAAAGTTCTATTGAGCAGTGGGACGTTGGACCGTCGGAGCCCTTCGGCTTACCTGGGCTCGCAAGAAAAGGTAACTTGCTAACGGTAGCTATGCGTCCGGCGGTCCATCAACTGTCTCTACTAACAGGTCGACCTGGCGTCTTGGAAGGGTCGCAGAGTCCCACGGGGAAGGCAGAAGGAAGAAGAAGAGGCGAAAGGTTAAAGGTCAAGGGCCAAAGGAAGAAGAAAGATTTCTCCTCGCTACACTCCTCGGAATATCGGGCGATGCTGCCGTGCATTTGACGAAAAGCCGATTGACTTCAGGCACAACGCTGTATAATTGCGCGGGGGTTATGTATTCATGCAGCCGGCCAGACGGCGTGCGATGGTGGGGTGTCGGTTAGCTTCTCTCCTTACGGGGGCCTGGCTGCTGTTGTCTCCGACCTGCCGCGCGCAAGCGGGCCGCGGGCAGCCCGTCCTGGAAACACCGCAACAAGTGAATGACCGGATTCGCGAGCTTTCCACCAGTTTGCGAATGATGCCCCACGACTACGTGATCGGCCCCGGAGATCTGCTCGGCATTTACGTTTTTGACGTGGAGGAATTGAGCCGCGACGTACGCGTGAGCCAGACAGGGACGATCGGCATTCCGCTGGTTCCGGTGCGTGTACACGTCGCCGGCCTGACCGAAATGCAAGTCCAGCAGAAAATCGCGGAGCTGCTGGAGGCCAACGGCTTGCTGACGCACGCGGATGTAAGCGTGAGCGTCAAGGAGCACAAGAGCAAGCCGATTACCGTGGTTGGCGCAGTGATGCACCCGATGGTTTATGAAGCCGACCGCCCGGTGACGTTGCTCGAAGTTCTGGCGGAGGCGGGCGGAATTTCCAATGATGCGGGCGATACGATTATCGTGTCGCGGCCGTCGCAAGACGCGCCGCCAGATTCGGGAGAACCACCGGAAATCGGGCCGGAGCAGCCGCTTCCGGCTAAAACGTCGGCTGCCCGTGCCGCTACTCAAGACGCAACGAAAGATCCCACGCCTGCGGTCGCGCCGTCAGCGTCCCGCGGCGTAGCGGCTTCGTCGAATCCTTCCGCGAGCGCGGAGCCCCCAGCTCTCACCAACACAATCACCATCAACCTGACCGATCTGATGGAGACTGGCGACACAAAGAACAATATTGCCTTGCAAGCGGGAGACGTCGTCACGGTTCCGCATGCGGGCGTGGTGTATGTGCTCGGCGCCGTTGGGCGCGCGGGAGGGTATGTACTATCGAATGACCGCTCGCAATTGACGACGCTGAAAATTCTTTCCCTGGCGGGCGGGCTGACGCGGACGGCGAAATCCGACAAAGCGGTGATCGTCCGCAAGGACAACGCGGGACAGCAGCATCAAGTCCCCATCGATCTGAAGAAAGTTCTTAGCCGGCAGGCGGAGGACTTGCAGCTTCAGCCGAGCGACATTTTGTACGTGCCGGAAAGCGGCTCGAAGCAGGCGCTGTTCCGGGCGGTGGAACTTGGACTCGCGCTCGGTTCCGGCATAGCGCTATACAGGCTTGCATATCGGTAGCATGGCGGAAGAAAACAACCTCGTTCCTCATGAAAACGGCTCGAGCAGCCACGTGGAATTGGTGCCGGTCCCCGGCCGTTTTGCCACGTTCGATCTGTCGCCCCGCGAGCCGCATCTCTACGATTACCTACTCATTCTCCGCAAGCACCAGTAGCTCATCCTGTCGTTCATGCTCTCCGTCGTTACTATCGTGAGCATCGCCACTTTCCGCATGCAACCGGTTTATGTCGCTACCGCCCGCATTGAAATTGACAAGGAAAATGAGAACATCCTGCCTTTTCAAGGCGGGGATTCTTACGACTACATGATGGATTCCGAGAATTACATCGAGACCCAGGCAAAAATCCTGACCAGCGAAACGCTCGCGCTGCAGACCATCCGCAACAATGGCTTGGCTCTGCATCCGGACCTTGCCGGTTCAGGCGTAATTTCCGAGGCCGTGGCCAACGGAAATCTTGCAAACCAGACCCGCCCGCCGGAGCTCGCCGCGTTTCTCAGCAACCTGAGCGTGAAACGGGTTCCCAACAGCCGGTTGATGGACGTGAGCTTCGAATCCACCGACCCGAAACTGGCGGCGCGCACGGTCAACGCGCACATCGCGACTTACATCGAGCAGAATTACCGGAGCAAGTACGAAGCTACGTCTCAAGCATCGGATTGGCTCGCCGACCAACTGCGGGATTTCAAGATTAAAGTGCAAAAATCGGAAGATGCGCGCATCGCGTACGAACGGCAGAACCAGATATGGACGCTCGACGACAAGCAGAACATGACCACGCAGCGCCTGAGCGACATCAACAAACAGTTTACCGACGCGCAAGCCGAGCGCATGAAAAAGGAGTCGCTCTACGAATTTGCCAAAGCGGGCAACCTCGACGCCGTTCCCCAGCTCGAGAGCAACACCGCGCTCACTGAATTGCTAAAGAAACGTGGGGATGCGTCGGCGGATTATGCGGAGGCCCTCCACCAGTACGGGCCCAATTTCCCCAAGGTGCTGCGCCTCAAGGCTCAGTTGCAAGATATTGACGACAACATCGAGAAGGAGAAAAAGAAAATCCTCGATGTTCTCGAAAGCGATTACCGCGAGGCCCGTCAGCGCGAAACCTTGCTGGCGGACGCGCTCAATGAGGCCAAGGCCGAAACCAACCAAATGGCCGAAAAGATGGTGGAGTACAACATCCTCAAGCGCGAAGCGGAGGCCAACAAGGCGCTGTATGAAGGCTTGATGACCAAGATGAAGGAGACCGCGATTTCCGGCGCGTTGCGGTCGTCCAACATTCGCATTGTCGATCCCGCCATGATCCCCACGACTCCCGCCCGGCCGGCAAAAGCCAAGAACGTTATTTTGTCTTTCCTTGTCGGCCTTGTAGGCGGCATCGGCCTGGCCCTCTTGCGGGAATATCTGGACAACACGGTGAAGACGCCGGATGACATTGAAACGCTCGCGCGACTGCCTTCGCTCGCCGTCGTCCCGCAATTCGCCGGGACAAACGGCCACAAGCGGCGCGGGTTGCTGCAGGACTTTTCGGAAAACGGACACGATAAGCGGATCGAGTTGGTGGCTCAGCACCTGCCGAAGTCGCAGATGTCGGAAGCATTCCGGGCTCTACGTACTTCGATTCTGCTTTCACAGGCGGAGCATCCGCCGCAAGTCATTCTGGTTACCAGCGCTTTGCCGCGGGAAGGGAAGACCACCGCGGCGGCGAATCTGGCGGTCACTCTCGCGCAGCTCGGGGATAGCACCGTGCTGGTGGACGCCGATCTTCGGAAGCCGGGAATTGGCCGTTTGCTCGATCTTGGCGCAGGAAAATATGCGGGACTGAGTTCTTATCTCGCGGGAGTATCTAGCTTGGACCTGGTCTCCGTCCCGCACCCCGCGATTCCGAATCTGGTCGCCATTCCCACGGGGCCATTACCGCCGAATCCTGCGGACCTGCTTTCTTCGCACAAGCTCGCGGACGCCATCGTGGAATTGCGCTCGAGATTCAAATTCATTGTGATTGATTCACCGCCGGTCATGGCGGCCACCGATGCCGTGATCCTCTCCGTGCAGGCCGACGGTGTGTTGCTCGTGGTCCGTAGCGGCGAAACTCCCAAAGTGGCGTTTACTCGAACGCGCAACCTGCTGACCAGCGTAAAGTCTCGAATCCTCGGGGTAGTGCTCAACGCGGTCGACTCCGGCGCGCCGGATTATTACTACTCTTACCGGTATTATCCATATTCGGATGGTTATGGTCCCCAGGAAGCTGGGGATGCAGCACAGGGTGAAATCTCGGAGTCGGTGAGCAAGCCCATCTCTCGACATCATGACGACGATTCGCAAGCTCTTTAGGGAGGGCTCCTTGCGCTATCTGATCACTGGCGGCGCCGGTTTCATCGGATCCCATCTTGCCGAACGGTTGTTGGACCGCGGCGATCGCGTGGTCCTGCTCGACAACCTTTCTACGGGCAGCGTAGAGAACATCCGCCATCTCAAGTCCTCTCCTTTGCTGGAATACCACCTGGATACCATCGAAAACCGCCAGTTGCTTGCCGAACTCGTGGATGATGCCGACGTGATTGTTCACCTGGCTGCGGCGGTGGGCGTCAAGCTCATTGTGGAAAGCCCCGTCAGGACCATCGAAACGAACGTCAACGGAACTCAGTTGATTCTCGAGGCGGCTTGCAAGAAAAAGAAACTCGTCCTCACATCTTCCACTTCCGAAGTCTACGGCAAAAGCACCAAGATTCCGTTCCGCGAGGACGCGGACCTCGTCCTCGGGCCCACAACCAAAGGCCGCTGGAGCTACGCCGCCTCGAAGGCGCTCGACGAATTTCTCGCGCTCTCGTACTGGAAAGAGAAGAAGCTTCCGGTCATAGTGGTGCGTTTGTTTAACACCGTGGGGCCGCGGCAGACAGGCCGCTACGGAATGGTGCTGCCGAACTTCGTCAAGTCCGCACTGGACAATTCCGCGATCACCGTCTATGGGAGCGGCAAGCAGTCGCGCTGCTTTTGCGATGTGCGCGATACGATCGAAGGCCTGATCCGCCTGATAAACACTGAGCGAGCAGTGGGCGAAGTCGTGAATGTTGGGAACACGGAGGAAATCAACATTGAAGACCTGGCTGGCCGCGTCAAGGAACGAACCGCCAGCTCTTCGGCCATCGAATATGTTCCCTATGACCAGGCCTACGAACCCGGCTTTGAAGACATGATGCGTCGCGTCCCCTGCGTGGACAAGCTGCATGCTCTGACCGGTTTCCGCCCGCAAACCTCTCTGAATGAAATCATTGATCGCGTCGCCGAGCATTTTCGCCAAAAGAGCGTTCTCGAAGGAGCCTGCAAAGTGGCGGCCAGTAGCGTCGCCTGATTCGCGAGCATTTCTTTTTAAGACTCATCTTCGGGACCCGTTCTTCAGCTTTTCTCTTCTTCGTCCAACTCCTTTTAGTCCGATAGGAGTCTATGCCTTTCAATTTCAAGGGAGCCCCACCCTCTGTTAACATATTCCGCAATATCAGGTGGACGTTGCTCTGAGCACTCCTTTGCCCGAATTGGCTAAGACACGGGATCGGTCAAGCCCGCCCGGAACATCCGGCACGAGCGCGTCTCCGCTAACCCGGAGCGGTTCTACGCGTTCGTCCGCCGACAAGAGCGCTCCGACTCGCTATCGTCGAATCCTTTTCACTTTGTTCCTCTGCACCCTTCCCCTGGTTAATCCGATCGTTCAAGGAGACGGTGTCGGATATTACGCTTACGCGCGCGCGCCGCTGATCCAGCACGATCTCCATTTCGAACCAGACTGGCTTCATACCGATCATCTTTTCTCCCAAGCGCGAACGCTTCCCAACGGACAGCTTTCCGCGGCCGCATACACGGAAACGGGATACCTGAGCAACCTGTTTTCCATCGGTCCGGCTCTTCTCTGGGCGCCCTTCCTTCTCGCAGCCCACGGCATCGTGCTTCTTTGCAACGCTCATGGAGCGCACATTCCTGCCGACGGCTTCTCTTTGCCTTATCTTGTGGCCATGGCCCTGGGCACCGCGATTTACGGATTCCTGGGCCTGCTGTTTTCCAATTCTCTCGCGCGAAAGTACGTTGAAGAACGCTGGGCTTTCCTCGCCACGCTGGGAATCTGGGGCGCCAGCTCGCTTCCCGTTTACATGTATTTCAATCCGTCGTGGTCGCACGCGCATTCTGTCTTCGTCGTGGCTCTTTTTCTTTGGTACTGGGAGCGCACGCGCGGTTCGCGGACCTTTTGGCAATGGATTTTGCTAGGCCTGGTTTCCGGGCTGATGCTCGACGTTTATTTCGCTAACGGTGTTTTTCTTGTTCTTCCTCTGATCGAGTCGTTCGTGGACTATTGGGATGCCTGGAAAACGCATGATTTTCGTGAAGCAGCCTCTCTCTTCACCGCAAACTTCTGTTTCCTTCTCACTGTGATTGTCTGTTTCGTGCCCACGCTCATCACGCGCTACATTATTTTCGGCGGTCTGTTCCGTTTTGGCGCGTACAGCGGGCTGCACTGGGAGTGGAACGCGCCTTACTGGCATTCCATCCTCGTCTCTTCCGAGCACGGCATCGTGACCTGGACTCCCATTCTTTTGCTTGCCATCATCGGCCTTTTTTTCCCTCCGCGACGGGCGAAAGTTCTAACCACTTACCTTTCAGCGGGCGCCGCCGCTTTCTTTTACTTGATTTCCTGTTACCCCTACTGGAATGCCACGGTTTCTTTTGGAAACCGCTACCTTATTTCGGTGACGCCCATTTTCATTTTTGGCCTGGCGCTCTTGCTCCAGCGCGTTGCGAGTTCCGGCTCCTCCCGCTTGCTCTTCCCAACAGCGGCCTCCCTCGTCGTCCTGTTCGCCCTCTGGAACGCCGGCTTCATTTTTCAGTGGGGCGCTCATTTGATCCCCGCGCGCGGCCCCGTCTCGTTTGCGGGCGTCGCCCACAACCAGTTCTTCGTCGTCCCTCGGGAGCTTTCCTCCGATCTGCACCGCTATTTCTTCAAGCGCAAGTCCCTGATGCAACAGATCAAGCAACGCGACATCCAGGAACTTGAGAAAAATCAGCCCGAAAAATGAAGCCGAAAACAGACTTCGGGACTGCAAACCACGAGGTCAGGGGAAGAGTCGGCTGACCTCGAGCCCGGTGGGCGGCTCGCACTACTTTGTCCCGTTCAGTTTTCCATTTTCTAATTCTCCGGACCAGGAGAACACCCCTTGCGCAATCTGACGCGGCCGATTCGACACCGGCTGGAGCTGACACCGGAAGGGCTGGCAAGCATGAGTGGCAGATGACTTTGCGCGCAATTCGCGCTAATCTAATCTACCCGGCCGAACTAAGGTCAATTACCCATGAGGTACATACTTTCCAGTTCTGCCCGCCTGGCGTGCCCGAGTTGCGGAAGCTCCCAAATCGCAAGATCGCACATGAAAGGCATTTACGAGCACCTTCTCCGCTCGGTTTTTCAGGTGAAGGCATACCGCTGCATGAGCTGCGATTACCGCCATTACCGTTACCGCCCTTCGAGCACGCATGGCCACAACGCATTGCCCTCCGCGCCCAAATAGCCGCCAAACCTTGACAACGACCGGGGCCCTTGCCACCACTGCCCTGCGATTCTCGATTGTCGAGGATAAGCGGAGCGCGTAGAATCCGCCATGTTTGTCCTGTGGAGGCTTTCATGATCAATCGGCGTGGATTTTTGTCTTCATTTGCGGTTGCGGCCGGCGCTGCGGGCGCGCTGGGGTTGCCGCCCAAGTGGGGAGCGCTCCTTGAAAACGCGGGGCTAGATCCCGGCGATGCGCAAGAGGCGCCGAAGCTGCCGGACCGCGCTCTGTACGATTCGAATGAAGAAGCCTATTGGACGGAAATGCGGAAGCAGTTTGTGATTCCCGCCGACGAAGTGTATTTGAACAACGGGACGGTGGGTTCGTGCCCCCTGCCAGTGTTGCGCGCGGTGTTTGACGGCTACTACGACACAGAAAAGATGGCGCAGAGCGATCCGGAAGATTATCCCATCTGGGGCTATGGTTCGTGGAACGAGTTCCGCGATCCCCTTGCGGAATTTGTCGGATGCACGCGCGACGAACTCGCGCTGGTGCGCAACGCCACCGAGGCCAACAGCTACGTTGCGAACGGGCTGGACATGCAGCCGGGCGACGAGGTGCTGATGACGGACCAGGAGCATCCGGGCGGCGAGCAACCGTGGAACCTGCGCGCGAAACGCCACGGCATCGTGGTGAAAAAGGTGAAGCTGCCTGTGCCTGTCCCGAACGCCGCAGCGGTTCTAAATCTGTTTCACGATGCGATTACACCGCGCACGCGCGTGATTTTCTTTAGCCACATCACGACGGCGACAGGAGTAGTGCTGCCTGCAAAAGAACTCTGTGCCCTTTCGCGTTCGAAAGGAATTCTCTCAGCAGTGGACGGCGCGCATGTCATTGGGATGATGAAGCTGAACGTCCGCGACATCGGTTGTGACATGTATTCGTCGAGCCCGCACAAATGGCTGATGGCTCCGAAGGGAACCGGCTTCCTCTATGTACGCGACGAGGTGATGGATCGCTTGTGGAACACCATTGTCACGGCGGGATGGGATGACCCCAAGCTCCGCGCGGAGCGCTTTCAGCGTATTGGCAGTTCGAACGTGCCCTCGCTCTGGGGACTGCGCGCAGCATTGCAACTGGCGAATCAAATCGGTCTGGACCGCATCGAACGCCGTCACCGGCAAATGGCCGACTACATTCACAAAGAAATCGTCCAGCGCGGCACGGTGTCCTGGACTTCTCCGGACCCGGCATTGCGCTGCGCGATCGCCTCGGTGAACGTCGCGCCGATTCAGATTAGCGAATTCGAAAACTGGATGTGGAAGACCAAGAAGATCCGCATCCGCGGCGGCGCACCTTCGAAAATCCGGCTTTCCACGCCGTACTACCTGGTGCACAAAGACGTCGATCGGTTCCTCAGCGCCTTCGACGAATACAAGAAAGGAAAAACGACAGCCTGAAATTCCCCGACCGGCAAAGCTCTTCTCCCTGGAAGGCGTGGCGACAAAAGTCCGCGAAGTGCCCCACTTCGACGGATTCCGCATTATAAAGTCGTCATCCGCGCGCTCCTCAACCTTTCTTGACCCTGTGCGCGAGGGTCGCATACACTAAGAATTTCGAAATCAGCCGCAGAAACGGCTAGTAAGGCTGTTCGCATCGCGCGTGAAACGGACCAGAGCGCGGTTGCGTAGTACAAAGGGGGATTGCTTTGCCAAAGCGTACGTATCAACCGCGCCGGCGCCGCCGCGCCAAGACTCACGGGTTCCGCGCACGCATGAAAACAAAAGGCGGCCGCAAGGTGCTGGCAGCGCGCCGCAAGAAGGGACGTCATCGGCTCACCCCCGTTTAGCCGAGAGAGCCTGCCGATGCCCGGCAACGCGGGCAAAGAGCGGTTGACGTTTCCGCGCGAGGCGCGGCTGGTGAAACGCGGCGAATTTGATGCGGTATACCGCACCGGAAAGCGCCGCTCGAGTTCCCACTTCACAGTGTTCTTTCGCGCCAATGAATTGCCGCGGAGCCGCTTCGGTGTCAGCATCAAGAAAGCGCTCGGCGGAGCGGTGGTGCGCAATCGTATCCGGCGGCGCTTGCGCGAAATCGTGCGGTGCCACCGGGGGGAGATCCCCGTGGGATGGGACATCGTGATTCACCCGAAGAGCGCCGTGGCCAAAGCGCCGTTTGCCGTGCTAACCATGGATTTGCTTCGGCTGCTGCAGGTCGACGAGCAGGCGGGGAAGTGAAAGCAGAAAAGATGATGCGGTTTCAGAAAGAAGAGAACAGGGTGAAGTCTGTCCGACCAGGCCTGCCCGTGCGCACCGCGCTCTTGGCGCTGCGCTTTTACAAGACGTATTTGTCTTTTCTGTTTGCCGGGAACTGCCGGTTTGATCCCACTTGCTCGCGGTATGCGTACGAAGCGATTGAACGTTTCGGCGTGGCGCGCGGCGTTTGGCTGGGATCGAAGCGGCTGCTGCGCTGTCATCCGCTCTCGCGCAAGTTTGGCTATGATCCGGTTCCGGAAAGCTGGGAAGTCCTCGGCACAACTCACGAAAACGCTGGTTTCCACCAGTCACCGGTCACGAGTCACGAGTCAGTTCATTCGATTCACCCCGGCAACTTTAAAATCCAGGACGAGGTGCATTCTTGAACGTCCCCGGACAAAAGGACAAGTTCACGCCGGAGCTGCGCATTCTCGTGGCGTCGCTGCTATCCGTCGTGGTGATTCTGGCATGGACAAAATATTTTGGGCCGAAGCCGCCGGTTCAACCGCCACAAGGGAACCGGCCGGGGCAAACCGCTCCCGCCGCTTCGGGTCCGGGCAATGCCGCTTCGCCAACGACAACCGGTTCGCAGTATCCCACAGTTCCCGCCGTAACCACAGCACCCGGCGCAACGCCCGCGAATGTCCCTCGGCGAGGTGATTCGCAAGAACGCGCCATCGTCATCGAAAACAATCTCTATCGCATCGAGTTTTCAAATCAGGGCGCGGTCGTCAGGAGCTGGAAGCTCAAGAAATACACGGACGATACGAAGCCACCCCAGAAATGCAGGGATGGTTCCAACCCGCCTTGCGTGCTGGACCTCGTCCATCAGCAAGCTGCTCAGCAAACCGGCGGATGGCCGCTCGCGGTAATCCTCGACGATGAGCAACTGCAGAACGCGGCCAACGGCGGACTCTATCAAGTTTCATCATCCGCAAGTACTTTGAACGCTCCAGCCGATGTCGAATTCACCTGGAGCGACGGCCGCCTCGAAGTTACCAAGCGTTTTCATTTCGATCATAGCTACGTCGTGCGCGCGGAAACATCCGCCAAGCTGAGCGGCAGTCCCATCAACGCTGGCCTGGCGTGGCTCGGCGGATTTGGCGATCTAACCGTGCAAAATCCTGCCCCCATCGAAACGGTCACCACGTTTTACAGCGAGGGCGGAAGAATCTCGAATTTTCCGCACAAGAAACTTGAGGGCATCGACAAATGGAGTGCAGTGGCTTGGCACTGGCAAGCTGGAGTGGATTTCGCGGGCATCCAAGATCGCTACTTTGCGATGGTTTTTCTTCCCCCCTACGGCGCCGCGCCTGGAACGCTCGAAACACGCTACTGGAAAAGCTGGCACAACGTTAACGTAAACGGCCAAGACACTCCTCAGCCCGTGCCGAACGTGGCCGTGTCCTCGTCCGCGCGTCCGCTCGCAGTGCGCATTTATGTTGGTCCCAAAGATTACGACGACCTGAAAAAAATGAATCCCCCGCTGCACGGGCTGGTGAATTTTGGCTGGCTCGAGTTTGTTGCGGATCCGCTCTTCCACGGACTCAAGTGGCTGCACGGGTACATCCCGAATTGGGGATGGTCGATCGTCGTTCTCACGCTCATTCTGAATATGCTGCTTTTCCCGCTGCGCATCTCCGGCTACAAAACCACCCTCAAAATGCAGCGCGTCGCCCCCGAAATCAAGGCCATCCAGGAAAAATACAAGAAATATTCCATGCGCGATCCGCGCAAAGCGGAGATGAACAAGGAAGTGATGGCCATCTACAGCCGCGAGGGAATCAATCCCGTCGGTGGCTGCATCCCGCAGCTTTTGCAGTTTCCAATTTGGTTTGGGCTTTACCGCGCGCTGCAGGGAACGATTGAGTTGCGCCACGCGCCGTGGTTCGGCTGGATTACCGACTTGTCTGCAAAAGATCCTTATTATATTTTGCCGCTGCTGATGGGCTTGTCCATGTACCTCGTTTCGAAAATGACGCCCATGACCGCCACCGACCCGCAGCAGCAGGCCATGATGAAAATCATGCCCATCGGCATGGCCGCAATGTTTATGGTTATTCCCTATCCAAGCGGTCTGGCAGTGTATATTCTCACCAGCAGCGTGGTGGGAATTGTCCAGCAGTGGTACTTGAACCGGAAGCATCCGCTGCCGGCTGCGGGCAAGCCGGCGCGCGGCAAGAACGGGAAGAAGTCGTAGCACGCAGGCCGGAAACGTTTGTCGATTCTCGAAATGTCATTCTGAGCAAAGCGATGAATCCCGGCTTGAGGTTCGCCTTGCCACGGTCAAGCTTCCTTGGCGCTCATTTCCCTGGACGGTTGCGGTAAGGCAGGTTTAAATCAAACGCCCTATGTCTCCTGAACTCATTCGCGATGGAAAGCTCGACCGTCAGGCCACTGCAGATGCCTTGCGCGGTTTTCTCGAAAACATCGTGCGCGTGTCAGGGCTGGAATTAAGAGTGAACGTGCGCGCAGCTCCTGAAGATGGTTCCACAGCGGAAGGCGAGGCGGAGGTGCTCGTCGACCTCGACGGGCGCGACAAGGAAATTCTCCTCGAGCGCGGCGCCGAAGTGTTGAAAGCCTTCGAACACCTGGCGTTCAAGACTCTGCGTTTGGAACCGGCGTACCACGAAAAAATTCACATCGATAGCGGCGGCTACCGCGCGCTGCGCTTCGAGGAATTGAAAATGACCGCGCGTGTCGCTGCCGAACGCGTTCAGCAGACCAAGCAGCCCTTCCGTCTGAATCCCATGTCTTCACGCGAGCGCCGCATCGTCCACTTGGCGCTAAAAGACATGCCCGGCGTCCGCACCCAAAGCGTCGGCATGGGCGAAGACCGCCAGGTCGTCATCCATCCCGCCGACTCGCAACCCAGGAAATAGCACAGAGCCTAACCTCCGAGGAAAGACATAAGTAGAGCGCGCCACCACGCCTCGCTCCCTTTGTCCTACCGTGTCGCCCAGCCTTGCGAAACCACGTTTCCGTCCGCCCCAAAACGAACGCGATAAGTGAACGCCGCTGGGCGACTCGGCGTCATCCGCGAAAATCGCAGATCCGAGACTTCCACAATGGCATTCTGGCTGTCTTTGTAAAAACGGGTTACCGGAAACCGCGCGAACCACAGGACTTTCTGCACTTCTGGCAGACGCCTCGCCGCCTCGATGTAAGAGTTTGCCGGGGCGTCGGGAAAGTAGCGATGCTCCTGCGTCAGCAATTCTGTCTCGCTTGTGGATTTGTCGCTCAAGTCCATGCGCAGTTCGTAGACGCCGCGCTCGCTGCGCACCAGTCCATCCCAGTGCCACAGCGACGGCGGAAGCGGCAGCGCACCGATGGATTCCACTTGCAGATGATCGAGCGCCGCAAACTTCTCGATGCGCCGGAGCGCCGCCCGATGCGCAAAGAACGTCAGCGCGACATAGACCAGCGTCGCCGCAAAGCCCGTGCGGTTCCATGCGTCGTAGTTCACCAGCAAGCCCCAGCCGCGAAGCGCCGGCAGCAGAAAGATCGCGGTGACGACCACCATCGCCCCCAACACGGTTGGTCTTGAGAGCGGCGCGCCGGCGCTTTCCGCTACACCTGCAACCACCAGCAGCGCCACCAGGGATACGAGCCACGTTCGAAGCGCCCGCGTCCACATCTTTTCCGGTTGCGAATAAATCCATGCGAGCAGCTGCGGCGCAAGCAGAACGCCGCTCAGCGTGAAATCCACAATGAAGATCATGTCCCAAGCCGGGCGCGACCATCGGAGCGGCGACCAGATCATGGTGCCGAAGGTAGTCACCAGATCGAGCAAAATGTGGCTGAGGATGCCAACCGCATAGATCCCGACGAGCGCGGTCAACGACGGCGCTTCCCACTTTCGCCATTTACAGAACGCGTACGTGATCCACGCCAGCAGTAGCGCCCACAGCGGAAGCAGAATCAAAGAATGCGTGATGCTGCGGTGCCACGTCACGATGAGCAATTTGTCGTGCGAAAACATGTCGCGAAGAACATCGGAGTCAGGAAAAATCGCGCCCAGCATCAGTGCCCAGGTGACGATCCGTCCGCGCGAGGACTTAAATGTAGCACCGGGCTCCAGCCCGGCATCCTGGTTTGTCGCGCGCGACCCAAACATATCCTCTCCGCGAAACATCGCTTTCGCGATGAGCGCCCCCGCAATGCCGTGCGTGATTGTGTCCATGGGTAGTGCGGGTCTTTTAAGGTTGAGGCTTCTCGCCGACGCCTAGGGCCGTTCCTCTTACCCTGGCCCCTACAGGCTACCACTCACTCTCATCCCGAATCCCCTCGCGTCGTTTGCGACTGCCGCAGGCAGCGATGTCCTTTTTGGTTTTGCGTGGGGCTTCATTGCACGAGAATCAGCGGCTTGCCTTTAGGGATCGCCACGCCAATGCGCCGCGCAGCAACGCCGTGTTTGTCCAGCGCCGCGAGCCCATCGTTGCCAAATTCCGCCGCCACTGCCACCAGCAAGCCACCCGATGTCTGCGGATCCATCAGCAAATCGCGAAATTCCTCCGGAACCGTTTCCGCAAAGCCCACGCAATCGCCAAGAAATTCGCGATTGTTTTTCAATCCACCGGGGAGAAATCCTTCGCGAGCGGCATGTTCCGCGCCGGGCAGATAGCGAATCGCGGTGTGATCGATTTGCAGCGATACAGTCTCAATCTTTTGTGCCGGATTTCCCAGCGCCATTTCTCGCGCGTGCCCGAGCAAGCCGAATCCGGTAATGTCCGTCACAGCATGAATCGGCCGCGCCGATCCCGTTTTTTCCTGCAACTCGAGCAGCGCTTCCGACGCCGCGCGATTCAGCTCCGCCATCGAAGCAATCGCTGCTTGCACATCGGCGGGAGCCGCCACATCCTTTTTCACCGCCGTCGAAAGCACGCCCGTTCCCAGCGCCTTCGTCAGCAACAACACGTCGCCAGTTTGCGCACCCACGTTTCGCCAAACGCGCTGCGGATGAATCAGTCCCGTTACCGCATAGCCGAATTGAATGTCGTCGTTGCGAATCGAATGACCGCCGATGACGCTGCATTTCGCTTCGGTCATTTTCGAAAGTCCGCCACGGAGAATCTGCCCGAGAATTTCCGGCTCGCCCTTGTCCGGAAAGCCCACTATGGACAATGCGGAAATCGGCTTGCCTCCCATGGCGTAAACATCGCTCAAGGAATTGGCAGCGGCGATTTGCCCGAACGTGTGCGGATCGTCCACGATCGGCGTAAAGAAATCCACCGTCTGCACCAGTGCCACTTCTGCGCCGAGTTTGTACACCCCAGCGTCGTCGTTGGTTTCGAATCCAACGAGCACATTGGGATCATTCGCTCGCGGCAAGCCGCGCAAGACGGAGTCCAGCAAACTGGGACTCAGCTTCGCCGCTCAACCCGCTGCCTTGACCATCGCCGTCAGTTTCACGGTTTGCGTCAAGCCGCACCTCGCTCCTGCAGTGGGACAGCTTCAGGCCGTCCACGTCGCGTCTCGATTATAGCGAGGTCTTACGATTTGTGCTTGCCCTCAAAAAAGAGAGAAAGCACTTCCCTGGATCACCAGGTCGCTCGGACTCGCTTCCCGTCGTAGGCCGTGAATTCTGTGAAGTTGCGCCCGGTGACGAGATGGGTAAGCGAGTGAACTGGCGGTGGATTCGGATCCCCCGGATGAATACCCAGAAGGGGGGACTCTGTAGCAGACCTCTCGCTAGACACCGCAGGCCCGTGACCAGTTTCTGACTTTGCTTACTTGCGCAACGTAGGCGGAAAGTGTTCTTATCTGCGGGTGCCTTGGGACTTCTGGCTGATCTTCTTTGCGCTTGCCGTGCTGCTGCCTTGGCGCGGACGCGTACGTATGAATAAGCTGCTCGCGATGCCGTGCGTCAACTCGATGGAGCGGCTGGTGCTCTACGCTTCGACCATCGCTTTCCAATGGCTGGCTGTCGCGACCGTTGGCTGGCGCGTTTGGGTGCAGGGCTACACTGCGCAACAGTTGGGACTAGTCTTTCACGACCGCACCAAATTGCTGAGCGCCGGAATCGTTGGCGCCGCGGTGATTGCTACCTTGCAATGGCTCAACCTGCGCCGCGTCAGCCGCATCCCGCCCGAGGCCCGCGGTCCATTGCAAGCCATCGCCGAGCGCGTTCTTCCCCAAACTGCCGTCGAACTGCCTCCCTATTTCGCACTTGCAATCACCGCCGGACTTTGCGAAGAATTTCTCTATCGCGGATTCGCCATGGCGGCTCTCACGGAAGCCGGACTGAGCGCAGGGATCGTGGTTCTCGTTTCTTCGATTCTCTTTGGCCTGGCCCACAGTTACCAGGGCAGGGGCGGGATGGTGATGACGTTCGTCGTGGGTCTGCTTCTGGGAGCGAGCCGCTTGACGTACAATAGTTTGGCGCCGGCGATTTTCTGGCACAGTGCGGTGGATATTGTGGCGGGGCTCGCCGGGAAGCGGTATCTGACGCGGAACACAGAAAGGGCCAAAACGCGCCTCCGGCTCGACAAAGACAAGTAATAGTAACTATGATGACAACAGCGAGCCCAACCCTTCCTTCGATGGCGGTGATTCGCCGCGCCCTCGAAGAATTCAAGTTGCCCGCTTACGACAATCAAATTCTTCAGATCCAAGACTACATCCGAATCCTGCTGGCTTGGAACGACAAGGTCAACCTGACCGCCATCCGCGATCCCCTGGAGATCCTCTATCGCCACTTCTGCGAGTCCATGTCTGCGGGCGTTGCCGTGCCAATCGAGCGTGGTCGGCTGGCCGACACGGGTACTGGTGCCGGGTTTCCGGGGCTTCCGCTGAAAATTCTGCGTCCGGGGCTTCAGGTCTTCTTGATTGAGTCGAATATCAAGAAGGCTACATTCTTGGCAGAGGTCATTCGGGAGTTGGGGCTTCGCGAGACCCAGGTGCTCGTTCGGCGCTACGAGGAACTCGGCGAAGAGATCGCGCCGCTCGACTATGTGTGCTCGCGCGCCCTAGGTGAATATGCCAAGTTTCTCAAATGGGGCCACGGAGACTCTTTGGCCGCCAAACAAGTCGTCCTCTGGATTGGCGCGAACGATCTCCCAGAGATCCGCAAGGACCTGAACTGGGATTGGCGGGAACCAATCCCCGTACCCAACTCTCTCCGCCGCCTCATCCTCGTGGGAACCAAGAAGACCTAAGTCGCTCGTCAGACTCACGACACGTGACTCACCCACTGAAAGTGTTCCGCGTGAAACACTCGCATGCGCCGGAGGACCTGCCCGTTCGGAGACTTGGGCCTCCCCCGACGCCCCATCATTGGATATTCCATGGCCTCGGATGTTCCACGTGGAACAATGCGCGACTCGAAGGGGAGCAAGCCCC
>Ga0126379_10000535_pt1 | contig 21193 bp, 14 predicted proteins | sample PanSoiMetPlot_24_FD_92640 | JGI IMG/M metagenome (GOLD analysis project Ga0126379, IMG submission 92640) | Tropical forest soil microbial communities from Panama - MetaG Plot_24 | ecosystem: Environmental > Terrestrial > Soil > Tropical forest > Bulk soil | place: Panama | collected 2016-02-17
CAGTTCGCCATCCTGATCGCCGCGCGGCGCGCGGGCCCGATCCCGCTGAGCCGCCTCGCCGAGGTGCTGGTGCTCGACCGGACGTCGTTGTACCGGGCCGTGCGGCCGCTCGCCCGGCGCGGCTGTCTCGCCGTCGTCGCTGGGCGGACGCGGCGCGAGCGCCTCGCCCGGCTGACCGCGGCCGGCCAGCGGCTGCTCGATCGCGCGCTGCCGCGGTGGGAAGAGACCCAGGCGCGGGTGCGCGGCGCGTTCGGCCCCCGCGCCTGGAAAGACCTGGCCGGCGCGCTCGCGGCCGTCGTCCCGGCGATCCGGACTCTCGAGTCGGGTGTCGCGGCGGCGCAGCCCCGGACGCGTTCGCGACGCCTCGCGTCCCCCTAGCCTAGGAGCCCGTCGGAGTGAACGCCAGGCCATGTGGCCGTGGGTAGCGCGCACGGGCGTTCCGCGTTCGAGCGCCGGCTCCGCCGGCGCAATCCGATCTGCGGGGGAGGCTCGGAGGGGGCCGTCGAGGCCCCCTCCGATTCCCTAGCCGATCGGCGGGTTGTCCCCGGCGGACGGGCGTCGTCTGTTATGATGCATACACATCATGCGTCCGTGCCGCCGGCTTGGCCCCGAGCACGGAGCTGCTGCCAGGGAGGTCGTGTCATGAGCACAATCCGGCGCCCGCGATGGCCGTTCGTCTCCCTCCTCGGGCTCGGCGCGCTGTTCGGCCTGGGGCTCTCGTTCGTCTCGGGCCTGTCCAGGTCGGGCGCGAATCCGCCGCCCCTCACCCGCGACCTCGAGCTCGAGGCGCTCCAGGAAGTGGTTCGATGGCCCGGCGTCGACACCCCGGCGATCGTCAATCTCGTCGGGCGATTCGTCGCGGGCCACCGCGACGCCGAGGCGTACGCCTACTTCCGCGACCGCGCGCAAGGCGAGCCGGACCGGCCGATCTTCCTCGCCCTGGAAGGTTTCTTCCAGGCTCGTCAGGCCAGTCAGGTCTCGCTGTTCCGGCGCATCGCGTGGGTCGAGGACGCGGTGGCGAAGCTCGATCGCGCGACGGCGAGAGAGCCGGGTCTGCCCCGGTACTTCCGCGGGCTCGTGCTCGCGGAACTGCCCGCACGCTTCGCGAAGGCGGACGCCGCCATCGCCGATCTCGAGTGGGTGCTGGCGAACAACGACCGCTTCCCCGTGGGGTTGCGACGAAGCGTCTACCGCGGCCTGGCTCGCGCCCACGCGACGCTTGGACACGACGCCCGGGCGAAGGACGCGCTCCAGCGATCCGGGTACGCGACGCTCGATCCGCGCGAGCCGATCTTCACGACCGACGCCTGGGTCACGGCGAAGGACGGCTTCCGCTTCCGCCCGCCGCGGCTGATCGAGCCGGCCGCGGGCGTCCACGTGGCCCAGGGCTACGACTTCGCCGACATCGCGTTCATCGTCACGAGGGACAGCGTGGTGGCGGTCGATGCCGGGACGACGGAGGCCAATGCAGCCGCCTCGCTGGCGGCCCTGAGGCGAGTCACCGCGCTGCCGATCAGCCATGTCGTTCTCACGCACGCACACTGGGATCACATCGGCGGGCTCGACGCGTTCGCCGGTCCGGGAACGCAGGTGGTCGCCCAGTCCCGCTTCGCGGAGGAGCTGCGCGTCGTCAACGGCACCGGCGTGCCGTTCCGGTACTTCTTCGGCAGTGAGGGGCCGCGCCAGTACCGCGTCGCCCCCCAGCGCGTGATCGATCGGCGCGAGACGCTGACCGTCGGTGGCACCCAGCTGGCGTTCCATCCGATCGCGGGCGGCGAGACCGTCGACGGGCTGCTCGTCCAGTTGCCGGAGCGCGGCGTGGTGTTCGTCGGCGACGCGTTCATGCCGTACCTGGGCGCGCCGTTCCTGCCCGAGGGATCGCCGGAGGGACTGCTCGAGACGCTCGCGCTGATCCGCTCGCTGAACCCGCGTGTGCTGATCCACGGGCACCCGCCGCTCACGGAACTGTTCACGGCGGAGTCGCTGCCCGTCCTGGAGCCGGCGCTGCGGGAGCTGCACCGGCGCACGGTCGAGCACATCGCAGAAGGGCGGACGCTGTCCGAGGCGCTCGAGGAGAACCTGCTGCCGTCGGTGCTCCGCGATCACCCGAGCGTCGCGCTGCCGTACCTGGTGATGCGCGAGAACTTCATCAAGCGCCTCTACCACCAGCGGACCGGCTACTGGAAGGCGGATGGAGAAGGCATCGAGACACTGTCTCCCCGGGCGTGGGCCGGTGCGCTCGACCTGCTCGCGGGCCAGCGACCGCAGGCGTTCATCAAGGCAGCACGAACGCTGGTGGAGCAGGGCGATTTCGGGCTCGCGCTCAAGATAATCGACCTCGCGCTCGTGAACCACGCATCGAGCGAAGAGCTGAAGGACCTCCGCCGCCGCGCGCTCGACGGCCTGCGCGCGACCTACCAGCAGATGAACCCGTTCAAGTTCATCGTGTACTCCGAATGGGAGCGCGCCGACCTCGCGCCGGTCGAGTGACCGCCCACCCGCGCCGCTCACGGCCACGGCGTCGACGACAATCCCAATTGCCGGCGCCCCGCCGACACCTGGACCGGCAACGTGTTCGCGACGGCATCGCCGGACTGCCTGCGGTAGGTCAGATGGGGCACCGTGCCTGCGGGGCATCATCCCCTGTTGATCTGGCCAGTCGAGTTCATCGGTTGACGGGGGCGGCGTGTCGGCATAGGATGCCGCCCGACCCGGCGGGCACGGTCGGCGCGGCGAAAAGCTGCTGATATGCGCTGTGGCATCGGGCTCCTGAGGCAGTCAGCGTCCGAGTCTCTAGGAGGTTATGTCGCGACACGGGGCTCCACAAACGGGGCCGGTGCCCGAACGGCGCTAGCGTTGCCTTCGCTCCACGCTGCGTGGCTCGATCAGCAAGCCGGGGGTGGTGTACCTCTATGATGTCAGGGTCGAGTTCCTGCTGGCCAAGACCTAGTTTTGCCGCGGAAGCCGTTTTGTCGTCGTCAGGAGGGCGATCGATCCCGGAGCGCTCGGTTCTCCACCCTCGACCAATTGGAGGAAGTTAAATGGATTTCCGGCGCGAACTGTGGGCCTTCATGGGCGCCCACAGGAAATTCTGGCTGCTGTCGATGCCGATCATGCTCGCCGTCTTCCGCGGCCTGATCGCCTTCCTGACCCAGGGCCGCGCGGTTGCGCCGTTCATCTATACGGCGTTCTGAGGCGCCGCCGCCTTGCCCCTTCCGCCCGATTGCCAAAGCTTCTGCTGGGTCTCGCCATGCAGTCGCGACTTGCGTCCACTGTCACCACTGTCCTGCTGAACGCCGCATCCGTCGCGGCAGTGCTGCTGCTGGCTGAGGTCGGTTATCGATTTGTTCTCGTCCGCACTATGCCGCAGCACTTCACTGTGGCCCCCGTGGCGAACGAGCACCCGAATGTCTGGTACTTTCAGGACAGTCCCTGGCGGTTCGACGCCCGATTCGGCTACACCTATCCGCCGGGCACGTATCAAGGGGGGTCGATCGCCGGAGGGCGGGTGCAGCGATGCTGGAGCTGGACTACCAATCCCCAGGGCAATATCGGCCGCACAACCGACTACAAGGGTGCCGATCTCAAAGTGGTGGTGATGGGGGATTCCTGGACTGCGCAGCAGCGGGAATGGACGCCCGGCGACCGGGTGACCTGGCCGAACTTCCTGGAAGAGGATCTGCGAGCCGCGACGGGTCGCAAGGTCAGCGTGATGAACCTGGGGCGCGACGGCACCGGGCTCTTGCACATGTTCGATCTGGCTGCGGTCAAGGCGCCGGAACTCAAGCCGCATCTGGTGATCTTCGCCTACATCACGGACGATCTCACGCGGGCGCGCTTCTGGCGCACCACGACCAGGGTCCGCGGCGCGCCTCGGATCATGACTACCATCGAACCCAATCCCAACCCCGACTGGCGGACGGCAACCGATACCGCAATTCTGGACCCCAAGGCGACCCGGGACTGGTGTGAAGGCATGATTGCCCGGCCGAATCCCGACGACCCGGTTCTCAAGGAGTTAGAGGCACGGGTTCTGGAAAGCCGGCAGCATTCGAGCCTGCGCGCCGATCCCTATACGCTGGACCAATCCTTTCTCTATGATCGCCTGGTCCACCGCAATCCGCTCTACACGACTTTCGCGGCGGCCCGACCGTCTCAGAACCCCCGCCACGGCATGGCCGATTTCGCCGAAGACCCCGGCGTACGCAAGGCCGTCGAGGTCCTGAAGGCTTCCAGAGTTCCGGTGCTCTTCGTCCATCTGGCCATCTACGGCGAGTTCAAGGACAACAAGGAATACGTCACCGACGACCAGGGATTGGCTCTCAATGCCAGCCTCGGGCGCCTGTTCGACCGGCCGGTCTACGGCACCCTCGACTACACCGAGTCACCGGTGCCCAATCCCGAGCGCCTCTCCGGGGACTATCCCCACGACCATCATCCCTCGATTGAGGGCATGCGCTTCTACGCCGCGGTGGTCACCAAAATCCTGGAGAAGAATGGTTTGATTGCTCCGCGACAGCCCTAGCGGCCACCCTGGGGACGCCTGAGTTGGACCGCGCTCTTCAGCGCTCCCACCGCACCCGTACGCAGGTCGTGCTCGATTCACCATCCTTCACTGCACGCCGTGGAGAGAGCCGCCGCGGGCGTGTGCTCCGGTGGCCCTTGGCCTCCCTCGAAATCGACGTGGCGCCCGACGTCATCACGCCTGAGCGCCCTCGATGCGTGGCTCGACTGGACTTCCCCTCGCGCTCTCGGGAGCCCGTCTCGGGGTACTTGATCAGGGCGCACGCCCGGAGGTTCCCCAAAGTCGCCGTGTCCGCAAGGACTATCGATGCCTTCGTCAGAGGGTCCAACGCCGTCCCGGCCGCGGGCGCCGGGGTGATCGCTGCGGCGGTCGCGGACGCCGCGGCGAACCCGACGTCGACTGTGCTGATCGAGGGATTCACGGACGACCGCGGCAATGCGGCCGCGAATCGCTCGCAGGCGGGCCAACGGGCGAACGCGGTGGGGGCGGCGCTGCAAGCCACCGGGGTCGGCCAGCTCAGGATGCACACCGAGGGGCGCGGCGCGGTCAACTTCGTGGCCGGGGAACGCAACGGCTGCGGACCGGGCGAGGAATCGGCGGGTCGTGATCACCGTGTCACGACCGCAGCTGTGAGCGGCGAAGTGGAGCGATCGGTCGACGACACCCGGGCAGACGCGGCGCTGGTGATCGAAGCGACGTTGCGGGACGCCGGCGCTCCGGCGCCGAAGCCGGGGATCACTTATATCGTGTCCCTGATGCGCTACGAGGTTCTGACCGTGGTGTCCCGCGGGGGCGATGCCGCGGACGGCGCCCCCCCGCGCTCCAGCAGACGCTGAACGCCCCGCCCGAGAGGAGGCGGGTGACGGCAAGGACTATGCCGTAGCGTCGAGATGCTCACGACGATCGTCGACAGGCTGCCGAAGGTCCGGCGCGCTGGCCAACGTCGCGACCTTCCAGGAGCCGCGAAGGTGATGGCGCCGCCCCGCATGCTCCGCTACAGCGATGAGCGCTGAACGCGGTCGCGGCGCGGCGTCTCAGTCGCGGGCGTGCACAACCGAGTGAGGCCGGTGCGTCCCGCGCCCGGCCGCGCGGCCGGGCGCGGCGGGCCCCGCGGCTACTGGGGCTTGATCTGGGCGCGGACTTCTCCGTTCTTGTTGGCGTCGGAGTGGACGTTCACATAGAGATTGCCCGCGAGGTATGCCTGGTACTGCGCATCCGTCAGCACGGTGCCCAACGGGACGGTCCAGAGGTTGGAGCCGGTTTTCTCCAGCGGCACGATCACCGGGCCATTCTGACCCGGCGCGCCCTGATGCACGTGGGCCGCCGTGCCGTCCACGCCGCTCGTCTGGACCATCCCGCCGAGCAGGTAGCAATCCGACCCCAGGATGACCGTCGACGGGCACTTGCCGAGCCGCACCGAGATGTCCGAGACGCCGCCCGCCGTGGTGGTGACGGGAGGCACCTCCTTCTCTCCCGTCAGGGTCGTCCGGTATTTCGGGGGCGCGGTCGAGCATCCCGTCAGGAGCACGGCCACACTCACCCCGACCCAAAGCGATTGCCCGCGGAGCCGCTTCACTCGCGTCATGATAGTCCTCCGCTTACTGGTTGGTGTGCGGCATCATTGGTGGCGGCGTCGCAGATCTGCGTCCGTCGCGCCTACCCAGTCACTCATTGGGTGGCAACGCTAGCACTTCACTCTCGGCTCGGTCAAGATGCTGGATCGGCGTGTGCCGGTGCTCTCGGCCGCCTCGGCGCCCCGGCGCAGTTCATGCTTGACGCGCTGCCAGCGCGCTCCACACGGCCTCCGCCGCCCCCGTTGCTCGCGGCCGTGGCCTCGAACGCGCGCGAAATTGTCCCCAGTCGGAAGGTCGTCTGCGTGCGGTGCCACCAACCTCGGTGGCTCTCCCTCCCCGGCACGTTGCCCGTCGACTCGAACGTTTCGACCAGCACAAACCCGCCAAGCTGGCCGACAACGTGACGTGGTCAATGCCCAGAGGTGGATAGACGGCGCCAATGTGCCGGGGCCAGCCTGGTACCGATCGTCGAACGGACGTCCGCCCGCGCCCCTTCCTGATCCGCTCTTTGAGCGCTGCGGCGGAGGGCCGTCGTGTCGTATCGACGCCGCGCGGCGCGTCCGCGCCGAACCAGCCGGTCCATGTGCTCCCCGTGCCCCCGTGCCGCTTGACGGCCATGGTGCGCCCGCGTAGCATCCCGCTCAGCCTCGGCGGTGTCGGCGCGCGCGGAAGCGGCTCATGCGCGCTGTGCCTGCGAACTCCAGCGGGAATCCAGCGCGCGGAGGTGGGACGTGGAGGGCAACGGGAGGGCCCACGCGGTGGGGAAGCGCGGGGGAAGGATGTTCAAGTTACGCTCTCGCGCTAGAGCCCAGGCGCTTCATTCCATGCACGCCCTATGCACGCCCTGAAAAAGTCCTTCGCCGAGCGAGGCAGGGTTCCCGCGCCGGCGCACTGAGGAAGAGATCCATCATGAAATCACTCGCGACTGCCTTGACCCTTGTCGTGACCGCCATCGTGATGACCTCGGTGTCCGGGACCTCAGCGCAAGCCGACAAGGGCAAGGGATCACCCCCGCCGCCGGGTGCTCTGCCGATCGCCGAGATCCGGCTACTACTCGGCCACCCCGTGCACATCGGGGATATCGTGCGGCTCGCCGCGACCGAGGTGGACGACAAGAAGGCCGACTTCCGCTGGCGCCTGCTTCGTCGGCCGTTATTGAGCCGCGCCAAAGTCCCGGACAAAAATGGAACCGAGGCGTCGTTCTTGGGTGATGTTCCCGGCGTCTACGTGGTGGAATTAACGGTTCGCCTGCGCTCCAGGAGCGCGACGGCAACGTTGTCCGTGGCGGCGACACCATCCTACCCCCTCGTCGCCGTAAACACGATCGACGTCGTCAACGGGCCTACCGGCATGACGGTCAACGCTCAAACCTTGAACTTCCCTGTCACCTCGAGCGGGATCTCCCAGATGGCGACCTATTTCTCGGGCCTACTTGACACGGATCTGGTCCTCGTGTCGCTCCCAGCAAGCGCTTTCGTTTCTAATCATCAACCGTGCGGCGCTACAATCGCCGTCTGATTAGCCGATAGAGGTCTCACCTCTTGAAGGTGCTTCTATCGGACTAAGGAGCAGATCTTATGAGCAGCCGAATCACAGAGAGACTTACCCTACACTTCGACCTCAGCCACTGCTCCCCTGACCGGGAGTTCTCCCTCGGCGCGCTGGGCCTGAGACATATGCTCGCGCGGCACACGCCCGAGACCTTCAGCCGGCACAGCGAGACCAACAAGGCCCTGGCGCTGATCCCCCGGGAGCACCAGAGCCGGGTCACTCATTACGTAGAGGATGTGGAGCTGCCGGCCGACGCAGTCGGGATACAGCTGGTAACTTATCCCCACCAAGACCCGAACAGCATCCCGGAACTGGCGCTCGCCTTCATCCACATTCCGACTGCGGCCAAGCGCCGCCACTTCCGCCAGAAGCGTAAGGACGGGGCGTGGGAAGCGCACGCGTCTTCGTTGACGCATTTCGGCATCAGCCTCGACTCGCACGCGCCGGAAGAGGCTGCCGCCGTCAGGCTCGACGCGACACAGATCGTGACTCCATTTTCGACCGCGGAGACCATCATCTTCACCCACCCCGATCTGCTGACCACGCGTGCCGACGTGGCCTCGACGGTGATTTACAACCACATCAGCCAGACCCTATATCAGGACCGCACATTCCCGCTTTATCTCTCGGCGCACGGACCCGGTACGTCCGACCCCTACTACGCCATCCACACCGCCATCAACCCGCAGACGGGCGCCCCCATCAACCCTGTGACCACGGACAAGAACGGCAGGCCCATCGTTGATAAAAACGGCCACCCCATCACGTGGCCGCAGCAGGGTGGCCAGAACGTGGTCCAGCAATACAAGCTTTCGCCGGGCGTCGTCGGCTCGACTGACGGCACACAGCAGGGCAAGGCCTTTTCAGCGCTGGCGGCAGTGCTCCAGACCACGAAGAACGATCCGTCCTTAAACGGACAGTCGTGGTCCGTGCAGCACGGCATCACCTCGACACAGCGGTCGAACGTCCAAACGCAGCCCCCGTCTCCAGCCGCCCACGCCAGATTGGGGGCGGCGGACATCGGAGCGGAGGCCGCAGACACGGGCGCTGGCTTCCAGTGGAACCTCAGTAATAAGACCTCCGCCTACGGTCTCACCATCGACGGCAGCTCGCTCAGGTATGACCCTTCAACCACGAACCTTTCCTTCAAGGTGAAGAACTGGGCGAACCGCTACCTTGGAGCATACGTCCAGTTCTTCGACGAGACCGGGAGCCCAATCAACACCCCCCCCACGTACGTCACTGACCTCTCATCGGGCAACACGCTGATGGGATGCCCAATCTGGACGGATTACACACCGATCACCTTCCAGGTCCCATCCAATGCGACGAAGGTCAACGTGCTCCTCGGTGGGATGGGAATCGGCCACGCGCACGCTGATGTTGATATCCGCGGCATCCTCATGACAGGCCTCTACAACTATGCCATTCCGACCCTCATGATCGGCCTCGACGTGGGCACGTACGGATTGAGATTCGTCCTCGACACGCTCGATGACGATGAGATCACATTGGCCATCAGGGTGTGCGAGGCGTTCCTCGGCTCGCCGGACGTCATCATTACTGCGCTGGAGAACCCCAAGGGCCTTATCAGCATGTTTGGTGAGATAGCCATCGGCTGGATCTTCTCCGAAGACTGCTTCAACCTGGCCCTGAAGATTGCGGGCCTCGTGACGGCGGACGAAATTCTGGAGAAGACCCCGATCGTGGGCTGGGCTTTCCAGATCGCGAGCGAGGTCGCCGGCATCGCCGACATGCTTGCGACGACCGTCGAGGTGTTCCTCTCTCCGGCCACCTACAACATCGAGGCCGCGCGCGTCATCAACGTGCAGGTGGACGTCTCGCCGGATCCGACGCACGGGAGTGGGACACAGAAGCCCATTTGGCCGGTCGAAAGCGACCACTGGGAGGTGGTGGTCCAGTACCAGGGCGGCACGACGGTCATGCAGAGCGGCACGATGGCTTCGATCATGCCGGACACACCGCTGTCGGTTCTCTTCTCTGGCAACATGGCGGTTTCGGCCGCACCGGGCGCGCAGATTCAGATCACCGCCAACATCTATTCGGCTACGGACTGGATCTGCGGCAAGTGGTCCAGCGCGTGGATCGCGGCAGTCGCGCCCGACGGTAGCACAACGCTCAACGTGCAAGGCTCGATCATCGAATTCCTCGTCCCGCTCACGGCCCAGACGCAGTACGGACACTATCAAAAGCTCGCCTACCAGAACGGCCACCATGTCTGGCAGCGGACGACCACGCCGCCGACCGCCGTCTTCAACGGGAGCACCGACTGCCCGGACACAGGCAACGTCCTCTGTCGTCTGGTCGACATCTCGCTCAACGACCTCGCCTACGCGCTCGGCTACACGTACCAGGCGTCGGGTCAGGATCTCCCGCTCGATTTCGGCACGCAGCGCGAGAACGGCCAGATGTATGCGTTTCAGAGCATCTCGGTGCTCGAGAATCCGGAGGCTGGGATGAAGCAGCCGACGATCGGCTTCTCGCTCCAGCCCTACATTGCCTACGACCAGTTCGGACCCGCACCGCTCTTCACGATGCCCGCGGCGCCCTACCAGTCGGAGCTGGACGGGGCGAACCACGAGCCCGTCCCCGCCGATGTGGCGAAGGCCTTCGCCAACGCCAGCGGCTCGGCCGGGTCCGGCTCCGGTTCCCCGGCGACCGGTAACGGGAACTTCACCCTGCCGGCCGGTTCGGTGGTGACGGTCGTCACGCCCCGAGCCGAGTGGTACATCGGTACGCCCGGGCAACCGCTGTACGACCTGAGGCGCGAGACGGACACCATCAACGTCTTCGCCTACCCGACGCCGGCCTTCAGCCCGCGCAACTACTACCTGGACTCGCGTTCCTATGCCGCAGCGCAGAAGTATTACGTGCGCCAGGTGGCGCTCGACGATAACAGCGGCACCTTCAACTACGCGCCCGGGCAGAGCTGGGGCGCCTTCTCTGACACGACTCTCAAGGCCATCGTCGTCCACCCGAATGGCTACGTCGTCGGCGTCGACTACGACTACCACAAGATGCTCATCCTGAAGCTGCCGTCGGCGGCCGTGGACGACGCGGATGCGCCCGTGGCCTTGCCGATGAGCGGCAAGGGTTTGCGCGAGGGCCTGGTCCACGGCCCCGTCGCGCTGACCGTCACGTTGGACGGTCGCATCCTCGTGCTCGAACAGGACAACGCGCGCCTCCAGGCCTTCGACACGATCGCGAACCCCGTGCAGTGCTTCGCCGGGCTGCTCACCTTCACTGTGGACGCGCAGTTCAAGACGGATTTAAATAGCGGCACCCTCTCGAACGCGTTCCAGCAGGCTTACCAGCAGAACGTGCAGCCGCAGCTCGCCCTGAGCTTCAGCCTGCCTTCGACCTTCTCGGACGCCCTCAATGCGGGCGACATCACCGCCGACCTCAAACAGCAGTTCGCCAACAACGCCCTGGCCCTTTCCGACAACGGCCCATACCAGGTGCTGACGACGCAGGCGGGCAGCGTGTGGCTGCTGATTGACCATGGCTCAGGCGTCTCATACGACATCCGGAAAAACCTCTACGTCAACAGGGCCGGGAACGAGCTGCTCACCCTTTCAGCCTCGTTCATCACGGACCTGAACAACGGCGTGGCAAGCGCCGCCCTGAGACGGGAGTTCAAGGATTACGGCGTCACTCTCTCGCCTGCTGGCAAGCTGCAGGTGCTGGTCGTGACTGAAAACTCGGAGTGGCTGTTGCTGGACACGGGCGTCACCCCCAACGTCTCTTACGACATCACGGTCCAATCGAACGCCTACGCTTACCGGGGCTCGACCCTGCTCTTTAATCTCCCGGCGGGGCTCGTCAGCGAGATTACGGGGAGCGGCCCGCCGCCCCAGGACATCGTGGACCAGTTCACGGGCCACGGCGTCGCGCTCTCCTCCTCGCTGCAACTCAACGTCATCACGCCCGGCGCGGCCTGGCAGTTGGTTGACGAGGGCAACAACGTGACCTACGACATCAAGACGGAGCCGGATTTGGACGTGTTCCACGCTTCCACGTTCAGCGTCGAGGTCGTCGCCCCGAACACCCACTGGGTCTTGAGGGACGCGGTCAACACCCTGACCTTCGATATCCGGCCTGACGCGCAGAACTCCGCCGTGCTCGACGTACAGCAACTGGTCTCCGTAATGGGCCTCAAGGACGGCGTCTCGACCAACATTCACTACCTGGATGTCGGCGTGGAGGCGAAGGGGTTTATCTACGTCCTCTCGTATCAGGGGACGGGCAGCGCGCCATCCGACTACCACCTGGACATCTACAACCCGGACGGCACGTGGCTGTCGCGCACGCCCGCGAACGCGGGCGACCCCGGCGTCAACGGCGCGCGGATGATCGTAGACCAGTGGCGCAACTTGTACACGCTGAATTACGAGGCCATCCTCGGCCCCAACAACCGTACGGAGCCATCCGTTAGCACCTGGATTCCCTCGACGCCGACGGGAGGGGGGAACTCATGACGTGTGCGGGAGGGTTGCTTCCAGCAGATTTCAGTTGGACCTCGGAAGCATCCAACGAGGTCGCCTGAACGCCGAACGGTGTCGTAGAGAGCTGGGAGCTCTCTACGACACCCTCTCCTCACGCCGGCGGTGCGAGCAGCCTTTCCCTCAACCGAAGATGCGCCGGGCATTCATGACCCTAGAGGAGTAATGGTCTATGGAATTTATGGGCAAGTGGATCATCTGGTCTCGCCTGGGAGACAGTTCCGTCGCCCCCGTCCTGAACCTCTCTGCTAATGATCAACAGATGTGTCTTTACGCGGCCCAACCGATGGACATCAACGACGCCGTCTACAATCTTTACGCCAAGCCGAATGCAGCCGAAGTGCTCGTCCAGTCCAACTGTTCTGGCGGGAGGCACTTGTAGTCAGCAGGGATTTGACAGCTCTCATAATTGGCTCCAGTGCGTCCCCGCGGCGAATCACGACCTGTCGTGACACTCAACGATTACGCGAACGCCAGCCCGATTCCCAAGCAGATGAACGGCGAGTGGCCCAACCTGCTCTACAACTCGACGCCGCTCTACCTCAAAATGTTCTTTTTAGGCATGTGTGGATCGTGCTCGGTAACCTTAGCGCTGAACCTTGACGGCTCCCCGTTTTGACGCAGCAGACCGCGACGGCCGGCGTATCAGAAAGGGAAAGTCATCATGCCAGCAACATTCTTAGGTAAATGGAGAATCTATATCCCTGCTCTGCCTGCCCTTAATCTACCCGACGGGTATGCAGCATACTCCACCGAGGGGGAGTATGAAGCCTTCTTCTGCAGATGGTACGTCAGGACCCATCCGCCGCCTGCGCCGCCTGCAAAGGTCGTGAACATTGCCTTTCTCCTGCGTGCTGACGGACAACTCTGTCTTCTCTTAAATAACGGTCAGTACGTCGGATATCAGTCTGTAGACTATGAGTTTTCGTTCGTGAGCACGTTGGAAAGCGCGACGGGCTTTGCTTTCCCTGGGCACAACCCTCAGAGTCTTCCGACGCCATTCACTGGCCAGATTCAACATACGACGAATGGCACCCTTCTCATCTGCACGGAAGTATTTGGACAATACCCACCTACCGCGCCGGCCCCCCCCTCGTTTACGATGACGCAGGTCACGCCGACTTTCCCGAGCATCATGGCGAGCGGCACCGGCAACGGCCTGGACTTCGCCTGGGTAGACCTGACCGACACTATATTAGAGAACATCTCGTTCGTCGAAGCGGACTTTTCCCACTGCGATCTGACCAACGCGAGGTTTACCAACGTCAACTTCACCGGCGCCGTCCTGACGCACGCCAATCTGTCGGGCGCCACCTTCTCGAACTGCACGCTGGACGGAGCATTCCTGACAAACTGTACATTGACCAATACTGATTTCACCGGCTCAACCCTCCTCGGGACGCATCTGGACGGCGCGACCTTTAATGGCACTGTGCTCTCCAGTGCGCGCCTCGCCGGGGCCATCTTCAAGCAGGCGGATTTGACAAATGTCATGGCCTCCCCCCTCCCGCACTTCTACAACACGCCGCTCACGCCGCCTTCGCCCACTAACCCGCGCACGACCCTTGCGGGATGCCGCCTCAACCAATCGCTGATAGCGAGCGACTGGACGATGTTAGACCTGACGGGCGCCACCATTCTGAATCTTTCCTCGCCGCTCTCTAGCGCCACCGAGCCCCTGCAGGCGAGCTACGCGATTCTCAAGGGTCTGAACAACAATAGTCTCGTCGGCCTCACTCTCCAGAGCGCCGTCTTCAATAACACCGTGCTGGACGGACTCGTTTTAAGCGGCGCAGACCTGACGGGCGCGTTTCTGATTGAGGCCAGTCTGCATGGGACGATGCTCATAAACGTCACACTGGCAAAGGCCACCCTCACCGGAGCGCAGCTCGGCACCTTGGGCTATCTCTTCACACTGCCTTCAGGCAGCAAGACGGCCCTCAACGAGGCCGCCGCGGCGGCCATCACCCCCTTCTTCACGCAGCACAGCATCATGCTCTCGCCCGAGGTAACGCTCAATACGCAAGCGACAGATCGTGTCTGGGCGTTGAACGACGTGGGCAATCACGTCGTCTATACCATCCGCCTTGAGGCGCAGGCCGACTCGACACAGGTGCTCACCGTCTATGCGCCCGCCCTCGCCGCCAGTCTGTCGGACGCCTACATGCCCGACGCCGTCCTGACCGGGGCCAACCTCTACGGCGTGATCGCCAACAACATCCAGTTCTACGGGAGCGGCGCGCATTTAGATAGCTCCGCCAACCTCGAAGAGGCCCAGCTCAACAGCTCGAACCTCTCCAACCTGAACCTGACGCAGGCTCGATTGTTGGGGACGAACCTGAGCGGGGCGTACCTCTTCAACGCCAGGTTCAATGGTGCCAACCTGATGCCTTCGGCCTCGGGCGTCGCGGCCAGCCTGAGCGACGCCAACTTGCAGGGAGCCGACTTCACCGACGCGCAGCTCTACGGCGGTAACCTCGCGAACGCCGCCGTCGCCATCAATGTCCCAACGACGGCTTTCCCCCAGCAGGGCGGCGTCTATCTCTTCAGCCTGCCTGATGCAGGAGACAGTAACTCCTTGCAGCAGTACACCTCGGAGCTGGACGCGGCGGCGAAACGGTTTAGCCTCAACCCGAACGGGGACGCACCCACCTTGCAGAAGTACGTCTCGGCTTTGGAGGACAACAATCTAGCCTTGCTGAAGATCGCCTTCCTCGAGCAGCAGCCTCCCGTCATACTTTCCGCCAATGCTCAAATCGAGACGATAGAGGTGGGCGGGGTCTGGCAGATCGTGGACGGGCAGAAGAGTTACACCCTGTGGACGGACTTGGGCGAGAGCGGCGAGGAACTCTATGCAGCGCCGTCCCTGACGAAGACGCGGGCGGCCTTTCAGCAGAACGACATCACGCTGCGCTGGCAGGCGTCCGCCGTAGATGAGGCGAACCAGCAGTGGCTTTTAGACAACGACAGCGAGAACCCGCAGAACTTCTCCACGGGCTATATGAGCTTCCTGTTGAAGCTGAACGGAAGTGTGCTGGACGTTTACGGCACGGCGCTGCGAATCGTCCGCCTCGGGGCCAACAACCAGGAGGAATACGACACGGAGACCTGTAACGTGACGGTGCTCAGCGTGACGAACATGGACGGAAGCACGATCTGCCCAAACGGGGTGACACTCAGTGTGAACCAGGCACAGACCGGGGCAACCTGGGACGAACGTTGGTTGCGGGCGAGCGCGCCGCCGAAGCCTCCCACCTGCGTGCCCACGCTTTACCACTGGTGCCCGCCGACGCCAACGCAGACGCATGCAAGCAACAAGGCTCCGAACGGAAGCAAGCAGTAGCGGCACGGCCTTCATGGCGCTTACGCTCGCAGACTTGGCTACCGACCGTCAGATCGCTCACGGGTTCAGCTCGACTCCGTCGAACCCGAGCAGCAGCGAACCAGCGTTGTAGGGGACGCTGAAGTGCTCGCCTCCGTACGAGATGTTCAGCATTTTTGGCGATACGGCGTCGGTGCCCCAGGCTTCCCGGTCGAGGACATCGTCCGTCGCGACATAGCTCATCGTGATGGACGTGACGGCGATGTCGTGGGGCCAGGCACCAACGTAGCTCGTGTTGTAGGGCGAAATGTCATGAGGGCTGTTCGGGGTGACCTTCCCGAATTCGGTCAGTCGTACTTCGAACGAGGCCACTTCTGCTGGCAAGTCGAACCCGCCGACCACGTGATACAGGTTGAAGTCGATCCAGTCCGGGAAGAACAATACTTGCAGCACCGCCGAAGTCCCGCTGCGGACCGAGGATCCCAGGACCGAGATCGCGTCCTCCGTCGTCCACGTTCCCGGGTTGAAGAGATAACCCAGGCCGAAGAGGATCGTATACGTCTTGCCGTTCTCGTCCGTGGCTTCGATCTGCAGGGTCAGGTGTTTCCCCAGCCGAATCCGCGCTGACCAGGTCCATCTTGAAGTTCTCACCTCGGCACGAGTTCGTGAACTTCCCTTGAATCCTGTCGGCGTTCACGAAAGTCCCGCGGAACGTCGACTCATCTCCCGTCGCGCCCGGAAACGTGATGGTCACGTGTTTTCCCGTTTGGTGCACGATCACGGTCGAGCGGTCGACGGCTGGGTTCGTCGAGCAGGGCGGCCGCTTGGGCGGCTTCGCGAGGGGCACACGGAAGATGATTCCGTTCCGGCTCTGGCGGTCGAAGCGGACCTCGACGCCTTCCCTGGGGTCTTGCAGGCTCGACCCGGGGAAGTAGCCGCCCCACACACCTCCCAGCGGAAACGCCAGTGCGTTCTTCGATCCGGCCTCGCCCCATCCGTGCGAAGCGAGCGACAGCGATAGGAGGAGAAAAAGGATTCTTCGCATTGACACGCTAGCGGCAGCTCGAAACCGCTGCCGGAATCGATCTCGCGTCGCGCTGTCAGAGAAACGCGACGGAACTACGGAGGTGCTCCAACTCCTGAAGTCCTTCAGAAGTGCCACAGGTCATCGCCGCCTCCATCGAGGCGTGCGGAAGGTACACCATGCCCCTGCTCACTGTCAATCGCGCGCATCACGTCTCTCGCGTGCATCACGTCGAGGCAGTGCTTGACAATGCGTCGGCGCCCGAACACGATGCGCGGAATGCGGCGACTCCGACTGGCGGGGGTCACGAAGCGCATCATCACGGGAGCGCGAGACGGCGGTGCGCAACTCCCCGCTGCTCTCGCGAACGGACTCTTGCGGCTGTCGGGCTCGCTGTGGTACACGGCGTCCGGAGGGTGCCGGAGCGGCTTGTGGTCGACGGCAGCCTCGGCGGCAGTTGGCTTGTCGGCACTCGACACGATTCAATCCACCGCCTCGCCGGCATTGGGCCATGAATGGGGAGCAATGACGCTGCTCGGCGCGGGAACCATAGGCAGTAGTCGCGGTTTCTCATCGCGTTGAGTCACGCCGGAGTCATCGCCGGAGCGGCTCACGGCCTACCCTCTAGGAGGATCGCCATGACGGCAAGCTCGAGCATCGCCACGGTCGTCCGCTGGTCTCATCTTCATCTCGGTCCCGCCCCCGGCTGGATCACTGCGCTCCTCCTCGTGGGACTCTTGGCCGCCGGTGGGCCCGGCCACGCGGCCACCCTGAACGCGGGCGACATCGTGATTGCCGATTCGCAAGCCGCGATGATCATCGGAGTGAATCCCGTCAGCGGGCTTCAGACGCCGGTGGCGAGCGGTGGCAAGCTCGTCACGCCCGTCGGTATCGCCCTTGGAGCCGTCGCGGTCATAGGGCCGTTCGGCGGCGATCTGTACGTGCTCGATCTTGGCTGCTGCGGCCCCTCGGGAGGACAGGGCGGGGTTATCCGCGTGAATCTACAGACCGCGGAGCAGACCGTGCTCTCTTTCGGGGACAAGTTGATCAACCCCGCCGGCATCACGATCTCGGAAACCGGCTTCCTGTATGTGGTCGTCGGCAATTGCTGCCAAGCCCCGGGAGGGATGCCGGTCCCGGGGGTGATCCAGGTGGATCCCGTCACTGGTCATCAGACGGTCGTGGCGTCCGGGCCACCTCTCCAGACCCCCACTGGCATCGTGATCGCGACCTCGGGCGACCCGTTCGTGTACGTGGTCGATCCCGGCTGCTGCGGTGGCGGCGGCGTGATCAGGGTGAATCCGGTCTCGGGCACGCAGACGGTGGTGTCACCCGATCACTTTTTCATGAACCCTCAGGGGATCGCGATCGCGGGCAACGGCGATCAGTTCGTCGTCGACCCCGGATGCTGCGGCCGCCATGGCGGCGTGATCCTGGTCAATCCCGTAAGCGGGGAGCAGATGGTGGTGGCTTCCTCGGCATCACCCTCGAGCCCGTTCGTCAGTCCCCAGGGCATCGCGATCGGATCGAGCGGCGACGTGCTCGTGGTCGACCGGCAATGCTGCACGAGCCCGGGCCACTTTAGCGCGGGGGGTGTGATCCGGGTGAATCCGGTCAACGGTACGCAGACCGTTCTGTCACAGGGGCAGAACTTCCAGAACCCATTCGGGATCGCCGTCATGCCACTGCGGTCGGCACCGGCGCCCGTGCCCTCCTGTGGGGGCGACGCTCCCTGCTCGTGCGGGGATCGGGTGGTGAAGGACCGCAAGCTGCGCGGGGCCGATCCGGTGACGAAGACCGTGTGCCCGGCCGACGGCCTCGTCGTGGCTTCGGGCGTGACGCTCGATCTGGGCGGGGCGACGCTGCGCGGCGGGGGAGTGGGCACAGGCGTTCGCATCGAGGCGGGGGCGACACACGCCACAGTGCGAAACGGGACGATCGCGGGGTTTGCCACTGGAGTGCATGGAGAAAGTGCGATTGGTGTGTCCCTCGCGAATGTGCAGGTGAGCGCCAGCACACAGGACGGGGTGACGCTGTCCGGCGATGGCCACACGCTGGAGAAGTCGGTAGTCGAGGGCAGCGGCGGGCTTGGCCTCGCGGTGGTCGGCCACGCGGCGCGGCTGTCGGGGTTACAGGTGCTTGGCAATGAAGGAGCCGGTGTGCGGCTCCTGGGCGATGGGCACGTGCTGGAGAAGAGCGAGATGGTTGGCAATGCGGGGCGAGGGGCAGAGGTCAGCGGAGACCGCAACCAGGTCGCCGGACTGCAGGTGGAGAGCAACGCGGGTGATGGGGTGCTCGTGAAAGGCACGGGCAACCAGGTGGCGAAGAACGAGGCCACGCGCAATCTCAGGAACGGGCTGGACATCCAGGGCGACCGGGCGGCGGTGGAGAAGAACGAGGCGACGAACAACGGGTGGGCCGGGCTCGAGATTCACGGGATGGGACACCACGTGAGCTCGAACGTCGCCGAGCACAACACCGGGACGGGGCTGCAGGCGGTGGGCACAACCGGGAGCCAGTTCGAGCGCAACAAGAGCGAGAACAACCGCGGATTCGGGATCGCCGACGACTCCACAGGGCGAGGCACGAGCGGGACGGCCAACAGCTACACGAAGAACGTCTGCGGCACGGGCAACGCGCGCAGCGCGTCGTCGCCGGCGGGTCTCTGTCGCTGATCGGCTGATCAGATCACTCCGGGGCGCCCGAGTGGGTCGCGGCCGGGGAGCGAGTGCTCGTCGGCTGGGACTTCGCGTTCGGGTATCCGGCCGGTTCCGCGCGCGCCCTCGGCCTCCCAGGACGCGCGCCGCCCTGGCGACAAACGTGGGCCGCCCTCACCGGCCTGGTCGACGACCGCGATGACAACAGCAACAATCGCTGGGCAGTGGCGGCGACGCTCAACCGCCGGCTGGGGCGCCGGCCTGGCCCGTTCTGGAATTGCCCGGCCGGGACGGTGAGCGTCGCGCTCGCCGCGACGCACCCGCTCTTTCCCTACCGCGCGGGCGCCACCGCCTCCCTGGACGAGTACCGCGAGTCCGATCGCCGGCTCCCCGCAAGCCGGCGCTTCGTACGCGGTGTACGCCGTCGCCTGCATCCCGGTGAATGCCGGAAACCCGCCCGCCGGCACATAACGACTCCACGTGCTCTGGGCGGCCTGGTACCGCCACGTCCGCGCCCCGTAGGGTCCGCGGGCGAGGAGCTCGGATCGCTTGTCCCCGTCGACGTCACCCGTCTGGATCGTGGCCCAGTAACTGCGGTCGGTGCTCCAGACATCAGCGGTCAGAGCGGGGATGTTGTCGGCGCTCGCACTGAAGAAGTGGGCCGTCGGGTCCCATTTGTAGACCGCGATCCCGCCAACGTCGTTGGCCAGGAGCTCTGCACCAGGCTCGCCATCGACGTCGGCCAACTGGATCGTCTCGTATTGACCCGGCTGGCTCCATTAGGACGCCGCGAACAGAGAGGCGGTGCCCCCGACAAGCGTCCATTGAACACTCGTGGGGCTCGTCATGGTGAGCTTATAAACCGGCACGTCGCCGTTTTCCAAGCGCCCGACCACCTCGGCAATGTGATCGCCCTCCACATCGGCGGTACGGATCGTGGCATAGCACGAGCGGTCGGCACAAACACCAGGATCGCCATAGGACGGCCCAGTAGCCACGACCTTGATCCACGCACCACCGCCGCCGCCCGGCTGGTACTTCCAGACGTGCAGGCCACCGCTCAGAATGGCCCCGAGATTTGAACGAAAGATGAGTTCGGCTCCCGGCTGCCCATCGAGGTCGGCGAGTTGCAGCGGCAAGTATTGCGATTCGCCCGCGACGATGGCGTCGCCGAACGCAGGAATGCCTGTGAGCTGGGTCCAACCGGTTCCGTTCCACTTCGCGACAATGAGACCGTCGCCTCCCCAGCCGATGGCCTCGGCTCCCGGCTGTCCGTCGATGTCGGCGAGCCGTATCGTCGAGTAGTAGGCAACGTCACTGCCCCAGTTCTTGCCGTTGGTGAAGGTGTCCGTGTCTGCGAACGGCCCGCTGGTGTTGAGCTGCCGCCAGCTTCCCGCCTTGAACGAGCTTCCCGGCAGCGTGCCGTTGACGAACTCGAACACCAGGAGGCCCTGGGGGCCGCGGACGATCAGCTCCTTGCCGGGCTGGCCGTCGACGTCGGCCAATCAGCGAGATATACGGGTACGCGCGCAAGCGCGATAGCACCACGTGCCCAGCACCCACGCTGCCAGCCAGTTCGCCGTCCCGGCATCGCGGAGGGTGACCCTCGAACGAGGCTTCTCGACGAGCCGCTGAAGAGAACTACATCGGCGGTCCTTCTCGCAGCAACTGGACGGAGCAGGCCGGCTGGGTTGCCCCTCCCAGCTGGATCCTGCTCCGTCCAACGCCCCGGAAGGATCGGGGGCACAGATCGTACGCTCCTGGAACTGGCCGGATCGTCACGGTGCGGTGACGATGTGATGACGTCGTTCCGTGGTTGGCGCTTATACGCCGCGAACGGCCGTACACGGCGGGCCGGGTTTGTTGCTTGGAGGGTCTTCCACGGCGAATTCGATCGTGTCGTGCAGCGTCGCGGAACGAGCACGAGCGTGTACCTCAACGATTGTCTCGCTCTGCAAATCGCGCGCGGCCGCCTCCAGCGTGCGCTCGAGTTCCGCGTGCCAGCCTGGTGGCGCCG
>Ga0126379_10000536_pt1 | contig 21185 bp, 16 predicted proteins | sample PanSoiMetPlot_24_FD_92640 | JGI IMG/M metagenome (GOLD analysis project Ga0126379, IMG submission 92640) | Tropical forest soil microbial communities from Panama - MetaG Plot_24 | ecosystem: Environmental > Terrestrial > Soil > Tropical forest > Bulk soil | place: Panama | collected 2016-02-17
CCCGATCGCGGGCACGCCGGCGCGACGCGACCGCGGTCCTGTGCCGGGCGAGGTCGCTCACGCCCGGTGCGCGAGCGCGGCGAACGTGGGGCCGACCGCCGCGCGGGGCGTCGCCGCCACCTTCCGGAAGAACGCGAACCGGGCGTCGATCGGCTCGAACAGATCTCGCTCGTGGAGCAGGCTCTCCGTGGCGAGAAAGAGCACCCCCGTCGGATTGAGCGCGAAGTGAAAGTGCTCCAGGGCCCGCCTCCTGGCTTCAGGGCTGAGATAGCGGAGGACGTGCCGGCAGGCGATCAGATCCATGTGCGCGAGGGGCGGATCGCTCACGAGGCTGTGGCTTCCGAACACGACAGCGCGCTTCACGTCCTGGATGGCGGTGTAACCGTCGGCCCCCGGGATGAAGTACCGGTCGACGAGCCGCGCGTCGAGACCCGTCATGTCGCGGGGAAGATACAGAGCGGAGCGGGCGTGGGCCAGCGCCTCGTCCAGCACGTCGGTGGCGTAGATGGTGACCCGGCGCGTCAAGTCGTCGAGCCCGAATTGCTCGGCCCACGCGATCGCCAGGCTGAACGGCTCCTTGCCGCTGGAGCATCCGGCACTCCACATCCGGATGGGCTCGGTCGCCTCCCTCTTGTTTGCGAGCGCGGGGAAGATGGTGTCCCTCAGCCGGTGCCACGCGGGCGGGTCGCGAAGCCAGGAAGTCGCGTCCATCGAGATCATCCGCCGAAGCATCTGGACCGCCTCCGGATGCGCCTCGAGATGGTCCCGGTAGTCGGGAAACGTCGCGACCCGGGCCTGGGACATCTGGCGCTCCACCCTGCGCAAGAGCCCGCCGCGCTCGTAGGCACTGGTCTCCAGGTGGTGCCTCTTGAGCAGGTACCAGAGGAACTCCGAGAACTCCATGTCTCGGCTCACTCTCGCAGCGCCCCCCCGAATCGCAGCGATGCGATTTGCATACCAGGAGTCACGCGTCCGGGCGATCGGCAGAAGTGAGTCGGAAGCGTGGGATCCCCCCGCCATCGCGCCGCGTGCCGATTCCGGCCGTGTAGGAACTACCCCACGAATGTCTTCAACGGGTAAGTCTGGATCTCCTCCCTGATCTCTCCTGCCGGTCGGCGGTCATCCGAACTCGTCACTATGCGGGCATCTCCTCCATGAGGAGGATCGCCCCGTGCGCGTCTGCCGAGCCGGACGCGGCGAAGGGCGTACAGCTCACGCGGCATTTGATCGCGCGCCCCCGCCGGTTGGTGGCATCGACGATGACGTCGCCGGGCGGCGAGCCGCCGAGGCACGTCCGCAACGACTCGACCAGGCCGGCGGTGGGCAACCCGATGTCGAGCTTCAGGAACGACTGGCCGCGGATCTCGTCGAAGCGCGCGCCCCACAGGTCCTCGGCCCGCCCGTTCCACATGATCACGTTCAGGTTGCGGTCCAGCACGGCCACGCCTGCGCGCAGGCTCGTGAGAATCGATTGCAGGAAGCCGTTCGCCTGGTTCAGCTCCTCGGTTCGACCGCGCAGCTCCTCGTTCACCGTCTGGAGCTCCTCGTTGGTCGACTGGAGCTCCTCGTTCATGGTCTCGTGCTCCTCGTTCGTGGACTGCAGCTCCTCGTTGGTCGTCTGCAGCTCCTCGACGGTGGACTGCAGCTCCTCGTTGGTCGTCTCCAGCTCCTCGTTGGTCGACTGGAGCTCCTCGTAAGCGGTCTCCAGTTCCTGTGAGGATCGCTGGAGCTCCGTTCGCATCCGGTGCGCCTCCGTGACGTCGTAGAAGACGATCGCCGCTCCCAGGAACAGGTTGCCGTTGTCGCGGAGCGGCAGGACGTGGACGTCGAGACGCTGGAGTCCGCCGCCCGGCAGTGCCCGCTCGATGTCCGTCAGGCGCACGGGGTGGCGGTCGGTGCGCACCTTGTCGATCTGCGAGCGCAGCTCCACCGGGCGGTACGAGACCTCGAGATCCTGGAAGCGCCGCCCGACGTCCTTGGCGGTGAGGCCGAACATCGACCGCGCCGCCTCGTTGGCGAGCACCAGGTTGCCTTCTGCGTCGACCGCGAGCTGGGCCGTCGGCAAGAGGTTGAAGGACTCCTCTCGCAGTCGGATGTGCCGCGCGAGCCGGCTGCCCGCCTCCTCGTCGCCCGTCTGGGCCAGGATGAAGAGCCGGTCGCGCAGGTTGATGTGGGGCGTCTTCGAGAAGATGCGGTAGCGCAGGTCGACCGGCTGGAACAGCGTGGCATGGGTCAGGAGCATCTCGGCCTTGCCGAGGAACAGGAAGCCGTTGTCGTTCAGGGCGAAGTGAAACCGCGCGAGGATGCGCGACTGGGCCTCGGCATTGAAGTACATCAGCGTGTTGCGGCAGACGAGCAGATCGAGTCGCGAGATCGGCGCGTCGTGGATCAGGTCGTGGCGGCCGAAGATGATCGAACGCCGCAGCTCCGGCAAGAAGGTGTAGCGGGAATCCGACCGTTCGAAATAGCGCCGGCGCAGCTCCTCCGGAACCGCCTCGACCTCCCGCGCGCTATAGCTGCCGTGGCGCGCCCGGGTCAGCGCCGATTCCGCGTCGATGTCGCTCGCGTAGATCTTGACGCGCTCGCGGAATTTCTCGATCCCGAGCGCCTCCGCCCAGGCGATGGCGAGGGTATAGGCCTCCTCGCCCGAGGCGCAGCCCGCGCTCCACACCCGGATGGGATCGTCGTCCGCCTTCGCCTCCAGGATTGCGGGCAGCACGGTGGTCCGGAGCTTGTCCCAGGACTGCGCGTCGCGGAAGAACGACGTGACCTTGATCAGGATGGTGTTGAAGAGGATCGGAAACTCCTCGGGGTGGACCTCGAGGTAGTCGATGTAGTCGCCGAACGAGTCGATCTTCGCCGCCTGCATGCGGCGCGCAATGCGGCGGGCGAGCGTGGTGCGCTTGTACCCGGACACGTCGATGCCGCGGTTCTGCCGGAGGTAGTCGACCAGCGCCTCGAGGCCCTTGTCTCCGCTCCGGCCCTTGGTCGCGCCGGTCATTGCTCAACTCCTTCCGCCGTGCCCATCACGAGCGCGGTCACCGCGTGGCCGATCTCGTCGAGGGGCAAGATGAAGTCGGTGGTTCCCGTCTGGATCGCCGCCGCCGGCATCCCCGCAAACTCGGACGTGCGCTCGTCCTGCACGATCACCGTGCCGCCCATCTTCTTGACGGCCCGGAGGCCCATGGCGCCGTCGGTTCCCGTGCCGGTCAGCACGACGGCGATCGTCCGGTCCTTGTAGCTGGCCGCGACGGACTCGAACAGGAGGTCGGCGGACGGTCGCACGAAATGCACGAGCTCCGTCTGGGTGAGTGACAGGGTCCCGTCGGAGTTCACGAGCAGGTGCCGGTCCGGTGGCGCTGTGTAGACGACTCCGGGCATCAGCCGGTCGCCCTCCTCGGCTTCTTTCACCTTGAGCGATGTCCGGCGGCCCAGGATCCCGGCGATCAGGCTGCGATGGCGAGGATCGAGGTGCTGCACTACGACCACGGCGGCCGGAAAGTTCCCCGGCAAGCTGCCGAGCACCCGGCTCAGCGCCTGGATGCCGCCCGCCGAGGCGGCCAGCGCGACGACGTCGAATGCCGCGCCGGGGAAGGGCGCCGCCGAGCGTGTCTGCATGTGGCTAGTCCTATCCGGGTCGGTCGCCTGACTTCGTCAGCACAACGACGCGCCGCCCTTCAGGGCAGTCGCGGTCGCGAGGCCTGTGCGCCGCGGACCGTGGCCTTGAGCGATGCCGCTTCCTGTCTCATCTGGGATACGAGACTGCGCAGCGTCTTCATCTCGGTGCGAAGCCGTAGATAGAGCGCCTGCTGATCCTCGATCCGTGCGCCCATTCGCGCGAGCTTCTTGTCGCTCGTCCGGGACAGCTCGCGGATGGCGCGCTCGGCGTTGAACCTATCCTCGCTGGACATGGCCGGCGGGGGTGGACTTGTTCGCGCGGAACCCCTGGCGGCGCGCGATGCTCGCTGCCTCCCGGAATCTCGCCGCCTTCTCGGCCTGGAGGTGCTTCTGCTCATGGCGCTCTCGACGAGCTCAGCGGTGCCATGCGATGACGGGCGACGGCACGCTCGGCGCAGCACGGCTCGCGGTGCGACTGCCTCGCACGATATCACGCGGCGGCGCCCAGGGCGACAGCGTGACACTGTCCCGTCTCACCTGGGCGGGACTGGTCGGCCTCATCGATCCCGCCGGCCGCGGCCGGCGGGGCGCCCGCCTGGTCCGGTCCTCGCGGTTTGCGGCGCCGACGCGAGGGTCGCCCGCGGGCGCGCATGTCCGTACCGGCCCGGCGGGTTCAGCGCCCCTCGAAGTTCGGCAGGCGCCGCTCGGCCCATGCCTTCACGCCTTCCTTGAAGTCTACTGTCTTGCGCGTCCAGTCCTGCTCCGTCAGCTCCCGCTCGGTGGCCCGCTCGGCAGCGTCCGCGAATCCTCGCCGCGTCGTCTCGCGCGTCGACTGCACGGCCAGCGGCGCCGACTGAGCGATCTCCGTGGCGAGCGCCGTCGCGCCCGCGCGCACGTCGGCGAGGGGCACCAGCACGTCGGCCATGCCCATCGCGACCGCCTCGTCGCCAGTCACTCGCCGTCCCGTGTAGAAGAGCAGGTTGGCCTTCTGCTGTCCGACCAGGCGCGGCAGCGTGTAGGTCAGGCTGAATCCCGGATGGAACCCGAGCCGCGTGAAGTTCGCGCTGAAGCGCGCCTCGCTGCACGTGACGCGGAAATCCGCGGCCAGCGCGAGGCCGAGCCCGCCGCCGATCGCCGCGCCCTGGACGGCCGCGACGATGGGCTTCCGCGAGCGAAAGATGCGCGTGGCCTCCTTGTACAGGTGCTTGGCCGCGCCACCCTCGGTGCCGGCGCCGGTGGCGGGGCGATTCGCGAAGTCGGCGCCGGCGCAGAACGACTTGCCCTGGGCGCACAGCACCACCGCTCGGCACTCGGGCTCGCGATCGAACTCCTCCAGCGCATCGGCGATCTGATTGATCAGGGCGTTGTCGAAATAGTTGTGGGGCGGCCGCTGGATCTCGATCTGCCCGACGTGGCCCGCCATGCTGACGCCGATGTCCTTGTACGACGCGCTCATGTGCTCCCTCCGGTGTGGTGGTGGCGATACGCCAGGCCCCGAGTATACGCCGCTGCGCGCCGGTGATTTCGCGGAGGAGGCGCGCAGTCCAGGATCGGTGGGGGACGGTGCGCGGCCGCATCGGGGCGATCGCGGCGCGCATACAGGGCGACACTCGCAGTCCCGGATCGGGTGGGGACGGTGCGCGGCCCGACAGGCGGGCGCTGCAGTCGGCCAACGGTGCGGACGCCTCGTCGCGCCCCGTGATGACGAGCCGCCGGCCGGCAGCGCACGAGCCCGCGGGCGCGGTGCGAATGGCCGATCGTGCGCGGGGCGAGGGCCCCGTCGGCGATGCCTGGGCGGCGGCGCGAATGCCGCGCGGCGAGGCCGCCGCGACGGGCGCTCGCGCGCGGAATCCGGTATGCTCTTGTGGCTGGCCGGCATCGACCGCGCGAACGTCGAATCGCTCGCCGCGCATTCGGCCCGTTCGCGGCAACCGGACGACCCGGGCCCGCCGACCCAGAAAAGGAGCCACGACATCGCCATGACCGGGAACCAATCCCTGCTGGAGGCCGCGCGAGCGCTCGCCCCGAAGATCCGGGCCGCCGCGGACCAGGTCGAGGCCGAGCGCGAGCTGCCGCGTCCGCTGTTCGAGGCGCTGGCCGACGCCGGCTTCTATCACGTCGCCTTGCCTCGCTCGCTCGGCTGCCCCGAGCTGGACCTGCCCACGTACATCCTGCTCCTCGAGGAGCTGGGCAAGGCCGACGCGAGCACCGCGTGGACGATCAACCAGGGGGCGATCTACGCCACCTACGCGGCGCGGATGCCGCGGGAGGCGGCGCGGAAGATCTGGATCGACGTCCCGCGGGCCGTCGTCGCCAACACCCCGGCCGCGACCGCGCAGGCGATCGTCGTCCCGGGCGGCTATCGCGTCACCGGTCGGCAGGGCTTCAGCACCGGGTGCCGGCACGCCTCGTGGGTGGCCCCGCATGCCCAGGTGATCGAGAACGGTCAGGTGAGACTCGACCCCGACGGTCACCCCGAGACGCGGTATCTCTACGTGCCGGTGGCCGAGGCCGAGCTGCTCGATACGTGGCACGTCCGCGGCATGCGCGGTACCGGCACCCATCACTTCGCGGTCGACGACGTCTTCGTGCCCGAGGAGCGGAGCGTGCTGTCCGCCACCGCGCCCATCTACGAGCCGGGACCCCTCTACCAGATCCCGCGGACGCTCTTGTTCGCGTCGGGCGACGCCGCGGTGGCGCTCGGCATGGCGCGTACCGCGCTCGAGACGTTCTTCGATCTGGCCGGCGCGAAGACGCCGCGCGCCGTGCAGGGCTTGCTGCGCGATCAGCCGCTCGTCCAGTCCGACATCGGACACGCCGAGGCGACGCTCCGCTCGGCTCGCGCGTTCCTCACGGAGGCAGTGCGCGACCTCTGGGACGGCGTGAGCAACACGGGAAAGCTGACGCTCGACCAGCGCGCCGCGCTGCGCATCGCGACCACGCACGGCATCCGCCAGGCCGTCGCGATCGTCGACACGCTCTACAACGCGGCCGGCGCCACCGCGATCTACGAGAGCCACCTCTTGCAGCGCCACTTCCAGGACGTCCACGTGATCAGCCAGCACATGCAGGCGCGGATGTCCCACTACGAGCTGGTGGGGCGGCACTGGCTGGGCCTGCCGATCGACGAGGCGCGGTTGTAGGAGCGCCGCTCGGCGCGCCGGCAGCCGTGGCCGCGCGAATCCGCGCGCGGCGCGCCCTCGCGATCTGCACACGTCGTCGCGGCCGCGATCTGCCCGCGCCGGCACATCCCGCGCTCGAACCGTACGGGTATGTGCCGGCGCCGCGTCAGCGAGCGGCTAGTTCAGTCTAGAAGTGTGTCGGAGTAATGAAACCACCGATCTGCAAATAGGTAGTCCGCTCCGAGCGCCGGCTTCGCCGGCGCAACCATGCTTCTTGGGGGATGCTCGAAGGGGGCCGCCCAGGCCCCCTTCGATTCCCTAGTTCGGCGGGAAGAACGCGAAGCACTTGCTCGAGTTGAACAGGTAGGTCTCCACCAGATCCGTTTCGGCTGGCGGGCGCCGGAGCTCCGCCATCGCGCCGGCCAGGCACATCCAGTTCAGCATCTCCTGCTGGCCGCTGTCCTCGATCTGCTCGAGCGGGATCTTTCGCCAGGCGTCGTAGCTCCCCGCGCGCAGCGTCTCGTACATGGCGCGGTCCGCCGCCACGTCGGGATAGAGCAGGTGGTGCTTGGGCGTGAGGAACGCGTGGGACCAGCTGGACGAGGCGATCAGAGCCACGCGCCACGGACTCGCCGCCAGCACGCGCGCGGCGGCCCGCCCGAGATCGAAGCAGCGGGCCGGCGACGGCGACGGCGGGTCGAGCTGCTCCTCCGTCGGCAGGTTGCTCCAGCCGGCCATGCCGCCGCGCTGCGCGATGACGCGACGCCCGTAGCAATTCACCTGAAACGGCACGACGGGATAGGGGAATCCCTGGCGATCGTAGTCGAGGTACAGCATGGTGTTCATGAATGCGTGGCCCATCGGATGATGGAGGGGGCGGTAGGCGTACGCCATATCGAACCCCTCGTCCAGAAGGCCGCGCGTGAGGAACTTCGCCGCGGTCCGGTGTCCCTTGTAGGTGAACGCAGTGTCCTTGTCCTCGCCCCATGCGTTCGGCCAGCGCGATTCGGCCCACGGCCGGTGCTCGATCGCGTCGTACGCCAGCACGCAGAAGGCCGGGATGATGTCCTCTTTGAAGTTCTCGTACTGATCATCGCCCCAGACCACCACGAAGTCCGGCGCGAAGTCGTCCAGCACGCGGCGCGCGCGTCTGAACCTGGAGACGAGCGCCTCGCGGTGCCGGCGCGCGGCGCCGAGCCCCTCGTCGTCGCCCCATTCCTCGCGCATCGCGGCGGGCCAGCCTGCGGGCCGGCGATATTGCTCGGGCAGCGCGGGATCCTGGAGCACGCGCCTCAGGATGCGGGCCATGTCCTCGTCGCGTCCGGCCAGGAGGGGAACGTGTGTCACGCCGAGACCCAGGATCGCTCCCATAGGGGTTCCTCCTCTCGCTGATCGATCGGCGGCTCGATGGTACACTCGCGCCCATCCGACGGAAAGGAGAACTGCCATGGCCGGACGCGCGCTTCCTCCGTTGATCTCCAGCGACGGTCATCTCGAGGTTCGGCCCGAGCGATGGACCGCGCGGATGCCGGCCCATCATCGCGACAAGGCGCCGCGGACCATCAAGCTTCCCGACGGTGGAGACGCGCTGCTCGTCGAGGGACAGGAGCCGCGCCCCGTGCCATTCCTCGATCTCCGCGCCGGCCGCAGCAACGAGACCTGGCAGCCGTTCGGCGTGACCGTCGAGGACACCGCCGGCGTGGGGCCGCCCGAGCAGCGCATCGAGGAGCAGGACGTCGACGGCCTCCTGGCCGAGGTGCTCTTTCCGAACATGCAGATGGGACCCCGCCTCTGGCGGACCATGTCCGACGACGACGCCTACCGCGCGGCCGTGCGCGCCTACAACGACTGGCTCGGGGAGGAGTACTGCGCGGTCTCTCGCGACCGCCTCATCGGCCTCGGCGTCATCCCGTGGACCAGTCTCGACGACGCGATCGCCGAACTCTCCCACTGCGCCGAACTGGGACTGAAGGGCGTGACGCTCGGAGTGTTTCCGAGCGGAAAGGGCTATCCCACGCCCGAGGACGAACGGTTCTGGGCGGCCGCCATCGACATGAAGATGCCGCTGACCGTGCACGTCGGGTTCGACCGGCAAGGGCCGCGCGCGGCCCAGCCGACATTCGAATATCCCGGCGCCGACCCCAAGGTGCTCGGCCGTCTCGGCGGACGCACCCTGGTGGAATGGGTGGCGCTGCCGTTCCTCGGTACGGCCTCGGCCATGAGCCTCTCGCAGACGATCCTCTCCGGCGTGTTCGATCGCCTGCCCGACCTCAAGATCTTCTTCGCGGAGACGCGGCTCGGCTGGGTGCCGTTCTGGATGGAGGAGGCCGACTACTGGTATGAGCGCCATCGGCACTGGTCCGCGCGCCTCCTGAACTGGAAGCCGCTCAAGCAGCGCCCGAGCGACTACGTCCGCCAGCACATCTATTTCAGCGTGCAGCACGTGGAGCGGGTCGCCGTCGAGCTGCGCCATCACATGGGCGTGGAGCACATCATGTTCGCCACCGACTTCCCGCACATCGAGTGCGACTGGCCGAACACGCGCCCGTTCGCGGAGCGCCTGTTCGCCGACGTGCCCGAGGACGAGGCGCTCAAGATCGCCGCGACCAACACGCTAGACTTCTTCGCGCTTCGCGACGCCCCGGTCGGGCGGAAGGTGCTGGCAGCGTCGCGATGATCCTGCCGCGCTTCGGCCTCAATCGATTCGATGCGCGGTCGGTCGCCGATTTCGCCCGGGACGTGGCGCGGGCCGAAGCGCTGGGCTGGGACGCCGCGCTCCAGCCGGATTCCCAGCTCCGGCGGCGCGACACGTACGTGCTGCTCGCCGCGGCCGCCCATGCGACCACGCGCATCGTGCTCGGGCCGCTCCTGGCGAACCCGGTCAACCGGCATCCGACGGTGACCGCATCCTCGATCGCGACCATCGACGAGCTCGCTCCCGGGCGCACGCTTCTCGGGTGGGGCGTGGGTGACACGGCCGTGAGGCTCGCAGGTCTCCGGCCCGCGCCCGTGCGAGAGCTCGAGGCGAGCACGCGGTTGATGCGTGCGCTCCTCGATGGCGAGGAGGTCGAGGTCGGGGCCGCGCGACCCGCGCGCCTGCCGCATCATCGGCCGGTCCCGATCTGGATCGCCGCGGGTGGCCCTCGTACCTTGCGCATGGCGGGCGGCGTGGCTGACGGCGTGTTCATCCGCGTCGGAACGCATGGCCGGAACATCGGCGCGGCGGTCGACGCCATCCGCGCCGGTGCGCGCGAGGCCGGCCGCGACCCGTCCAGCGTGGGCATCGGCGCCGTGTTTCACACCGTGCTCGTCGACGAGCCCAGCCGGGCGCTGGCGATGGGCAAGTCCATGGCCGCCGGCTACTACGAGTATTCCCCGACGTTGTTCGACGCGCCCGGGCTCGCATGGATCGGACCGGAGCCCGAGAAGCTGAAGCACATGCACGGGGTGTGGCCCGACTTCCATCACGCCCCGGACCTCGAGCACAGTGGCCGGGTCGTCGATTTTCTCCCCCCGGCCGCGGCGGACGGCTTCTGTCTCCGCGGAGCGCCCACCGAGGTGGCCGACCAGCTCGTCGAAGTCATTCGCACCGCTGCGGCCCCGCTGGACTACGTGGTGCTGCATCCGATTCCCAACCCACCCCTGCCGGACGATCCGGAACACGGATACATGGCGAGGGTCGCACGCGAGGTGCTGCCCCGCGTGCGTGCTGCCCTCGCCCGCCTGCGCTGATCTATTGCCGCAGGCGCTGTCCGACTCCCCCGGGAAAGAACTCGACGATGTCGCGGGGGATGTGAATCTCGATCGCATCGTGGACCAGTGCCCCTTCTCGCCTGGCCTTCGCCTTCTCGGCCTCCGAGCGGCGCCGTTCCACGATGAGTTCGTGGTCGGTGACGGCCGTCACGCTGCCCCAGGCCGGCACCTCGACGCCGGGGGCAACGTGAGATGGCACTCCATCGACCTCGATCCACCCCGTCTGTGCGTCGGGGTCCTTCCCCATGTACCTGAGCGTCTGCGCCTCGCTTCCGGGAGCCCCGGCCACGGACAGCAATGCCAGGAGGATTAGACTCGCGCTCTTCATAGGTCGCCCCGCCTATGGCGCCGCCACGACGCTGGGAATCCGTGTCAGGTCGGGCTCCTTGAGATTCAAAGCTCCGACGCAGGGAAGGGTGCTGTCGCTCACGAGCAAGATCGCGTGGTGCAGCGCCAGGCCGCGATACGGGATCGAGGCAGTGATGCGCCGCTGAATCTGGCCCCTCGGATTGAGGATCGAGTCGTTGTACACGCCTTGCAGCGCCGCCACACGGAAGTCGTTCGGGATCACTGCTCCCGATGGCGTCTGGACCACATCTCGACTCAGCACCGCAGCGCCGTACGTCGGCTGGTCCTGCAACAGCATCACGCGACCATATTGCGCGAAACTGGTCAGGGGCAGGTACTGGTCGAAATTGGCTTCGGACGGCATGGGGGTCGACTGACTGAGGTCGAAGGTCTTGGTGAACGTGTTGTGCGACACCGCCGGGCCGCTGAGATCCGGATTGCCGTCCCCGGTCACGTCGCGCTGGGTCTGGCCGGGTGGATGGAACGGTGGATACTGCACGAAATCCGAGACTTGATACGCGACGCCGTCGACGCACTCCCAGTCGGTGGCATTGCCGACATCGAGCGGATCCGGCTCGAGGAGATCCTTGCCGCCGACCATGACGGCGTCATGCTCGAATCCGAGAGGGCCTTCGTAGACCACCATGAGAAAGACGTCTGCAGAGTTTGCCGGAAACGGTGGGCGGAAGGTGAACGCGAACTCTCGAAAATCCGCGGTCAGGACGACGTCCGGTACGATCTCGGAAACCGCGAAGTAGAGCTCGGCGGAGAGGCTCGCGAATGGATTCTGGATCAAGTCCACTCCGGCGGCCGGCTTCCGGTACTGGACGATGGCGCGCATCCTTCCGGCGGCGCCAGGGTCCTCGTCTGGCGTCGCATTGCGCACCTTGAAGCGCAAGGTGTTGAAGCCTCCAGTGTTACCCGGCTGGTACGTCGAGAGCCCGTAGGCGAAGCGGTCAGGCGCCGCGATCTCGAGCCGGCCGCGGAAGAAGTACTCGAGAACGCCGGCCGCGTAGTCCACCGCTCTCGGCACCATCTCATTCGCGGTCGCCCGCCAGACGTTCTCGTCGACACAGTTGTACGTGCCGGGGGCGGGGAGGCCGGCTGCCCGGGCCGCTTCGTCGAGAACGCATTCCGCCAGCACGGGATCGACCAGAAGGCCGCCATCTGCGCCTTTCTTGTAGTAGCGGCGCAGATTGGGTCCACTGGGCGCCGGGTGCAGGGACGGCACGAGGAGGTCGATAGCCGGGTACGGATAGTTGCGGCCGAGCAGATTGCGATTCCCCGTGTCTTCACTGAAGAAATTCGCATTCGCAAACTCCGCGATGCCGATCGCCGGGTTGAGAGTCACGCTGGGCCCGCTGGCCGCGCCCGTATAGGTATCGGTGTCGATGAGCCGCGCGATCGGCACAGGGGCTTCGGGGACGTTCGTCGGCTGACGAAGGATCGAACGGTCGAACGGCGGCGCGCCGGAAAATGGCAGCTCGGGGTGTTGCTCGACCCAGAAGTCGTAGTTGCCGTAGCCGCTCAGTCCGGCCTTCTGGAACACGCTTTCGAGGATGTGCGGGTCGTTTCTGACGTGTTCCGGGACCGATGCATCGGCCACGAGATGCATCACCTGGCCGATCGAGCGGAAGGTATTGGCCCACGCCCTGTCACGATCGGCCTGAGCGACGCTCGTCAGGGCCGTTGCGAACGAGGTTCGCGCGTCGAGCCACGAATGCGGCCCGCCCACGCCATCGTCCTGGTTGGCTCGTTGACTCCAGATCGCCGACGATGGGAACGAGAAGGCGCCGCAGACCGCTGCAATGAGAGCGGCGCTCACAGGGTCGGAGCTGTTGAGCCCCGCATCGGACCAGGCCCGAAGCGGGTCGTGGAAGTGACGGGCGGAGCGGCAGAATGGCTCATCTTCCTGTGTAGCCCCCACCAGGAGCCATTCGAACGCGTTGTTGGTCAATATGATGTCCGACTGCCTGGGCGCCAGGTCCGAAAACTGAGTGAGAATGCCGGACACTAGTCCGACGGAACCCTTGAGGAAGGCGTCTAGGCTCAGATCGCCGTCGATGAGCGCGACATCGTTCGCCCGGAAATTGATCAGCCGGTGTGTCGTTTCGTTGAACGCCCCGGCAGACGGACAAGAGATCGCGAGGAACGCGACCGACAGTGCGAGAACGACGAAGTGTCGTACAAAGAACATTGCGTCCTCCTTCACCTGCGGCGAATGGCGCAGTCTCCACGAGTCGTGGCCTCTGCGCGCATCGTTTCGAGAAAATGAGGCATTTGGTCGTGCGGAATGTCGATTCCGAACGGGAGATAGGTCACGCGATCCCGGCACCATTCCTCCTTGCTCGAGACACGCCGCATCGGGATCACCGTCGGATCCACGAAAGGACGGCCATCGACCGGGTCGACTTTCAATGGCGGTTGGGCAGAGTCCGGCGAGCGCCGTGCGAAGAAGTACGGGCTCCTCAGATAGCCGGGGGCGACGAAGTACACGACCGGGGGCTGCAACCCCAGATCAGGGATCGGGGTCTGAAGACGGGGAACGCTGAAATACCCCTGCTCGTCGCTGATGACCTCTTGAGCATGGAAGAGTTTCATCAAGGGATCCTTCGCCGGATCGACGCCCGGCGTCCGCCAGACGAAGAGAAGGATGGCGCCCGCAATCGGCCGCGAGGTTTCGAGGTCCACGATCTCACCACTGAAGGGGCCGAGGTCGGTCTCGACCGCTGCACGAGGCGCCAGACCCAGGTCGAACAAGAGGATGGCGAAGAGCGTCAGCGCGTGTCGCATCGCTAGAACCGGCGGAGGCGCCAGAGGCCGTCCGTGTCGAGCTGGAACCATACGGCGTAGGAGAACGTCTGGCCATCCGAGACACGGAGCATCTCGTACTGGGCGCCGGCAAAACCGACTTCGACCAGGGAGATCGGCGTCATGATCTGGTCCACGTTGGCGAGCGTCGCCGGATTGAGCTGACTGAACTGCGTCCGATACTGGTCACGAATGGCGGAATGGATGAAGCTGGCCGCGCGTGGGACATCGCCCGCCCGCAGCGCGTCCTTCAGGCCCTGCCAGATGGCCTGGAGGCGCTGATCGAGGGCGGCGCGGTTCGACACCTCCACGATGGCGGCGGCGGTGTGGATCCGGCCGGCCAGGTCGGTCACCGTGGCGCGCGCCGCGTAGGCGCCGGGCTGCGAGAACGTGAACGACACGCCCGACAGGGTCGCCGCCTGATAGTCCGCGACGCCGTCGCCATTCGCATCGAGTGCCACCTGGGCGACACCGACCCGACTCGTCAGATCGAACGTGACGGCGAGAGGCGCGAGACCACCCGCTGGCGTCGCGCGGAGGCTGACCGGAGAATCTGCGGCCGAGGGCGATACCGTGATCGGAACGGAGTCGGCCGCGAGCAGCCCGGCGAAGCCGCTCAACTTCGCCGTGAGCGCGGTGATGGCCGGGCTCACCGGCACGAGCGCCAGGAAATGACCTGCTCCGTCGAGGAATCCCGGCATGTCGTTGACGTTGACCCCGACGTCGGCGCCGGTCACGCCGCCGACGTCGCCCTGGACCAGGATCACGAGCTGGTCCGCGACGCTTCCCGCGACCGGCGAGGTGATGTGGATGACGGCGCCCGGCGCGGCGACCAGGCTGAGGTTCACCGTTGCAGAGCCGCCTGCATTCAGGGTCACGCCCTGGCGGATTCCGGGCTGATAGCCTGCGGCCGACGCGCGAACCGCGTAGACGCCGGGTGCGAGACCGCCGATAGCGTACGTGCCGTCCGTCGCCGCCGTCGTGGAGGCCTTGACGAGGCTGCCCTGGAGCGCGTCGATGACGGCTCCCGGCACTGGTTGGCCGTCGCTGGCGCGACTGATTCGACCGGAGATGCCTGCCGTGATGGACGAGATCGTGAAAGCGCTGCTGGTCGCGGCCGGGAGACCGGCCGCCGTCGCTGTCAAGGTGTATCCCGTTCCCGGGCGGTCGACCGTGAGGTCGCTGAAGGCCGCCACACCGGATGTCGCGATCCGTGTCGCGGTGCCGCCCAGGCTTCCGCCGCCGGGATTCGCGGCGAGAGTGACGGTGATCGCCGTCGTGGATGAGAGCACGGTGTTGCCGAAGGCGTCGCGCACGGCGACGGTCGGCGGCCCGGCGATGACGGCGCCGACACTGGCGCTTCCCGGCTGCGTGACAAAGGCCAGGGCCGCTTCCGTACCCGCGACGAGAGCCAGCGGCGCGGACCCCATCTTGCCTCTGGCGTCGCTGGCCGTGATGGTGGTGCTCTCGGCCACCGTGCTCCTCGCGTTCACCGTGAACGCCCCGGTGGCGAGCCGCCTCGAGCCGTCTCCGAAGGCGCCATCGGCGTTGCCGTCGAACGCGACGTGGCCCGAGTCCGAGCGAAGCGTGACCAGCGTGGAGCTGTCCGTGGTGACCGTGTTGCCGAAGGCGTCCCGGGCGGTGACGCTGACGGCGAAGGTGACGCCGACGGGCTCGGCCGACGCGACGGCCACCGCGTAGCTCGCAGTGGATCCCGGATCCACGGTGAACGGGGAGCTGTCGCCGGGCGTCAGCGCATCGCCGCTCGTGCGGTTCGCAGTGAGGGCGACGCCACTCTGTGCCCTGGTGTACGTGACACCGCCGATGGTGATCTGGCTCGCCCCGGCGGGTATCGTGCCGGCTACGGTGCCGCCGAGGGCGCCGTCCCCGGCTTTCAGAGCGAGGGTGACGCCGGTAGGGCTCGAGACGGCGCGGGGCGCGCCCGCGACATCGCGCGCTTGCACGATCACGGCAAAGCTGGTTCCCGCCACCGGATGGCGACCCGCGTTCACCGAGCTGATGGCGAGTGTCGACGGCGGCGTGGAGCCGCCCGTGACAGCGATGGGCGTCGCGAGCTGATTGTTCCCGTCGGCGGCCTCGGAGAGCTGGCCACTCGCGTCCGTCCAGACGGTGACGTAGTACGTTCCCGGGGCCACGTTTGGAATCGTCACGCTCCTGGTCTCCGTGTAGCTGCCTCCGCTGCCGAGCGCCGATGCGTGAACCCAGGCGCCGAGGCTCGAGGCCCCGCTACAGCAGGTCTGGCTCGCCGAGAGGTAGATCTTGTCGGTCCACGATCCGACCGCGGGCCCCGTCCCCCGGTTCTGCACCGTCCAGGAGAGCGAGATCGCGTGGCCCGCGGCGGCCGCACCCGGGACCGTCAGCGCGGTCGGAGTCAGATCAGGCGCAGTGACGGTGATCGGGATCGCGCGTTCGTTGTTGGTCTCGTCCGCCTCGTGCAGCACGCCGGCCGCGTCGGCGCGGACGATGAGGTAGTAACTGCCCGGCGCCACCCTCGGTAGCGTCACGCTCCTGGTCTGGGAGTACGCGGCGCCGGCGGACAGCGCCGTGTGCGGCGTGCGCATCAACGAGATCGCGCCCGAACAGCAGGTCGGAGTGGCGGACAGTAGGAGATCGTCGCTCCAGGCGCCGACCGTCGCGCCCGTGCCCTGGTTCTTCACCGTCCAGGACACGGATACCGGTTGACCGGCCGGCGCGGCAGCGGGGGCCGTCAGCGCCGTCGGGGTGAGGTCGGGCGCGGTGATCCGGATCGGGATCGCGCGCTGGTTGTTGTCGTCGCGATCCTCGCCGAGAACGCCGCCCGCGTCCGCCCAGACGACGAGGTAGTAGTTCCCCGCCGGCACGTCGGGCACCGACGCGTTCTTGACCTGGGTATACGATGCGCGGGCCGCGAGCGGTCCCCCGCGCGGCCACGCACCGAGTGCCGTCGCGCCGCTGCAACAGGTGGGCGTGGCGGACAGGTACAGGCCGTCCTGCCAGGAGCCGACGGCGGATGCGCTGCCCTGGTTCTGGACGGTCCACGTGACCGAGATCGCCTGTTGCGCGGACGCCGACCCGGGCGCGACGAGCGATGTCGGGACGAGATCGGGGCCGGCGGCAGCAGCGCCGACGGCCCACGCGGTGACCGAGATCAAGCATGCGATGAGCCTGAGACTCCATGCGGTGGTCGAGTGAAGACATCGCGTCGATGGTGATCGCCGTTGTGACGCCACGGTGAGGTCCTCTTCTCGCTTCCGGGCTGTTTGTGCTTGTTGGACTCGCTGGCCTTCGAGCGCGCCCGGCCGCCACGAGTCCTCCTCTCGAGACGCTGGTTGCCGTGCGCAAGGGGCAGGCCAGTCGCCTTCGCGACGAAATGCAGTGGCGTGGCGCGGTGTTAGCGCGCAGTCGGGAAAACGGGGCAGAAGGAGAAGTGCACAGACGGCAGTGCACCTGCACGATTGCCTGACGAGCGGTGGGGCACGGGCCGAGGGCCCGGGAGTGACGAAAAATACGAGTGAAGTCGAGGCGGCGCTAAGCCGATGTGCGCGGGCCCGCGCGCGCCGCGGTTGACGGCCTTCCGCTCGTCGGGGTAGCGTCCTGGTCATGCGCCTTCACCCGTTTCGCGCCCTCCGACCGGCTCCGGACCTCGCCGCGCGCGTCGGCGCGCCGCCGTACGACGTGGTCAGCCGGGGCGAGGCCGCGGCGCTGGTGCGCGGCAACGAGTCGAGCTTCCTGCGCATCGGCCGCGCGGAGATCGATCTGCCCGACGACGTCGACCCGTACGATCCGCGCGTCTATGCCCGGGCGCGCGAGAACCTCGACCGGTTGATCGCACGAGGCGCGCTGGTCCAGGAGGGGAGCCCGTCGCTCTACGTCTACCGGGAAGAGCTGGGCGGGCGAGCGCAGCTGGGCGTGGTCGGGTGCGTGCACGTCGACGACTACGAGCGGGACGTGATCCGCAAGCACGAGCGCACGCGGCCGGACAAGGAGGACGACCGCACGCGCCACATCCTGGCCGTGGGCGCCCACGCCGAGCCCGTGCTGTTCGCCCATCGGGGACGGCCGGCCATCGACCGGCTCACGGACGCCGCGATGGCCGCCCCTCCGCTCTGCGAGTTCGCGGGCGTCGACGGCGTTCGCCACACCGTCTGGCGCGCGCCCGGGACAGACACTCTGGTCGAGGCGTTCCAGGCCGTGCCGTGCGCCTATGTCGCGGATGGGCATCATCGCACGGCCAGCGCCTGGCGCGCCGCGCGCGAGCGGCGGGCCGCGAACCCCGCGCATCGGGGCGACGAGGAGTACAACTGGTTTCCCGCGGTGCTGTGCCCGGCCGACCGCCTGCAGATCCTGCCGTACAACCGCGTGGTGCGCGATCTCGGCGGCCAGTCGCCGTCCGAGGTGCTGGAGCGGCTCGCCGCGCTCGGCAGGCTCACTCCCGCGCGCGCTGCCGCGCCGAGCCGGGCGGGCGCGTTCTGCTTCTACCTCGAGCGGCGCTGGCACCTCCTCGAGCTGGCGCCCGAGTCGATCGACCGGGGCGATCCCGTGCGATCGCTCGACGTCTGGCTGCTCCAGGAGCGCGTGCTGGAGCCCGTCCTCGGCATCGCGGACCAGCGCACCGACAAGCGGATCGACTTCGTCGGCGGCATCCGGGGCACGCGAGCGCTCGAGGCGCGAGTCGATTCCGGCGAGGACGCGCTCGCGATCTCGATGTTTCCCACCTCGATGGAGCAGCTGATGGCGGTCGCCGATGCCGGGGCCATCATGCCGCCCAAGAGCACCTGGTTCGAGCCCAAGCTGCTCAGCGGGCTCTTCGTCCACTCGCTCGACTGAGCGGCGACGAGCGCCTGATCCGGCGCGCGCTCTCTCAGCGGGGCGGCGGCAGCGGGCCCGCCGTGGTCTCGGATGCCGGGTCGGCCGAGGGCGGCGCGAACGGCGCTGGCGGGCGACTCGTCGCGGCCGGCGGGCACGGGTCCCACTCGCGCCGCAATCCGGCGGTGAACGCGTTGCCACTGTTGCTGCCCCACCCTGAGAACCAGGCCTGCGGCCCCGGCCGCTGACACGACGGCTGCCCGGCGCATCCCGTGATCACTGCGGCGCAGAGGGCGGCCAGGGTCGCACGCCCCGTCCGGAGACCGGTGAGTCGGCGCATGCGGCATTGTACGTCGGCGCGCGCCCGGAGTCGGGTCGCGCGTCCTCGTCTCTCTGGCGGCGCAGGACGGCGGCAGAGATCGGCGCCGTCGATTCGTTACCGCCGCGCGCCCAGAGGCTGCTCTTCCGCGTGCTCGCTGCGCATGCCGACGCCGGTGCCCCGTCGCGTCTTAGCCATCCGCGGATTCGGGTTTATCATCACGTGATCGAACGAGGATCCACGACCGCGATGAGCGAGCGACGCGAATGACGTGGAGGGCCACCGCGCTCGGGCTGTGCCTGGGCCTGGCCTGCGCCGCGCCGGCGCCAGCCCAGGCGCCGGACACCGTGTTCCTGGAAGACCTCACGTGGACCGAGGTGCGCGATCTCCTTCGCGCCGGCAAGACGACGATCATCGTGCCCACGGGCGGGACGGAGCAGAACGGCCCGCACATGGCGCTCGGCAAGCACAACGCGCGCGCGAGGATCCTCGCGGAGAAGGTGGCGCGCGCCCTCGGCGACGCGCTGGTGGCGCCCGTGATCGCCTACGTCCCCGAGGGCCGCCTCGATCCACCAACCGGACACATGCGCTTTCCCGGCACGATCACGGTGGGCGAGGACGTCTTCGAAAAGCTCCTCGAATCCGCGGCCCGGAGCTTCAAGGCGCACGGGTTCCGCGACGTCGTGTTCCTGGGCGATCACGGCTCGTCCCAGGCGGGCCAGAAGGCCGTCGCGGGCCGGTTGAATCACGAGTGGGCGGGCGCGCCGACGCGCGTGCACGCCGTCGAGGAGTACTACCGGGCCAGCGAGGCCGAGCTGCGCGAGCTGCTCGCGGCACGGGGGTACCGCAGGAGCGAGCTGGGCGGCCACGCGGATCTGGCCGACACCTCATTGACCATGGCGCTGGACTCGCGGCTGGTTCGCGCCGACCGGCTCCGGCCGGGCACCGGGCTCGGCCCCGGAGGCGACGGCGTGGAAGGCGACCCGAGCCGCGCCAGCGCGGAGCTTGGACGCCTCGGGGTCGACATCATCGTGCCGCGGACGGCCGCCGCGATCCGCGCGTCGATCGCGCAGCGGGCGGGCCGCGCGAAGTGAACGCCGTGCCGAGAGTTCGATGAAGGAGGACCGCGTGCCGCTTTCCGTTCGCCATCGACAGGTCCGGTGGCTCTCCGTGTGGCTGCTGGCTCTCGGCTGTCTGGTCCCCGCGGCCGCGGCGCCGCAATCGACGGGCCGGGCGATCGAGACGCTTCCGGGCATGCCACCGGTCGTCGACCCGGGCAACCTCTACAGCGAGGCCGGCGCCGGCAAGCTGAGCCCTGCGGTCGCCAGCGCGCTCTCGCGCGTGTACGTGCCAAATCTGAAGTCGAACGACGTGTACGTGATCGATCCGGTTGCGTTCAAGGTCGTCGACCGCTTTCGCGTCGGCGTGAATCCCCAGCACGTCGTGCCGTCGTGGGATCTGAAGACGCTCTGGGTGACCAACAACGCGGAGGGCCGCACCGACGGCAGCCTCACGCCCGTCGACCCCGCGACGGGCAAACCGCGTCCGGCCATCGCCGTCGACGATCCCTACAACATGTACTTCACCCCGGACGGCCGGTCGGCGATCGTCGTGGCCGAGGCGCTCAAGCGGCTCGATTTCCGCGATCCGCAGACCATGGAGCTGCAGTCCTCGCTCGCCGTGCCGCAGTGCGCGGGGATCAACCACGCGGACTTCTCCATCGACGGGCGCTTCGCCATCTTCACGTGCGAGTTCCAGGGCAGCCTCGCCAAGATCGACATCGCGGGCCGCAAGGTGCTGGGGTATCTCACGCTGTCGAAGGGCGGCATGCCGCAGGACATCCGCGTCTCGCCCGACGGCAAGACCTTCTTCGTGGCCGACATGAAGGCGGGCGGCGTGTTCCTGGTGGACGGCCAGAGCTTCGCCGAGATCGGCTTCATCAAGACCGGTGTGGGCACCCACGGCCTCTATCCGAGCCGCGACGGGGCCCGGCTCTACGTGGCCAACCGCGGATCGTCGCACATCCACGGGCCGCCGCACGGGAAGGGCAGCGTCTCGGTCGTCGATTTCGCCACGCAGAAAGTTGTCGCGACGTGGCCGATCCCCGGCGGCGGAAGCCCGGACATGGGCAACGTGAGCGTGGACGGCAAGACGCTCTGGCTCTCCGGCCGCTACGACAACGTCGTCTACGCGATCGACACGGCGAGCGGGCACGTGCGCAGCATCGCCGTGGGCAAGGAGCCCCACGGGCTCACGGTGTGGCCCCAGCCCGGCCGATACTCCCTCGGGCATACAGGCAACATGCGCTAGGGCTCGGGTTGACGGGCTTCGTCCCGCCGGTGCTATTCGCCTCTACTTCGGCAGACCCGGCCGCGAAGAGAGTGGCGCGGGAGGCGGGCCCGCCGTGA
>Ga0126379_10000537_pt1 | contig 21141 bp, 15 predicted proteins | sample PanSoiMetPlot_24_FD_92640 | JGI IMG/M metagenome (GOLD analysis project Ga0126379, IMG submission 92640) | Tropical forest soil microbial communities from Panama - MetaG Plot_24 | ecosystem: Environmental > Terrestrial > Soil > Tropical forest > Bulk soil | place: Panama | collected 2016-02-17
CGCATGATCGAATCCAACGACGGCGGCGCCAACGTGAGCACCAACGGCGGAGCTACCTGGACCACCGATGGCAACCAGCCTACCGCGCAGTTCTACCACGTGGTCACCGACAATCGTTTTCCCTACTGGCTCTACGGCGCGCAACAGGACAACAGCACCGTAGCGATTGCCAGCGCGGCCCGCGGCGGGATCGATCGCCCAGATTGGTATTCGGTCGGCGGCGGCGAGAGCGGATACATCGCGCCTGACCCGCGCGATCCGCTCACTGTGTACGCCGGCTCGTATGGCGGCGAAATCACGCGCTACAACCATCGCACCGGAGAAGCCATGAACGTTACGCCGTGGCCGGTGAATCCCATTGGCTCGGCGGCGGCCGACCAGAAATACCGCTTCCAGTGGACCGAGCCGATCGCCTTCTCACCCAGCGCGCCCAACACCCTCTACTTCGCGGCGCAAGTGTTGTTCAAAACAACGGACGCGGGCATGACGTGGCAGATCATCAGCCCGGACCTGACGCGCAACGACAAGAACAAGCAGGTGGCTTCCGGCGGGCCCATTACCAAGGACAACACCGGCATCGAAGTCTACGACACCATTTTTTCCGTCGTGGAGTCGCCGGTGCAGAAAGATCTGATCTGGACCGGCTCTGACGATGGCCTGATCCACATCACCACCGACGGCGGCAAGAACTGGTCGAACGTAACGCCCAAAGCCATGCCGGAGTGGGGGACGGTGAGCATGGTTGAAGCTTCGCCCTTTGACGCCGGCACGGCTTACGCGGCGGTGGAGCGGCACCGCTTGGACGATTTCGCGCCGTATATTTTCAAGACTACGGACTTCGGCAAGACCTGGACCGCGATCAGCGAAGGCATCCCAGCTGGAATTTACGTCCACGCAGTGCGCGAAGACACCAAACGCAAAGGCTTGCTCTACGCAGGAACCGAGAACGGTGTGTTCTTCTCGTTTGACGATGGCGCCCACTGGCAATCCTTGCAGACCAATCTTCCGCCTGCGCCGGTCAACGACCTGATCGTCCACGACAATGACCTGGCGGCAGCCACGCACGGTCGCGCGTTCTGGATTCTCGATGACCTCTCGCCGCTGCGGCAGTACAAACCCGAGATGGTCAACGAAGAAGTCCACCTCTACACCGCCGGGGCCGCCAGCCGCGCCCAGTTCGGCGGCGGATTCGGCGGAGGCGGCGGAGGAGGAGCTGTAGGGCAGAACCCGCCCGCCGGAGCCGTCATTTATTATTCGCTCAAGACCGCTATCAAGAGGCCGGAGGCCCGGCGCGGAGGAGATCAGGCTGCAGGCGGTGAAGGTGCACCAGCCGGCGCCGGTGCGCGTGCGCCCATCACTCTGGAAATTCTGGACAGCAAAGGCCAGGTCATCCGCAAATATCCTGCGCGGCGTCAACCGGGAGAAGAAGCTCCGGGCGACGATGAGGGATTTGGCCGCGGGCCGGAACGTCCGTTACCGACCGAGGCCGGCTTGAACCGTTTTGTCTGGGACCTGCGCTACGAAGGTTCCACCCGCGTGCCGCGCTCGCCACTGTGGGCCGGGAACACTGACGGTCCCGTGGCGCTGCCTGGAACCTATCAGGTCAAGCTCACGGTTCAGGCCAAGTCGTATACCGCTCCGCTCGAGATCAAGGCTGATCCCCGCATACACGCGACGCAACAGGACCTGGAGAAACAGTTTGCGCTGTCGCTCAAGATCCGCGATCGCGTGACCCAGGCGCACGACACCATCAACCAGATTCGCGATATCCGCGCTCAGATCACCGCGCTCAACAAGCGTCTGGAAGGTCAACCACAAGCCAAGGCCGTGGCCGAAGCCGGCAAGCAGCTCGACAAGAAAATGACTGAAGTTGAAGAAGTGCTGGTCCAGACCAAAGCCAAGAGCAACCAGGACGTGCTCAACTATCCGATCCGGCTGAACAACTATCTGGTGGCTCTGGGTGGCGTGGTGGGCAGCGCGGAAGGCGCGCCGACGCAGGCCTCCTATGACGTCTTTGACACGCTCAGCCAGCAACTCGACGAACAGCTGGCCAAGTGGAAACAGATTCTCTCCACGGACGTGCCCGCGTACAACGATGCGGTGCAGAAACAGAGCGTGCCGGCCATCATTCTGGCTAAACCGGCGGAGGCGGGACAGTGAGCGATTATCGGATCTCTGGCGCATCTCTGGCGCCACAACAGGCTCAATTTGGTGCTTCACACGTTCCCAATTGGAACCTTCCAATTTCAGGAAAGGTTCCTGTTTTCGGAACGGGCTTGATGGCAGGGGGTTTACGGTTTTCAGAAAACTTCGAAGAATTACTGAAGTTCGACGTGATTACGATTTAGATTTGACGGCCTCGGGGGTTGCATCTAAATTCTTCTGAGCGCCTTCGTAGCTTAGCGACACTCAAGTGAATCTCACAGAATGATGTCAGGCACACTATTCGCGCTTTGGATTGCCCTGTCGGCAGGGCTGCTGCTCCTGTTTTTTTACGCTGCGGTGGTCAATTGGCGTAATCGCCGCGTAGGAGACGTGGATCTGGGTGAGCTGATTCCTTCGTTCCTTCCCGTGGATTTGGCCGTGCTCCACGAACTGGCGAACGTGACCCAAGACGGGCACAAGGAAGAAAAGTTGAGCCAGGAAGAACTGGCGGAAATTCAGCATGAGCGCACGAACCTTGGCGCCGAGTGCCTGCGCCGTATGGCCCACAACGCGGCGCTGTTGCAGCGCCTGGGCTATAGCCAGTTGCAGAGCCCGAACCCCCTGATCTGCTCGCTGGCTCAGGAAATGATCGATGCCGGCGTCAATGTGCGACTCTACGCCTTTCTCGGGCTGGCGGGATTACGCCTGCGCCGTTGGTTTCGGCTAGGGCGCGCACCGCTCCCGTGGTTCCTCGCCGCCGGCGACGTCCAGAGCACCTTCGCAACCAGCATCATTCCGGCTTACCAGGCCCTTAAAGAAAAAGCCGGCAACCTGACCTGCCTGAAGTTTTCGAGTCTCCACGAAGAACTGGCGCAAAGCCTCTAAGAAATCGCCGTGATCGCGCGTGATCGCCGACATCACACGTCATCGGGTTCGCGGTTGCAGCGGTTCACGGGCTTCAGCCATGCCGCTTGTAGGCTTCCTGACTCTTTGCGCAAACCATTGCGAGGATCTATCGGCAAGCGAGAACGGGCTTAGCAAGAAGTCCGCAGCGCCGTTAGGCGCGTCGCCAAGGTAGCCCACCCTGGAGGCGAAGCCGGAAGGGTGGGGGAGCCACCCAAAAATGGAACCAGCCCTGTAGGGGCGGCACAGCCGGAAAGTCTTCTCGTCGGAACCCATCAGAACCCCCACGGCCAAATGAGAAGCCGGCTAGGTCCTGTGTCGCCCCTCTGGGGCTGATCTGTATTTGAACGCCTACCCACCCTTCCGGCTTCGCCCGCCGCGGCGGGCTACGCCTCCAGGGTGGGCTAACCTCTGGTCGCGCCTACAGGCGCTCGAACTATCGAGGGAACCGAAAGATCATCCCCTTGGAAAACATTGTCGCGCTGAAGCCCGTGCCCCTTCGACAAGCTGAGGGCATGCTCTGATAGGAACCTTTGCGCTGCCAGATGTTATTCGCTACCGTCTGCCCCTGCGCGGAGCGATCCAATCCTTCAGTTGCTCTTCCCAGCTCCGGGCTTGTTCGAGCATCGCCGGATCGAGCTGCTCAGCGGATTGAAGCGATTTCCTCTCGGGCTTCCAAAACGTGATTAGCCAAATGACACACGTAACGTTGTAGGCGGCAAATTCAACTGTGCCCAAGACAGTTGGTGTGTAATGTGTAAGTGTGCGGACAGCAGAGTCAGCGAGCGCTACAGCTGCCTGGATGCCAAATCCCAGAGTGATCCCCAGGTCGTATTTAGGCCAATGACGGCCCATGAACGCCATAAGGCCGATGAAGAAGACCAGAACCGCCGTCCTCGTAAAATCGAACCCTCGCGAGGCCATTTGAAATGCAGCGCGTTTGTCGGGAGCCTGGAGGGCCGTCAGGACTGTAAGAACTAATGTCAGCGCGGCAAACAGCGGAAAAATGTTGCGGTAAAAGCGATTCTTCTGGAATCCGGTAAAGAGGCGTCTCAGGAAGACCTCGTACATCGCAAGGAAGACCACAACGGAGCCAACCAAATCGGCGATCCAGTACGTGTAAAAGTACGTTGTGTGGCCTATATGAAACGCAGCAATCTTCGTCGCCACGACAAGCAGCGCGGCGATCAGATACAGGAAGAAAAACGGCAACTGCCGCCATAGTTGCCGCCATACAAAGATCGCCGCTAGCACGACCACTGCGATGACAGGAAACCAACGGACAGTAAGCGACAGCCAAGTCTCAAACATGCGTGCAGCTAGCGTAAGCCAGCCGCCCACGGATTACAAATGGTGCTCTTTAACGATTCTGCATGACCGGTGGCCCCGTGGGGTCTGGCATCGGAACGTGTGCAAAAGACGTTGCCGCCATGAAAGTGAATAACGCAAACACCATTACGCGCAGAGTGACCTTCATTTGACTCCTCCCAAATTTCGGCTTTTCCAGCCGGGCTTTTTTGTTACAAGATGTTGCTAGGGTAATGGACGCATTACATGAGAAAACTGTTAGGAAAAAAAACGTATCTTAATTGGTTTCTGAAAACCGGAAACCCGCAAGGATAAAGAGAGTTTCGAAGCGACATCGAAAAAAATGTGCGCCGCGATGCGCCACGCTTTTTCCTACCTTTTCTTGTATCAAGCTTCCAGTTTTGGATGCTGGAGATGAAAACCTGTAGCGTCCTGGTAAGCCTTTGCCAACGCTAGCATTTTGGCTTCGCCGTACAACTGACCCAGGAACGTCAAGCTCAAAGGTGTTCCCGGTCCGCCGGGATCGACTTCTCCGTTCTCCCGGACACGAGGTTTCTGCGCGTCGTCGCCGCGCAAGCCGTTGGGCAGGATGACGGCCGGATGTCCGGTGAGATTGGTGATTAACAGCTGGTTACTGAACGTCGGCGCCACGATGACGTCAACTTTCTCGAAGACCTTGTTTACGGCGTCCATGGCCAGGGTGCGGGCGCGGTTGGCCTGGATGTATTCAACCGCAGGGATGAAACGCGCGGTGCGGAAGGTATTGGGCCAGTCGCTCCGGCTCTGTTCCGTGAGCAGCTTGTCGCGGCCCGAGCGGGTGAGGTCGTCGAAGGCCGCTGCGGCTTCGGCCACCAGGATGCTGCGCATCGACTGATACGGAAACTGCGGGAACTCGATAGGTATCAGGTTCACGCCCATGGCGCGCAGCTTGACCAGCGCGGCTTCGTCGAATTTGTGGTCGTATTCCTGGCGGCGCCGGGCCATCGCGCGATTGGCGGCATCTTCTTCACGCTTCTTTTTTTCGGCGTCGGTCAGGTCTTTTTCTTCTTTGGGAGGCTCGGGTTGCTGCACTGGAGGCAGCTCGAAATCCTTGCTGAGGTAGCCGACGCGCAGCTTGCGCCAGTCGAGCGCGGCGTCCCAGTTGAAGGCCGCGTTCTTCACGGTGCGGTCCTCGCCGTCAGGACCGTAGATGGCGCTGAGCACGATCGCGCAGTCTTCGACAGCGCGGCAGAGGGGGCCAAGCTTGTCCATGGTCCAGGAGAGCGCCATCGCGCCGGTGCGAGGCACCAGACCGAACGTCGGGCGCAGCCCGGTGGTCCCACAGCGCGTGGATGGAGAAGAGATGGAGCCCAGCGTCTCCGAGCCGATGGCGAACGCCACGCAACCCGCCGCGGTCGCCGAGGCCGAACCTGCTGACGATCCGCTGGAACCCTGCTTCGGGTTCCAAGGATTGCGGGTCATGCCGCCAAACCATTTGTCGCCCTGGGCCAGAGCGCCCAGCGTGAGTTTAGCCACCAGCACGGCGCCGGCTGCGTCCAGGCGCTGCACCACGGTGGCGTCGTCGTCGAGGGTCTGGTTCTCGAACCCGCCTGCACCCCAAGTGGTGTGGTATCCCTTCACCGCCAGCAGATCTTTCGCGCCCCACGGCAGCCCGTGTAGCGGGCCGCGATATTTTCCGGCGGCGATCTCGGCGTCGGCTTCCTTGGCCTTGGCCTTGGCGCGGTCTTCGGTGAGCGTGATGACGAACTTCAGCGTGGAGTTATACCGTTTGAGCCGCTCCAGGTACATCTCCGTCAGCGCGATGGAGGAGACTTTTTTTGTGTGGACCAGCTCCGCAAGTTGCCGCACCGAATAGAAGGCCACGTCCTCCAGGTTCCTGGGCACCGCGGACGAGCCCACTGCAGGTGCCACGGAAATCTTCAGCGGACGCCGCGCCGTTTCCAGCTTCATGCCGGGTATCACCGGATCAAAGAGCACCGCGGGCGCAACTTCGTTCTTGATATGCAGGCCGTAGATGGCGTCAAAGTTTTTGGGATAGTCGTTCAGCGACTCCACCATCATGTCTTTGTATTCGTCGGCGATCGGCACATCGGCGATGAACGCCGCGCTGTCGATCATCTGGCGCGTGACTTTCCCTTTCTCGTCGGCCATAGCCCAGAGAACTCCGGGCAGCAGCGTGGTGGTGAGTCCAAGACGAGAGCAAACGGCGAGGAAGCCTCGGCGGTCCAGCATAGATTCTCCTTGCGGGAAATGGGTCGCCATTATAACTGATCGCGATCCTTGACATCGCGTTAACGTGCGTCATCGCCGACATCGAAACACGGGTCGGGTATTCTATGTATTCGCAGGCATCTGGCTATAACACGTTGGGTGTAACGATTGCCGCGCCAACGGTCGAATGTGATCGTGTGAGAGTCGGCGCATCACCGATCGCCGACATCGCGCGTCATCGCTCGACATCGCCGTCATCGGATGGTCAGGTGAGAACATCTAAGCGGAAGCGCGTTCTCTTCCCGATTCGCAAGAGTGGTTGGCGGCCGTTCCGATGATGCCGAAGTGTTACCATTTTCCCCGCGCCATCGGCGTCGTGGATACCAGGTAGGAGCGGCGCCGCGCGACCGATGACGGCGATGTCGGCGATCTCGGCGATGACGGGCGATTCTGATGAACGCGCTTTTCCAACTTGTTTCCGAGCAGGAGATCCCCACGCTGCTGGGACTGATGCGCGAGTTCTACGCGGACCAGCGCATGCGCTTTGACGAACACGTCGCGCGCAGCGGACTCCAGAAGCTTCTCGCGGACGCGTCGCTCGGCCAAGCTTGTTTCATCTATCACGGCGCGGAACTGGCAGGCTATTTCGTCGTCACCTTTTGTTTCAGCCTGGAATTTAACGGCACGTTCGCTCTGCTCGACGAACTCTATATCCGCGAGCCGTTTCGCGGGCGGCACCTGGGCCAGGCAGTCATCGCATTTGCGGAAACCGTCTGTAAGCAAACCGAAATCAAAGCGCTCCGACTGGAAGTCGGCCGCGACAATGAAGCCGCGCAAGCCCTCTACCGGGCGTGCGGGTTTGTTGAAGACGCCCGGAATTTGTTTACGAAGTGGCTGTGAGAGGATTGAGAATCATGGCGTAGAGACGCGGCATTGCCGCGTCTCAATGTCTACGCGATAAAGAATGCGTCGTTGTTCCCGTCATATCTGCGCCGGGCCGTTATCCGGTCCCGAAACCACGTCGCGGGGGTGAATGTGAGACGCGGCAGTGCCGCGTCTCTACGGCCAGCATTCGTGAATGTTCGCGCTTTACACCAACCAGAGCAACTGTTTATCCTCTTTGCGGCCATCTACCGCAAAATCCGAGGGAATCCCATGAAACACCATCGCGCTGTCCTCCTGCTGCTCATTGTCTTCGCCTGTGTCGCCACTCGCGCTGCCGACTATCCGGCGCCCACGCCGAGCGATTTTGTCGTCAAAGACTTTCAGTTCAAGTCCGGCGAGAAGTTGGCTGAAGTCAAGCTGCATTACTACACGCTGGGCACACCGCAAAAAGATGCTTCCGGCAAAGTGCGCAACGCGGTGTTGATCCTGCACGGCACCGGGGGCACCGGAAGGCAGTTTCTCTCGCCGAACTTCGCGGGAGTTCTATTTGGTCCGGGCCAACTGCTGGACGCGAGCAAGTACTTCATTATCCTTCCCGACAACGTGGGTCACGGCGGTTCCAGCAAGCCCAGTGACGGCATGCACATGCGCTTCCCGCACTACGAGTATGACGACATGATCGAGCTGCAATACCGCCTGCTCACGCAGGGCCTGGGCGTGAACCACCTGCGTCTGGTCATGGGGACCTCGATGGGCGGCATGCACACCTGGCTGTGGGCTGAACAGCATCCGGATTTCATCGACGCGGCCATGCCGCTGGCCAGCCAGCCGATCGAGATCGCCGGGCGTAACCGCATGATGCGGCGCATGATCATGGATGACATCCGCAACTCGCCGGACTGGAAGAACGGCGAATATAAACAGCAGCCGCAGGGCTTGGCCGCGGCGCTCGACATCCTGCTGATCATGGGCAGCGCGCCAATGCGCATGCAGAAAGAAGAGCCGACCCGCGAGAAGGCAGACGAGTTCCTGGAAAACTACGTCGCCGCGCGCTTGAAAACCACCGATGCCAACGACATGCTCTATTACGTTGACGCGTCGCGGAATTACAACCCGGAGCCGCAGCTTGAGAAGATCGCGGCGCCGCTCACCGCGGTGAACTCCGCCGACGACACCATCAACCCGCCCGAACTGGGGATCATCGACCAGGACATCAAGAAAGTGAAGAACGGCAAATTCGTGCTGTTGCCCATCACCGACCAGACCCGCGGCCACGGCACCCACACCTGGCCGGCGATCTGGGGGAATTATCTGGAAGAGTTGTTGAAGAGATCAGAAACACCTAACCACTGATGACACTGATCCCGCTGATTGGGACAGATCAGTCAAAACAGATCAGTCAAATCAGTGCGATCAGTGAAATCAGTGGTAAGAAGTCTAGGAGCTAGTGGCTAGCAGCTAGCGGCTGTGTTTTCTCGAACGTTCCCACGAACGCACTTCTCTTGTCGTGCAGCGTCCACACGATATTCAGGTCCTTGCCCTGGTATTCGTCGGTCACGGCCACGGCGGGCATAGCATGGGTGGTGGCGGTCAGCGGAGGATAGAAAGTATCTTCGTTGCCGCAGAGATGATCTTTGTCGCCGATGGCACGGGTCTCGACCGTCACAAAATCGCCGGCCTGCAGGCGGGCGCGCCCTGAGTGCTGTTCAGCCCCGTCCCGCGAGGCGCGCGCCGGGGACCCCGACAGGACTTCCATGTCAATGGGTGCGTCCACCACGCGCACGATGTGGGTCAAAAGCTGGCCGCCCATCTCCTGGGCAAAGTTGATCAGCGCCTGGCGCTGTTGCGGCGTGGCTTGCCGGTCCACGACCAGGACGGACTTCGCAGGAAACGGTTTGGCGTACGGGTCGCCCAGTGTAGCTTGCGCTTTGATAGCGCCGACCACGCTCAGCCCGGCGAGGGACACGCCATCCCACTTCCCTTCCTGGATGTGCCAGGCCACGATGGCTTCCGTGCCCGCCAGGTTGACCTCGCCGTTGGCGAAGCATTGGCCGACGTAGACGTCAGCGCTGCGGGTCTCAAGGTATTGTCCGCGGATTTGCGGTTGTTGGGCGGCGAAGGCGGATAGAGCCAGAAACGTCACGAAAGCACAAAGAGCAACGATCTTTCTCATGGCGAACTCCTAACCCTTTATTGTAGGACGCGGATCATAAGGAAGGCTACCTCGAATTTTCTGGCGAGTTCGACTTCGGCTCTGCGGGTATCAGCCACGAATTCCAGGCGTGGGTGTGCTAAGAACATCCGCTTTTCTCCGTGCTTCAGCACGGAGAAGTGGTGGAAGAACGGCCCTTCAGGGCCGTGAAAAGAATTGTTTAGAACGAGGGCTTTAGCCCTGGTGGCGCAGGATCCAACTCCATTCCAGGAAACGCCGACGAGTAACGATATTCTGACGGCGTCTTGGCTAGACCGGCCTTCACAGGATTCTGATGGATATACCCACGATGCCTTCCATAGTCTTCCGCATCGCGGACACGATGGTTTGCAAAGCTCTCCTGCCAGTTGAGTGATCGCACCGCTAATTCCTTTTTCGCGCGGAACGAGAACCCACCTTTCACATATTGGATCGCCTTTTCAAGAGAAACGTCTTCCGCTGGTGTGACGATCAAATGGAAGTGGTCCGGCATCACGACAAACTCGTGCAGGAGGAAGCGGCCCTTCTTGCGATTCTCCTGGAGAACGTTGAGGAGCAAGAGCGCCATCTCCTCTTTCCTGAAGAGATGATCCCGCGCATGCGCGATCGACGTGACAAAGAACGTGCGGATTTCTTGAGGAGCGTCGCGCATATGCCACCAGCGCTAAAGCGCAATCTAAACTCGCTTACGCGGCCCTAAAGGGCCGCTCTTCCACCCTTTCTTCGCGCTGAAGCGCGAAGAAGCCCGTACGGGACGGCTAGAAGCCGTGCCCTGATGCCTGCAGTGGCTGAAGCCTTCGCCTTCGAATTCTTCGACGCTTGCTCAGAATGACATGCTTGAAGATTTCTCTCTCTGGTCCAGACTCATCGCAATTCGCGATCACGTCGATGACGGCGATCCCGCGCGACGAGGGCGATGACGCGCGATTCTTACTTGCTCGCCCCGCAATGGCAGGTACGGCCGGACGAACAGCAATTCCCCGGCTCGGCCAGCTTGCCGTCAGGCCCGATGCAGGTCTGCGTCATGCCGCACCAGAACAAGCCGTCATTCGATGCAGGCACACTCGGATCCTGGTCAGACCAGATGTACTGCCGCTTCCAGTGCAAGGCCGAGCACAAGCCCTGGCGTTCGGTGTTGAAACGATCGGATAGTTCGCTCATGCGGCGCCTCCAGCCTTCAGGATGGCCCGCTTCACGGCGACTTGGGCCAGTTGGATCTTCTGCGCGTTGTGTCCCAGGCTTTTAGCCTTAGCGACCGCGGCTTGTGCCGCTTCGCCCGCCGTGGCCTGGGTGACGGCCTTGCCGGTCAAAGCCTGAGCGGCTTCCGCCGAGACCCACGGCACCGGCGCCACGTGTCCCAGCACCACGCGCGCGCTCTCCACGGTGCTGCCGTTCATCACCAGCGCGACCGCGGCGGTGGCGTAGGGCCAATCGAAAGCCTCTTTCTGCCGCACTTCATACGTACCGGCGCGTAGGCCGCGAGCCGGCGCGGAAAGGAGAACTCCGGTGACCATCTCGTTGGGCTTCAGATCGTGCTCACGTTCCTGTTCGCTCTTGGGAATCACAAAGAACTTTTCCAGCGGCAGTTCTCGCGAACCCTGCGGTCCGAAAATTTCCACCCGCGCGCCATAAGCGATCAGCACCGGGGCCACACTGGAAGGGCTGACGAAGTACGCCGGACCATCGTTGCCAAGGATCGCGTGATAGCGGTTGTCGCCCTGAAGGATCAGCGATTTGCCGTCCTGTTGTGCCAGCAGGCCATGACCGGTTCGAAAGTACCAGCAGCGCGGACGCTGGCAGAGGTTCCCGCCCAGGGTCGCGACGTTGCGGATCTGTGGGCTGGCGGCGTCGCCTGCGGCCGCGGCCAGCGCGGGATACTGCTTCTGCACCGGCGCGGCGGAGCTGATCTGATCCAGGGTGACGAGCGCCCCCAGGCGCATGCCGGCTCCTTCATTGCTGACGGCGTGCAGGCCGGGCAATTGCTTGATGTTCACCAGGGTCTTGGGAGTGACGATGTCGTCCTTCATCAGCGACAGCAGATCGCTGCCGCCGGCCAGGATTTCAACTTCGCCCCAGCTCTTGCCCAGGAGGCCGATAACTTCTTCTTTCTTGGTCGGGGAAACGTAACTAAACGCTCGCATGGCTGCCTCCTGCTGCCGGGTTGAGGGCCGCAAGCACGCGGTCGGGCGTGATGGGCAAGAACGGCACGCGGACGCCGACGGCGTTGGCCACGGCATTCGCGATCGCGGCCATCGGTCCCACGGTGGGCGGCTCGCCCAGGCCGATGGGACCACGTTCGTCGTAGCCTTTACCGGTCATCATGTGCACAACCAGTTCGCCGATGTCGCCGATGCCGGCCAGCCGGTAGAAATCCATGTTGGGATTGAGCATGCGGCCGTTGGTCGGATCCATGACTTTCTCTTCGTAGAGCGTGCTGGCGATGCCCATGATCATGGCGCCGTATACCTGGCTCTCCGCGGTTTTCATGTTGATGATCAGCCCGCAGTCCTGCACGATCACCGTCTTGTTCATCTTGACGATGCCGGTTTCGGTATCGACCGAGACGTCGGCCATCACCACGCCGCCTACGCCGCTCGAGTTCAGCGGCTCGGGCCGCAGGTTTTTGGTGGTGACATCAATGGGTTGCGAACCCAAGCGCGCGCAGGCTTCCTTCCAGCTCAGGCTGCGCGAGGGAGCGGCCTTCACGCGGATGGTTCCGTTCACCGCTTCCAGATCATCGGGCTGAGCCTGGAGCGCGCCGGCAACTTTCGCGAAGAGTTGCTCACGCGCATCCACCGTGGCCCGCCGCGTGGAAGTGGTCACGCCGCCGATGGTGGTACTGCCACCGGAACCGCCGGAACTCGGGTATTGGTTGTCGCCGATCTTGAGGTTGATCTTTTCGATCGGCAGCCCCAGCGTGTCCCCCGCAACCTGCAGAATGCAGGTGCGCGTCCCGGTTCCCAGGTCCTGCGTTCCCATCTTCATCTCGACCGAACCGTCGGGCTGGATGGTGACCTCGCACGTGCTGTCATGGCCGCGTCCGCCCCAGGTTTGTAGGGCCAAACCCAGACCGCGCTTCACCGCTCCCGAGCCGTTCTGGCCGCGCGGGCGCCAGCCTGGTTTCCAACCGATCAAGTCGGCGGCGATGAGCAGTTCTTCACGATACGTTTCATCGCGGTGGTACTGGTTGTCTGGCGGCGCCGTGAGCTTGATGTTCTTGAGGATGAGATCCAGCGGGTCCATGTTCAGCTTGGCTGCCATGTCTTCGATGGCGCTCATCGTGATCAAGCATCCCTGTGGATGGTTGGGCGCGCGCCAGGCACGAGCCGGACCGATGTTGGTCAGCACCGCCACATGGTTCTTGCGGAAGTTGGGAATGTTGACGACGTACGGCATAGGTGGCGCGCCGCCGCCGCCCGGACCGCCTGTGCCCCATGACTCCGACTCCCACCCGACTAGCGTGCCATCCTTCTTGGCAGCCACGCGAACCTTGGCAAACGCCGAGGGTCGACAACCGGCCAGAGTCAGTTCCGGGTCGCGCTCCAGCATGTAACGCACCGGCTTGCCGCCGGCTTTCTTCGAAACTTGTGCCGTGTAGATGCCCCAGCGGTCGGCGCCGAACTTGCTGCCGAACCCTCCGCCCACGTGGTCCTGGTGAACGTGCACGTTGGCTGCGGGAATCTTCAGCCCCTGGGCAAATTGTCCGGACAGGCCGGAGACGTTCTGCGTGGAGATGTGGCTGAAGACGTGGTCGTTGTCAGTCCACTCGGCAATGGAGCCGTGGCTTTCCATGCAGCAGTGAGTAATGACCGGGCAGCCGTACACGCCTTCGGAGACAACTTCGGCATCTTTGAAAGCCGCGTCGGGATCGCCTTTGACCGACTCGGCTTCCTTCCGGTAGTTGGAAGCTGACTTTTCCGGCTCCTTGACCGGCGCCGCCTGCAAGGCTTTGATGACATCTTCGCCGACTTTGTTCTGGCGCATCTGGTCGATCATGCCTGGCTGGACTTGGAAGCTGATGCCGCGCTTTTGTATGGCCTGAATGATCTGCGGCTCCGGCACCTGGTTCGTGAACATGCCAATCAGATCATTGGTCGACATCGGACCGGCGCCTTCGGGAACGTTCGTCGGCTTCGTGAAGTCATCCACGAAGAACGGCAGTTGCTGGTACTCGACCTTCACCGCGCGAGCGGCATCGGCGGCGCTTCCCTCGTCGACGGCAGCCACCACGACAATGTCATCGCCTGCCCATTGGATTTCCTTTCCTACATCCTGGATGATATGGACCGCGGCCACTCCCGGCATTTTTTCCGCGGCGGATGTATCAATGCTCACCACCTTGGCGTGGGGATAAGGGCAGCGCACCACTTTGGCGTAGAGCATGCCTGCGCGGTGCACGTCATAGGTGTATTTCGCGCGGCCGGAAACTTTGTCCGGCCCGTCCACGCGCGACATACGCTTGCCGATCAACGTCCGTTGTTCAGCCGTAGGCCATTCGTATTTGGATTTCTCGTCGGCCATGCTCATGCTCCTTTCTTCGCCACCTGCATCACGGCAGCGCGAATTCCGGCATAGGTGCCGCAGCGGCAGAAGTTTCCGCCGAGCCCATGCTTGATTTGCTCGGGTGTGGGATTGGGATGCTGGTCAAGAAATGCCTTGGTGGCCACCACGAAGCCCGGCGTGCAGAAGCCGCACTGCTGGGCGTCGTTGTCGACGAAGGCTTGCTGCACAGGATGAAGTCTTCCGGGTTCGCCCAAGCCTTCCACCGTGGTGATCTCGCGGCCCTGGGCGTCGATGGCCAGCACCGAGCATGAATACACGGCCTTGCCATCGAGCAGCACAGTGCAAGCGCCGCAGGTACCGCGGTCGCACACGCGTTTGGCGCCCGTCAGCTCAAACTGGTCACGCAGCGCGTCCAGAAGCGTAACCCGAGGCTCCAGCTGAGCGTTGAGCTTCTTGCCGTTCACATTCAGCGCGACTGGCACTTTGCCCGGACCCTGCACGGCCACTTCGGCTTCCTCGAGAACCAGCGCCGAGGCCTGGGCCACCAGCGGCACGGCCGCAGTGACTCCGGAGATTTTCAAAAAATCACGGCGCGAAACGCCGGAGCTGGATTGAGCTTTGCGGGGTTTGTTGGGCTTTTTCTTTTCAGGCAGGTCGTCCACAGGCGCCTCCACGACGAAGCAGGAATTATAGCGATTGTGAAGCGAAAGAATTGTAACGCGAGGCGGTACAGATTGTCTTGTGAAGTTGTTTGTTTCTCTATGAAATGAGGGGGTGGAGCGAAGTATTTTGCGAATGAGGCCCCTGTGGCACAGCCGACGCGAGACAGGCGGCGTTTCCCGGCGCCAGCATGATGGGCAAAACCGGATTTCAGCCGTAGAGACGTGGCACCGCCACGTCTCAATGTACAGGACATTGTCGATGATTCGGCTAGAAACCCCACCGCGTCCGATACAATGATCCGCCTGCCAAGAAGGATCTAGACGTAGAGACGCGGCACTGCCGCGTCTCACTCTTAACCCCATGACGCTGTTCAGGGAAACATACCGTATGGAGTCGGCCCGTAAACCCTATTGGGATTATTTGTGCCCTGGATGCTATTTCGTAACCATCCGCACGAAAAATCGAAGGCCCCTGTTTGGCAGGATTGTGGATGACGCTGTGGATTTGTCACGAGCCGGCCGTTACACGACTATTTGTTGGCAAGAGATCCCCATACATCATCGCAACGTAGAAATCGATGAATTCATCGTGATGCCGAACCACGTGCATGGCATCATCGTGCTCACAATGACCTGAACGGCTGCCGGCCTTGCGCCGTCGCGGCCAGATCAAACAGATCGCGGAGTTGACTGCGGTCCATCCTCAGCCAGGATCATTAGGCGCCGTAGTTGGGTCTTTTAAGGCCGCGGTCTCATATTGGTGCGGCACGTACAATCTTGAATTCGGCTGGCAGCCCCGTTTTCACGATCGGATTATTCGAGGAAAGAATTCATTGAAGGCAGTTAGGCAATATATCCGGGACAATCCCATCAATTGGCGAAAGCACACTCTGTTTGTGGCGTAGACATTGAGACGCGGCCATGCCGCGTCTCTACGCCATGATTTTCGCGATCCGGTTGGTTTGCGCTAGAACCGGACTTCTTCTTATTACCTCAGTAACTCACGCCTCCACAACAATGCCCCCATCATGGGGTTTCAACCACCGACCCAGTCTGCAGAAAGAAGGGGACCAAACGTACGATGTCACGGCGCTTTGTCTTTCCATCAATCCTCGTGTCGGTCTTTGCCACGACGAGCTTGGTCCTTGCCCAGGCCCCGGGGTCCCCGGCGCGCGCTTCGCGTGACGGGGTGGAGGCCCCGGCAAGCACGCCACCGGCGGCCCCAGCGCAGTCATCGGCGGGTCCGTTGTCGGCGGATCTTAAGGCAGCTTCGCCGGAGCCTGCCAACACACCAGCCGGCACCACGCCGCCGGGCACAACCGAGGCGAAAGCGCCCGTCCCAGAGCAGACTCCGACGAGAGGCTTCAGCTACTCGAGCAACTTTACGGGCGCGCATGATTCGGCCACGGGCTGGTCATCCATCATGGATGCCAGCATGGGCTATGACTTCAACCGAGTCTTTGGCGTTACGCTGGGTATGCCGCTGTACATGAGCCATAACGGATACGACAGCAACGTTGTTGTGAAAGGCAAAAACGTTCCTCCGCTGGTCACGACGTACAACGCGCTCGGCGACCTTTATTTGGATTTGAAGTTCTCGGCGCCCGACTCGTGGATCGGATACAAGGCTACGATCGCGGGCACGGCTCCCACCGGTGACACCTCGTCCGGCATCAGCACGGGACGTCCGACGTTCGATCTGAACAACCACATGGAGCACACCTGGGGTTTCTTTACCCCACTGGCGGACTTTGGATTCGGTGACAGCAGCGCCCTGGTGGACCGGAAAGTAAAGCGTCCTTACACCACTCTCGGACCGCTGTCCCACTACAAAGCCGGCGCTGACTTTGCGTTTCTCAAGGCCTTCGACTTCGAGACGGCCGGCTATGAAGACCTGCCTGTGGGGAACCAGAAGGTCTACAGCCATCTTTTCAGAAAACTCAAAACGCCAATTACTCTTCCCAGCGGCAAGGTGAAGCGCTACCGATCAGTACGCGTGGACACCGGTGACGGCATTTTGGAAGACAACGGACTCACCAACACCTTGACCATCAGCCTGGGCAAGCACGTGGACCTTTCCGGCATCTACCAGCGCAGCCTGAGACAGTCTCTGGATACGGTGCAGTTCGGCGTGGACTTCCATTTTGGAAAATCGAGTGGGAAGACGTCGTTGTAGGTTGGGGGGGGCAGTTCGAGAGTTGCTGTGGCTTGCGCCGTTCCAGTGAGCGCCCTTTGTCCCGGACCCTCCCGCGCCACCATCTGCACATTCACAACGACGTGATGCCAGCGTTGAGATCGGTGGTGTCACCCGAGTGGCCAACGAGAAGCTGTCCCACCAAGTGCAATGATTGCCGTAGAGACGCGGCACGGCCGCGTCTCACACTTAGCCCCAAAACGCTCTTCAGGCCCAGGGACGCGCCGTTTGTAGCGCAAACATTGAGACGTGGCAGTGCCACGTCTCTACGTTCAGGGGATTTCCATGGCCATTCCTTCTGAGGTGTCTCTACATTTTTCTATGCTGGTGTGGCACAGGCACTCTTGCCTGTGCTGAAGCATCCTTCTGAAGGAGGCAAGCACCGGCAGGAGTGCCGGTGCCACACAAGCCTCGCCCCTAATTGACTCCGCCTCCCTCACCTGAAATACTTTCGCACCGCGAGAGAACTTCACGTCAAGGACCGCACCCATGGCTCAAGTACAGACGGTTCGCGGGGCCATCGACACTGCCACCCTCGGTACCACCTTGATGCACGAACACGTCTTCGTGCTCGACACCGAGATCGTGCAGAACTATCCCGAAGAGTGGGGCGATGAGGACAAGCGAGTGGCCGATGCCGTCACGCGTCTCAACGAACTCAAAACCAAGGGCGTGGACAGCATCGTCGACCTCACCGTGATCGGCCTGGGGCGCTACATTCCCCGCATCCGCCAGATCGCGCAGCAGACCAGGATCAACATCATCGTGGCCACCGGCATCTACACGTACCACGACGCGCCGCTCTACTTTCATTTTCGCGGCCCGGGAACGGTATTGGGCGGACCTGAGCTGATTGTCGACATGTTCGTGCGCGACATCAACGAGGGCATCGCTGATACCGGAGTGAAGGCCGGCATTTTGAAGTGCGCGACCGATGAGCCCGGCGTGACCAAGGACGTCGAACGAATTCTGCGCGCCACCGCGCAGGCGCACCGGAAAACCGGCGTCCCCATCTCGACGCACACTCACGCGGCAAAACGCGTCGGGCTCGACCAGCAGCGCATCTTCCGCGAGGAAGGAGTCGACCTCTCGCGGGTGATCATCGGCCACTCCGGCGACACCACCGATCTCAAGTATCTGGAAGAGTTGATCGGCAACGGATCGTACATCGGCATGGACCGCTTCGGCATCGACACCATTCTTTCTTTCGAAGACCGCGTCAACACCGTGGCCGAGATGTGCAAGCGCGGCCATGCCGGCAAGATGGTCCTTTCCCACGACGCGGCGTGCTACAACCATTGGCTGCCCGAACGTCCTCTGCCCCAGATCCTCCCGCGCTGGCACTATCTACACATTCACAACGACGTGATTCCAGCCTTGAAGAAGAAAGGCGTGACCGACGAGCAATTGCGCACCATGCTGGTAGAGAATCCGCGCAGAATCTTCGAGCGGCAAGGAGCCTACTGAGGGTGAGGACTGAGGACTGAAAATGATCCGCCCGTTCGACGAATCCGGAATCACGCGCGGTACGGACGGCATCGCTCGCTACCAGAATCGTCCGCGGTCGCTGGTGGAGATGCTGCGCATGACGGTTGAGAAGAATCCCCATGGCGAAGCCGTGGTCGAAGTAGGTGGTCCGCGGCTCAAGTTTCGCGATCTTTGGGAGCGCGCCACGCATACGGCCGGCGGGCTGCGCGCGCAAGGCATTCAGCCGGGCGATCGCGTGGCCATCCGCCTGGGCAACAGCGCGGACTGGTGCGTCGCGTTTTGGGCGATTCAGATGGCCGGCGCCATCGCGGTTCCTGTCAACACACGCTTCACCGAAAAGGAAGTCGAATACGTGGTGAACGACTCGGGCAGTAAATTCGTCTTCCTGCCGGGAGACCCGTTGCCTTCAGGTGAGCCTCTGGTGATGGAGAATCTTGAATACAAAGACGTGGCGGCGATCTTCTATACCAGCGGCACTACCGGGTTCCCCAAAGGCGCCATGACCACGCATGAAGGATTTCTGTCGAACATCGAGACCTGCCGCCGGGTAAGCCTGCTCCCCTTCGACGGCACCAACCGCACGCTGGTTTCGGTGCCGCTGTTTCACGTCACCGGATGCAACAGCCAGTTCCTGGTGGCGTGTGAAGGCGGCGACTGCACGGTGATCATGCCCGCGTTCAACGTCCAGACCTTCCTGAAGCTGATCGGGGAGGAGCGCATCACGACTCTGACGTCGGTGCCGGCGGTCTTCTGGCTGGCCATCAACCAGACGAACTTCAAGGAGATCAACACTGCCGCCATTGTTCGCGTGAGCTACGGCGGCGCGCCCATCGCCCCGGATCTGGTGGGACGAATCGTGGAAGCTTTCCCCAACGCCCGCGTCGGCAACGGATTCGGACTGACCGAATGCTCTTCGGTCGCGACTTTTCTTCCTCATGAGTACGCGCGCACCCGTCCGGAGACCGTAGGCTTCGCCGCTCCGGTCGTCGATCTGAAACTTGACGGCGTGATGCCGGGAAGCGATGTCGGCGAGCTGCTGATTCGCGGACCCAATATCGTCCAAGGCTACTGGAACAAACCGGAAGCCACCGCCGAGACTTTCGCCGGCGGCTGGCTACGCACCGGCGACATGGCCCGCATCGATGGCGACGGGTTCGTGCAAATCGTCGATCGCAAGAAAGATATGGTGAACCGCGGCGGCGAGAACGTCTATTGCGTCGAGGTGGAAAACGCGCTGGCCGCGCATCCGGCGGTGTTTGAAGTGGCGGTGCTCGGCGTCCCCGACAAGATGATGGGCGAGAAAGTCGGCGCAGCCATTGTGCTGAAGCCGGGCGCCAAGGCCGAGGCCGGCGAGATCGTCGGCTTCGCGAAGCAACATCTTGCGGATTTCAAAGTCCCGCAGTTCATGGTGCTGCGATCAGAAGCCTTACCGCGAAATCCCGGTGGCAAGCTCCTCAAGAAACAGTTGCGGGAGACCTTGGATTGGGGCAAGCAGCTGTGGTGAGGGGCACAAACCTTACCGCGGATTAACGCGGATAAGCGCGAATTCCGTCGGCCGTAGAGACGTGGCATCGCCACGTCTCAATGTCTATGCCTCCAATGGCGCGCCCTCCCGGTAATTTCGTGTCTTCGGCAACCCCAACGTATCCGGACCGATACCCCACGTCATGGTTTGAGGGTTAGACGCGGCAATGCCGGGGCCCCTGCCGAACGTTGTGCGCGGCGGGATGGAATGCCTCTCTACGCTATTGTCCTTACCATCCACGGGCGCAATTTTGTCCCTTGACACATCATTTTGATGATAGTGTGCCAAACTACCCCAAACCTGCTACCATCCATAGGATCAGGAGCTCTGGTATGGTTACTAGAAATACCTGGTTGATAGGTTGTGTAGTCACACTTTTTCTTAGTTCATTGATTCGACCGCAAACGGCGACTCAGCCGCCAGCCGCCAGTCAGCTGCAAACAGCGTCCCAGGCGCAAGCCCAAACGCCCTCTACCGGGCAAGCTACACAGGCGCAAAGTGCACAAAAGAATCCGCCTGCGGACCAGACACCGCAGGTGTACGAGTCGGCTTCCGTGCTGAAGGCCGTTACCCGGATGGTGGTCGTGGATGTGGTGGTAACTGACAAGCATGGCAACACTGTGACCGACCTGCAGCGTGGCGATTTCACCGTGTCCGAGGACGGCAACGAACAACAGATTCGCGTCTTTAGCTTTGAACGCCCCGGTACTTCCGCCGCTGGATTGACAGCTTCGCCGGCGACGTCGAACTTGCCTCCCAACGTTTTCACCAATATTCCCCGGTACAACCCAAAGAGCGCTCTCAACGTAATCTTGTTGGATGGTCTGAATACCACCGTCCCGGACCAGGCATACGTGCGCCAACAGATGATCCGCTATCTGGAGAAGATGCCGCCAGGCCAGCCGGTCGCCATTTACGCTCTCAGCAGCAAACTGACGCTCTTGCAGGACTTCACCAGCGATCCTGAGGTTCTCAAGGACGCAATGAAAAAGCTGAAGAACCATGTCTCCGAGCTGCTGGATAACCCTGGGGGCGGGGCTCCGGACGAGGTTCTGCCTCCCGGAGTGGCTGATTCGGGAATGATTCCTGCGCAAACGTTAGACGCGTTGATGCGTTTTGAAGCGGA
>Ga0126379_10000538_pt1 | contig 21135 bp, 18 predicted proteins | sample PanSoiMetPlot_24_FD_92640 | JGI IMG/M metagenome (GOLD analysis project Ga0126379, IMG submission 92640) | Tropical forest soil microbial communities from Panama - MetaG Plot_24 | ecosystem: Environmental > Terrestrial > Soil > Tropical forest > Bulk soil | place: Panama | collected 2016-02-17
GCCGAGGACCCAGACGACGTCGCGATCGACCGGCAGGGGCTGCGCCTCCTCGATGACCAATGCGCCCATCAGGCCGCGCCCGACCTGCTCGGCGCTGTGCGCATGCGGGTGGTACCAGAAGGTGCCGGCATCGGGCGGCGTGAACTCGTAGGTGAAGGTGTCCTCCGGCTGGATCGGCTGCTGCGTCACATGGGGCGCGCCGTCCATCGCGTTCGGAATGCGAAGGCCGTGCCAGTGGACCGTCGTGTCCTGCGGCAGCCGGTTCTCGACCGCGACCCGCAGCTTGTCACCCTGGCGCAATCGGATCTCCGGCCCGGGGACGCTGCCCTCGTAACACCAGACCAGGGTCTGCGGATAAGGCTCGGGCGTGATCCGCACGCGGCCTTCGGCGGCGATCAGCGTCTTCTCCGAGGAAGTCGTGCCGTGGACTAGGCCCGGCCGCAGAATGGACGCGATTGCGGCGCCGCCACCCGCCGCCAACAACGATCTTCGAGAGAGTATCGTCATTTCCGGCAGGCCTCCGCGACTGGCGCTTTGAGGCTCGACAGCTCGATCGCGCCGGGGACGATCTGATCGCCGATGACGAAACCCGGCGTGCCGGTGATGTCGAGGGCGTCGGCGAGTGTGTCGTTCGCCTTCAGCGCCGCCTCGATCTGCGGCGAGGCCATGTCCCGTTTCAGGCGATCGACGTCGAGCCCGACCGTTTTTGCGACCTGGTCAACCGTATCGTCGGTGATCTGGCCCGACGCGGCCATCATCGCGTTGGGGAACGGCTCATATTTGCCTTGCCACTGAGCCGCGAGCGCCGCGCGGGCGGCTGTGAGGGATACCGCGCCCAGGATCGGAAACTCCTTGTAGGCGATACGTAGTCCGCCGTCGCCGGCAAGCAATTCCTGCAACGTCGGCCGCACCTGTTTGCAGTAGGGGCAGCGGTAGTCGAAGAACTCGACGAGCGTCACGTTGCCTCTCGGATTGCCGCCGACCGGTGTTTCCGGGTCGTCGAAGATCTCGCTGCGGCGCGCGGCGAGGGCCCGCTTGGCCTTCTCGCTGGCGTCGCTCTTGAGCTCTTCCTCAGCCGTTCGCAACGCCTCGATCAATACCTCAGGATGCTGCAGCAGATAATCATGGATGACGCTTTCGATCGCCCGGCGCTGCTCCGGCGCGAGCTCCGCGGCGCCCGCCGGGCGCAACGGCACCGAGGCGAGGGCGACATGCCAGACTATCAACGACGCGATCGGCGTGCGGCTCAACATGGCGGGAGGGTCCTCCACTCAGAAAGGAATCGATAGATGGCAAGCGTTAGGCGCACAGCGCGCCGGGGACGCTCAACCTTCGATGATTTCAGGCACGCGGACGATCAGGCGCGGCCGGTCATCTCTACAAGTGGAGAAAAGCGCGCGGCGGATGGGGATCGGGGGCCGACGCAATGCCCGCGGCACTTACGTCGGCGGATATCGGGAAGGCAGCCTCTGCGTGCGGCTCCAATGCCATGCTTTGCGTGGGCAACGCTGGGATGGTGCAGCAGGAGGTGCCATACAGCTCGGAGCCAACCCGCCACGTTGCATGTCGCTGTCGCAGCCCGGACAAAGGGCGCCGGAGCGGATCCCCGCCTGCGCCGGCTCTTGGATCGGCGCCGCCATAGCAACATTCGACATTGCCTGAGCGGCTAAACCCAGCCCGAAGGCCAGGAGCAGAACGAGCATACGAAATCGGCTGACGGACGAGCCCAGCATGCCCGACGAATATAGGACTGGTGGCAAGGTTCGGCAAGGCGCGGAGATCGATCTTAACTACTTGTGAACGGGTTCTACTGAGGGGAGCGCGCGATGGGATTTTATGACCGTTGGATCGTGCCGCGCCTGATCGATCTGGCGATGCGCAACCAGAAGCTCCAAGGCTATCGCCAGCGGGTGATCGGGGCCGCGCATGGTTTCGCGCTCGAAGTGGGTGTCGGATCGGGCCGCAATCTGTCGCTTTACGGTCCGGGCGTCGGTGGCGTTTGCGCGATCGATCCTTCACCGGAGCTGCTCGGCTTGGCACGCGAGCGGGTTGCCGAGGCGGCGGTGCCGGTATGGCTGGTGCAGGCTTCAGGCGAACGCCTGCCTTTTGCCGAGGCGAGCTTCGATACGATCGTGATGACCTGGACACTATGCTCGATTCCGCATCCGCTATTGGCGCTCGCCGAGATGCGGCGCGTGCTCAAGCCGACCGGGCGATTGGTCTTCGTGGAACATGGCCTGTCCCCGGAGCCGCGCGTGGCGCGCTGGCAGCACGTTTTGACGCCTCTGTGGAGACGTGTCAGCGGCGGCTGCCATCTCGATCGCAACATGGACGAGCTGGTCCGCGCCGCGGGTTTCCGCCTCGATGACGTCGAGACGGGCTACATGAACGGTCCGAAGCTGATGACCTTCATGTACCAGGCGCGGGCGAACGGCTGATCACATGCCTTGCTTGATACCGCGGGCGGACTAGCAACAGTTGGCGGGATAGGTCGTGACGAACCCGCAGACCACGCCGATCTGCATGGCGAACCAGAAGACGATCGAGTTGGCCTTCGGAGGGGGAGCCAGCAGGACATAGGCGACGGCCGCCATCCAGGCGAACATGCCGACCTCGAAGGCAACCAGCGACAGCGTATCCGCCTTCGGTCGCCTCGCATACGAGCGATGTGCGGCAGATGCGACTTTCGGTGAGGACCAGTTGCGACCATATTGAGGCACATCCCAACATGGAGTTTCGAATGACCGATCTCGCCGCCACCGACGCACTGTTCTTCGAACGCACTGGCATGGATCCGGTCCGGATCGAGGGGCTCGTCAATCAGTCGCTGTTGGGAATGGATGACGGCGAACTCTATCTCGAATACAGCCAGTCCGAGAGCCTGGCTCTCGATGATGGCCGGATCAAAAGCGCCAGCTTCGACACTACACAGGGTTTTGGACTGCGCACGGTTGCTGGCGAAGCGGCCGGCTATGCACATGCTTCCGAGCTTTCGGAGGAGGCGATCCGCCGGGCGGCGGCAACCGTTAGAGCGGTAGCGAGCGGCCATTCCGGTGTTTTTGGCGAGCCGCCCCCCGGCACGAACCGCAGCCTTTACACCGAGCAGAACCCGCTCGGCCTTGTCGATCTTGCAGCGAAGACGCGGCTTCTCGCCGAGATCGATGCCTATGCCCGCAGCCGCGATCCGCGCGTCAAGCAGGTCATGGCATCGCTCAGCGGGGTATGGCAGGCGGTGCAGATCATCCGTCCCGGCGGGCGCCGGGTCGCCGATATTCGTCCGCTGGTGCGGTTGGGCATATCGATTGTCGTCGGCGAGGGTGACCGCATGGAAACCGGCTCCTCGGGCGCAGGCGGCCGGGTCACTTACGACCGCTATCTCGACCCGCAGCAATGGAAGGCGCAGGTGGACGAAGCGCTGCGCCAGGCCCTCATCAATCTCGGCTCGGTGCCGGCGCCGGCGGGCGAGATGATCGTTGTGCTCGGCCCGGGATGGCCGGGCGTAATGCTGCACGAGGCGGTCGGGCACGGGCTCGAAGGCGATTTCAACCGCAAGAAAACCTCGGCGTTTTCCGGGATGATCGGGCAGCAGGTTGCGGCAAAGGGAGTGACGGTCGTCGATGACGGGACGCTCCCCGACCGGCGCGGCTCGCTGACCGTCGACGACGAGGGCACGCCGACCAATTGCACAGTCCTGATCGAGGATGGGGTTCTGAAGGGCTACATGCAGGACCGCATGAACGCGCGGCTCCTCGGAGCCGCGCCGACCGGCAACGGCAGACGCGAGAGCTTTGCGCATCTTCCGATGCCGCGCATGACCAACACTTATATGCTGGCGGGCCAGCGCGACCCGCGGGAGATCATCACCTCGGTCAAGCGCGGGCTCTACGCAGTCAATTTTGGCGGCGGGCAGGTTGACATCACCTCGGGCAAGTTCGTGTTTTCGGCCTCCGAGGCCTATTTGATCGAGGATGGCAAAGTAGGGCCCGCGGTGAAGGGGGCCACGCTGATCGGCAACGGCCCCGACGCGCTGACGAAGGTGAAGATGGTCGGCAACGATCTTCGCCTCGATGACGGCATTGGCACCTGCGGCAAGGATGGACAAAGCGTGCCGGTCGGCGTCGGACAGCCGACATTGCGGATGGATGGTTTGACGGTCGGCGGCACGAGCGCGTGAGGCGCACGGCAGCGGCGCTATTCCGGACCGCGCTCCTCTCGACAGCGATTTTAACCAGCTATCCCCACGGGCGAGCTTGGGCTTGTGCTGATTTCACAACAGCGCCGTCGAGCCGCTGGTCGCTGACCACAGATCACGGGGTCTCGTGGCTGGTGACGCCGTGCGGCGATCGCTTTTTCAGCCTCGGCGTCAATGTCCTCGACGGCGGCAATGGCGAGCACATGAAGCTGGGTCAAGCTTATTCCGGCTATCGCTGGGAGGCCTTCGCGCCAACCATGTCCGATTGGACCGCCCAAACCCGCCGCCGGCTGTCGTCATGGAAGTTCAACAGCGCCGGCGGCTGGTCCCTGCCGCCTGTGTTGCTCAAGCTGCCGACGGTCATAAATCTAGAGCTCGGCCGCCTGGCGCGTTTTCACTGGTTCGACCCGTTCGACCCGCAGACCGAGACGCGAATGAATGCGCTCGCTCGCGAGCTCGTCGTTCCCTATCGCGACTCGCCCTACCGCATCGGCTATTTCTCCGATAACGAGGTTGGCTGGTGGGCCGGTGCCCTGTTCTTCTTCTATTCGTCAAAACCCGCGAGCTCATTTACCAAGCAGCGCTGGGTCGAACTGCTGCGCCAGCATTATTCCGGCGACTGGTCCAGCTTCACCGATGATTTTCTCCCGCCGGCAGGGGTCAACTCCTGGGAGACGCTACTCGCCACCACCGAAAGCACCCGGATGAAGCCGGGCGGCTCCGGCATCCATGTCGTGCGCGAATGGACCGGCGTCGTGGCCCGGCGGTACTACGCCCTCGCCGAACAGGCGATCCGTGCCGCCGACCCGGACGCCCTATACTTTGGCGATCGGCTGCCGATCTACTATGACCCGGCGGCAGTGCGCGCGATGGCGCCGCATGTCGATGCGATCGCGACGAACTACAATGTCGACAGCAGCGACGGCTGGGTCGCGGATTACTTCTTCGACGGGCTCAGAAAGTTGTCCGGCGGCAAGCCTGTGCTCGTCTCGGAGTGGTTTTTCGCCGCCCGGGAAAATCGCACCGGAAACCGCAACAACGGTCATTTGATGACCGTGGATACGCAGGAAGAGCGAGCTGGCGGCGCTGCCGCCGCTACCTCGAATTTCGCGGCGATTCCCGAGCTTATTGGGCTGCACTGGTTCCAATACTACGACGATCCGAAGGGCGGGCGCATCGACGGCGAAGATTACGATTTCGGTTTGGTCGATCTCAACAACCGGCCGTATGAACAGCTGACTGTTGCGCTCGCTGCTGCCAACCGGCAAATCCCGAAAATCCATTCTAACGCAGTTGCGGCCGCGCCGCGGAGAAATAGATTTGTGCTCCCGCACGCCTCGATTTCCACGCGCGATCATTCGCTCTCCGACTGGCCGAAACCTGCGAGTTTGTTGCCGCGGCTGAGAGCTTCGCCCGGTGCCGTCGAATTTGGCGAAGTCTATCTTTCGTGGACCGATCGCGGCCTCGCGCTGGCGACGATCGGCCAGGACTACTTCGACATCGACCTGTTCGCTTATCAAGGCGAGTTTCCGCTGAGCGACGCATACCGGGTCGAGCTGGGTGTCGATTTCGGTGCCGGCCCGCGCCGCTTCACCCTCTTCTTCATCCCGCCGCGAACCAAGCTCCACGATTATCCGGAGATGGCGGCGCAGTTGTGCGATGGCTCAGCGGGCCGAGCCATTACGGCCGGTTGTGTCGAAGTCGCAGGCGCCGAAGCGGTTTATTTCGGGGCCGACCAGCCTCGCATCACCGCAGAGTTAGTGATCCCCTGGTCGGCGCTCGGGGTCGCGCCACCGGGTCCGGGAACACAACTTCGCGCCGAAGTCGCCGTGACGTCATGGCACCGCGAACGGTGGATGTCATTGTCCGGCCGGCCGCCGGCCGCTGCCATGGATCATCCCGCGAGTTGGCGCATCATGCGGCTGGGGAATGGCTCGCAAATGATCGAAACTTGGCCGCCGTTAAGGCCGATAGGGCCAGGCTGAGGAACCTGGGTCGGACTTCAATAAGAATAGTCGATAAACACCGGATCGATATTTCGGCGCCAGCGTGTATTGAAGTCGTCGAGCAGGTCCTCCGCCGGAGTTCGCCCGGAGCTGGCGATCGCGAATAGCGGGTCGAGAAAATGCGTCTCATCCTCGCCGGCGGTGCTGCGGCGCGCCCGGCGGTGCAAGCCCTCTCGGGAAATTTCGAGCATCTCGAGCGCGATCTCTCGGAACGTCCGGGAGCGCAGCGGTGTCGCGAGCCCGAGCCGCGGGGCGTCGCGCCGCATCGCCTCGCGCTCCTCCATGGTCCAGTCCGCGATCAGGTCATGAGCCGCATCGAGCGCTGTCGAATCGTAAAGAAGCCCGACCCACAAGGCCGGAAGCGCGCAGAGCCGGCTCCACGGACCGCCGTCGGCGCCGCGCATTTCGAGAAATGTCTTGAGCCGCACTTCCGGGAACGCCGTCGTCAGATGGTCGGCCCAATCGCCGATACGCGGGACGTCATTGGTCAGCGCCGGCAGCTTGCCGGCCATGAAATCGCGGAAGGATTGGCCGCTCGCGTCGATATATCGGCCGTCGCGGTATACAAAATACATCGGCACGTCGAGCATGTATTCGACATATCGCTCGAATCCGAAGCCCCTTTCGAAGACGAAGGGCAGGGTGCCGCAGCGGTCGGGGTCGGTGTCGGTCCAGATATGGCTGCGATGGCTGAGAAACCCGGACGGCTGCCCTTCGACGAATGGCGAGTTGGCGAACAGTGCGACCGCGACCGGCTGCAATGCGAGGCTCACACGGAACTTCTTTACCATGTCGGCCTCGGAGCCGTAATCGAGGTTGGTTTGCACGGTACAAGTGCGCAGCATCATATCGAGGCCGAGGCGCCCTTTCTTGGGCATGTAGCCGCGCATGATCTGATATCGTTGCTTTGGCATCCACGGTATGTCTTCGCGCCGCCATTTCGGGTCGAAACCGAACCCGAGCATGCCGAGCCCCAACTCGTCGCAGACTTCGCGCACTTGGCGAAGATGCTCGTGCACCTCGTCGCAGGTTTGGTGGACGGTTTCCAGCGGTGCGCCGCTCAGCTCGAATTGCCCGCCGGGCTCAAGGGTGATCGAACATCGAGCGTCGTTGGTGAGAGCGATCGTATTGCCGTTCTCGACGACCGGCTTCCACCCGAAACGCGTCATCTCGCGCAGCACCGCTGCAATCCCATCCGGTCCTTCATGAGGAACCCGTCGGAGGTCCCGGCGGCGAAAGACGAATTTCTCATGCTCGGTGCCCAGGCGCCAGGCCGAGGGCAGCTTGCAGCCGGCTTCGAGGTATTCAGCGAGCTGCCGTTTGTCGATGATCGGCGCCCCTGGCGAACTCGGCGTAGTCGTCATCCTCGGCGAAACTCCAGCGTTCTGTATCGGCGCCCGACGCAGCAGCCGCTTGATCAACTAATCGGCAAGCACGATCAACGGGTACGGATGCGGCGCCAATCACCGGCGATCGCCTGAAACACTGCCAGAGCCGCGAGAGCAGCGGTTTCGGCGCGCAACACCCTCGGGCCAAGCCCGACGCGGGTAACAAAGGAGAGTTTTCCGATAGCGTCAAGCTCCCTCTGGTCGAAACCTCCTTCTGGGCCGATGAGAAGAGCCGTCGGTCCGGGCGCCAGCCGGGCTGCCGCTTCGCCGATCGGCTCGCCGACGCCGCTCTCGTCGCACACGATCAGCCGGCGCTCCGCAGGCCAATTCGCGAGGGTTTTGTCAAGTCCCTCCGGCACACGCAGCTCCGGTACCGATAGTCGATCACTTTGCTCGGCCGCTTCGATCGCATGCGACTGCAATCGCTCGAGGTTGATCCGCTCAGCCTGGGTTCGCGCGGTCCACACCGGCAACAATGCTGCGATGCCGAGCTCGGTAGCCTTCTCGACTAGCCAGCCACACCGCGCGCGCTTGATCGGCGCAAACAGGAGCCAGAGGTCCGTTTCAGGCTCCGGCTGCCGCAACTGCTCTTCTACCGCCAGCCGAACACGGTTTTTGCCGATTTCGGCGACACGGCAGAGCCATTCGCCATCCGTCTCGTTGAACGCCGCCACGACCGCACCGGCGTCTAGCCGCAATACGGACCGGAGATAGTGCGCCTGCCCCGGTGCGAGCTCCACCGCGCCGCCGGGCGCGAGCCAGATCGACACATAGAGGCGCGGCGACCGGCGTTCTGTCATATGCCATCCTCGAACTGCTGCGTTCGTACGGCTAAGTTAAGCCCGGCATCATGAAAATGATCACGCATTCATCTTGTTCCGGCCCAATTGCCTCTCCCCCCGGCCCTCTCCCGGCCCGGGGCGAGAGGGAGGGACCGGCGACGCCACAGCCGGTTGGGGGACCGCGAGACCGCTCTGACCCAACTGACATTCACCAGTGCGACTGGGTCACGCGCTATCTGCCGCTCAGTACCCAGCCTTACGCCCGTCTGGCCCGCCTGGACCGGCCGATCGGAACGTGGCTTCTGTTGTTTCCTGGCTGGTGGGGCATAGCGCTCGCGTCCGCCCGTTGGCCCGACCCGGTGCTGTTGGTGCTCTTTGCCCTCGGTGCCGTCGTGATGCGGGGCGCGGGTTGCACGCTCAACGACATTGCCGATCGGCATTATGACCGGGAGGTCGCGCGCACCAGGTTACGGCCGCTGCCGAGCGGCGCCGTATCGGTACGCCAAGCAATCGTGTTTCTGCTGTTTCAGCTCGCGCTCGGGTCGGCGGTGCTGCTCAGCCTCAACTGGACGACGATCCTGCTTGGATCAGCGGTCCTAGTGCTGATCGGCACTTACCCGTTCATGAAGCGGATAACCTATTGGCCGCAGGTCTTCCTTGGGCTCAATTTCAATTGGGGAACGCTCATCGGATGGACGGCCACGACCGGCGCACTCGCCTGGCCGCCGTTCCTGCTCTATCTCGGCGGTATCTTCTGGGCGATCGGCTACGACACGATCTACGCGCATCAGGACAAGGAGGATGACGTCCGTATCGGCGTGAAGTCCTCGGCCATCGCCCTCGGGTCGCGCACGCGCCCTTTGCTCTTTGTCTTTTATGGCGCCGCGCTGCTGCTATGGGGTGCGGCGGGTAGCCTGGCAGGGCTCGGCGCCATGTTCTGGGTCGGCCTTGCGGCTGCGGCCGCGCAGCTGACCTGGCAGGCTGCCCGGGTGGCGATTGACGAGCCGGCCGATTGCCTCGCCAAGTTTCGCTCGAATCGTGTTGTCGGCTGGCTGATGCTCGCCGGAATCGTCACCGGGCATATTGCGTGATCCGCCTTGGACCCCACTGTCTTTGTCAGGCGTAATACCGCGATCGTGACGCCGCCAGTGGTGCCGGAGATACGTCTTCACCTCGCTACCGAGATCACGCCGATCTGGCGGGCCACCGAGGAAACCTTGGCGCGCAGCGCGGTGCCGCCGCCCTTTTGGGCTTTCGCCTGGGCGGGCGGTCAAGCGCTCGCTCGATACCTGCTCGACCATCCGCAGGAGGTTGCGGGGCGGGTAGTGCTCGATTTCGGATCCGGCTCGGGTCTCGTCGCAATCGCCGCGGCGAAAGCGGGCACGGCCCATGTGCTCGCTGCCGAGACCGATCACTTCGCCGCCGCCGCGATCGCCGCGAATGCCGCGCTGAACGAGGTCTCGGTGACGGTGACCACAGTCGATCTCATCGATACGGCTGATCTCTGCTGGGAAGTCGTCACCGCCGGCGATATCTGCTACGAACAGCCGATGGCAGACAGGGTGACGGCTTGGCTGCGCCTTTTAGCGAAGGGAGGCAAACTGGTTCTCCTCGGCGACCCCGGCCGCGCCTATCTCCCGGTCGATGGTCTGCAGGAGCGCAGCCGTTATCTAGTGGCGACGAGTCGGGATCTCGAGGATTGCGAGACACGCGAAGCGGTCGTGTGGCAGGTGAGGCCCCGCTGAGCCGCTCGCTAAGCGTTGCGCGCGCACCCATATTGCGCGCGATGCCTTATTCTAGCCTCCGCGACTTCATCACCCGGCTCGCGTCGGCCGAGCGCCTCGTGCGGGTCGGCACCGCTGTCTCGCCCTATCTCGAGATGACCGAAATTCAGACGCGGCTGCTTGCCGAAAGCGGGCCCGCCGTCTTGTTCGAGAACGTCACCCGCGCTGAGGGCGGCCACTACGGAATGCCGGTGCTGGTCAATCTGTTCGGCACGGTCGAGCGGGTCGCCTGGGGGATGGATCGCGAGCCGCGCCAACTGCGCGAGATCGGCGAGACGCTCGCGTTTTTGAGGCAGCCGGAGCCGCCCGGCGGCTGGCGCGAAGCGCTGGATATGCTGCCGCTGTTGCGCACCGTCATGGCCATGCGTCCGCGCACCGTCGGTGCGGCATCCTGCCAGGAGATCGTATTGCGCGGAGCCGAGATCGACCTAGCCGCCCTGCCGATCCAGACCTGCTGGCCGGGCGAGCCCGCTCCGCTGATCACCTGGCCGCTGGTTGTAACCAAAGGCCCTGGAGGGCGGCGGGAGGACGCCTTCAATCTCGGCATTTACCGCATGCAGGTGACCGGCCGCGACACGACACTGATGCGGTGGCTCAGGCATCGCGGTGGGGCACAGCATCATCAGCGTTGGCGCGCCGCTCGCCGCGAGCCGTTGCCGGCGGCGGCCGTGATCGGGGCCGATCCGGGAACAATCCTCGCCGCCGTTACGCCGGTCCCCGATACATTGTCGGAATACCAATTCGCGGGGCTCTTGCGTGGTCGCAAGGTCGAGCTCATCGACTGCAAGACTGTGCCCTTAAAGGTACCGGCCCAGGCCGAGATCGTCCTCGAAGGCCATGTCTCGCTCGACGAGTATGGCGAGGAAGGCCCATACGGCGACCACACAGGCTATTACAACGCGGTCGAGCGCTTCCCGGTTTTCCGCCTGTCGGCGATCACGATGCGCACGAGCCCGATCTATCTCTCGACATTCACGGGTCGGCCGCCGGACGAGCCGTCGATCCTCGGCGAAGCGCTGAATGAAGTGTTCATTCCTCTGCTGCAGCAGCAATTTCCTGAGATCGTCGATTTCTGGCTGCCGCCGGAAGGCTGCTCCTACCGCATTGCGGTCGTGGCGATCCGCAAGGCCTATCCCGGTCACGCGAAACGAGTCATGATGGGAATCTGGTCGTTTCTGCGCCAGTTCATGTACACCAAATTCGTCATTGTCGTGGATGACGACATCGACGCGCGCGACTGGAAGGGGGTCATGTGGGCGATCTCGACCCGTATGGACCCGGTGCGCGACGTCACGCTCGTCGACAACACCCCGATCGATTATCTCGACTTCGCCTCGCCCGAAGCGGGCCTCGGCGGCAAGATCGGCCTTGACGCGACCGGCAAATTGCCGCCGGAGACCCGGCGAGAGTGGGGACGGCCCATCCGCATGGCCGACGAGGTCGTTACCGAAGTCACCAGCAAATGGGCGAGCTACGGGCTTCCCGGATCGGGCAAACCCATCTGGAAGTGACCGGTGACCGAACGAGAGCCCAGGAGCTCACTACGATGGATGAAGCGGACCGGCCCTTCGGTGTGACGAAAGGGTCGGGTCGGCGCGGCGAAAGCGATTTTGATAGGAGATCCGATGACCGAAGCGGAGAACGAGGCGCTCGACCTGCTGCAGGATTTGATCGGCCGCGCGCACCGCGCCGGCGCGGACGCCGCCGACGCGGTGCTGTTCGACGGCATCTCGCTGTCACACGCGCGGCGTCTCGGCAAGACCGAGAAGCTCGAACGCTCGGAAGGCCACGATCTGGGCTTGCGGGTGTTCATTGGCTGGCAACAGGCGGTCGTGTCGTCGACCGACCGATCGCCCAAGGCGCTCGCCGAACTCGTCGAACGCGCGGTGGCGATGGCGCGCACCGTGCCTGAGGACCCGTATACCGGCATCGCCGATCCCTCGGAGATCGCGCATGAATGGCCGAGTCTCGATATGCTCGATCCCTCGGAGCCGAGCGCCGAGGTGCTGATCGATCGGGCGCGCGCCGCCGAGGAGGCGGCACTCGCAATCCAAGGGGTGACGAATTCCGAAGGCGCCGAGGCGGCGTGGGGCCGGTCGAGTGTCGCGCTTGTCGCCTCGAACGGGTTTGCCGGCGCTTACAACGGATCGAGCCAGGGCGTCAGCGCCAGTGTCATTGCCGGTTCGGGCACTCAGATGGAGCGCGACTACGACTTTTCGAGCGCGATATATGCGGCCGATTTGCGCGACCCGACCGAAATCGGCAAGAGTGCGGGCGAACGTGCGGTCAAGCGCTTGGGCGCGAAGAAGATGCCGACCCGCCGCTGCCCGGTGGTGTTCGACCCGCGCGTCGCGCGCAGCTTCATCTCGCATTTGCTCGGGGCGATTTCGGGGCCGGCGATCGCGCGCGGCACGAGCTTTTTGAAGGACCGGCTGGACGAACGCATTTTTCCGGAGGCGATCACGATCATCGACGACCCGCACCGCCATCGCGGCCTGCGCTCGAAGCCGTTCGATGGCGAAGGTATCGCCAATCGCCGCCGTGCGATCGTCGACAAGGGTGTGCTGACGACGTGGCTGCTCGATCTGCGCTCCTCCCGCCAGCTCGGCCTGAAGACGACCGGCCACGCGGCGCGCGGTACCGCATCGCCTCCCTCTCCGGCCGCCACTAATGTGTGGATCGAGCCGGGGGCGCTGAACCCAAACGAGCTGATGGCCGATATCGAGAGCGGCTTTTATGTGACCGAAATGATGGGCATGGGAGTAAGCGGCGTCACCGGCGACTACAGCCGCGGGGCCGCGGGCTTCTGGATCAAAAAGGGCGAGATCGTCTTCCCGGTCAGCGAGATGACCGTCGCCGGCAACCTCAAGGACATCTTTGCCCGCCTCCAAGCCGCCAACGACCTCGTATTCAGGGCCGGCGCCGATTCCCCGACGCTGCGGGTCGACGACCTCACCGTCGCTGGCTCTTGATCAGGAGGCGGCAGGACCGCAGGCCGTCAGCGCGTTCGGGAGCAAACCGCCCTTAGCGTGTCGCGCTTGCCAAGCTTGGCGCCCGCCTCTAACACTGGCGGGGGGAACCGATGCGCATAAACCCGGCGATCCTGGCAAGAGGTGGCCGCTCGGCGGCGCTCGTCGCGCGCCTGGCCCGCGACTTCATGCGTCCGCATGTCAGGCGCATCGTGCTCGCTTTTGTTCTGATGGGACTGGCAGCGGGCAGCACCGCGGGCCGTGCCTGGCTCATGCAGCCGGTGCTCGATCGCATCTTTGTCGCGCGCGAGGGATCATTGTTGCTGCTGATCGCCAGCGGCGCCCTCGCTCTCGCCCTCGTCAAGGGCCTCGCCGATTATGGCCAAGCCGTCCTGATGACGCGGGTCGGCCAACGGGTTATCGCCGACGTCCAGATTGCGCTGTTTGCGCGGCTGATGCGCGCCGATCTCGCTTATTTTCATGCCAATCCGACCGGCACCCTGATCTCGCGCTTCACGAGCGATGCTGCGCTGCTGCGCGGCACCGCAGCGAGTGTCCTGGCCGGGATCGGCAAGGACGCCGTTACCGTCGTCTTTCTCGTCGGCGTGATCTTCTATCAGGATTGGCTTCTCGCTCTCGTCTCTTTTTTTGTTTTCCCGCTGGCGATCCGCCCGATCGTCGGCATCGGCCGGCGCATCCGTCGCGTCGCCGCCAATACCCAGGCCGAGATCGGCCAATTGACAACCTTGTTGAACCAGACCTTTCAAGGCGCCCGCCATGTCAAGGCCTACGGTATGGAGCAGTACGAGGAACGCCGAGCGGCCCGGCTGATCGAGCGCCTCTTCGCGCTGATCGACCGCAGCACCCGGACGCGCTCGCAAGCCTCGCCGATGATGGAAACCCTCGGTGGGGCGGCGATCGCGGTCGTCATTCTGTATGGCGGTCACCAGGTCATCAGCGGCGGGCGCACTCCCGGTGCTCTCTTCTCCTTCATTACTGCATTGCTGCTTGCCTATCAGCCGCTGAAAAGCCTTGCAAATCTGAACGCCTCTCTACAGGAGGGGCTCGCGGCCGCCCAGCGGATCTTCGAGGTGCTCGACGTCGAGCCGACAATTCGCGACCTGCCGAGCGCCCGGCCGCTGCGCATCGCTGGCGGCGAAATCAGGTTCGACAACGTCCGCTTTGGCTATGTTCCGGGCGCTGTCGCGATCGACCGCATCTCACTGACTATCCCGGCCGGCCATACGGTTGCTCTGGTCGGCCCGTCCGGGGCCGGGAAATCGACGATTTTGAACTTGATTCCGCGGTTCTTCGATGTCGACGCCGGCGGCATTACGATCGACGGCCAGGACGTCCGCTCGGTGATGCTGACCTCGCTTCGCGGCGCGATCGCACTCGTGGCGCAGGAAGTCAGCCTGTTTGACGACACCGTGCGGGCGAATATTGCGTATGGCCGGTTCGGCGCCTCGAGGGATGAGATCGAGGCAGCTGCGCGGGCGGCCGCTGCCGATGCCTTTATCCGCGAGCTCCCGCAAGGCTACGACACATTGGTCGGGGAGCACGGCATACTGCTTTCCGGTGGCCAGCGCCAGCGCATAGCCATTGCGCGAGCAATGCTGAAGAACGCACCCATCCTCCTGCTCGACGAAGCGACTTCGGCCCTCGACAGTGAGGCCGAGCGGCAAGTGCAAAGCGCCTTGAAGACATTAATTCGTGGGCGGACAACACTGGTGATTGCGCACCGGCTGTCCACCGTGCAGTTCGCCGATCTGATCTACGTAATCGACCGCGGGGTCCTCGTCGAAAGCGGTCGGCATCAAGAGCTCGTCTCCCGTGATGGCCTCTATGCCCGGCTTTACGCAATGCAATTGTCGGAAGAGCGTGACCGGCTCGCCGTGCCTCTTTGCCCCCTAGCAGGCTGATGTCGAGCCCGAACCAGCCGAATTTGTGGCGCCGTTTCCTGCGGAGCGCTTGGCTGCAGCGTGTCGCATGTTGGCTCGTCCATCGCTATATTCGTTTCGTCTATCTGACCAATCTCTGGAGCGTCGAGGGCGAGGAGCGGCCGCGCCGGCTGAGCGAGGAGCGTCGCTCTTTCATCGTCGCGTTTTGGCACGGCCGGCTATTGATGATGCCGTTGGCATGGCATGGATTGGTACCGTTCCACATGCTGATTTCGGCGCATCGCGACGGGCGGATCATTGCCGGCGCAATGAGTTATTTTGGTATCGAGACGATCGCCGGGTCGACCAGCCGCGGGGGGTCTGCGGCATTGCGAACCATGCTAAAACGACTGAAGGAAGGAAGCTGCGCCGGGATCACGCCGGACGGACCGCGGGGTCCGGCAATGACCGCGAGCGTAGGGATCGTCAATATCGCGCAGCTCGCCCGGGTGCCAATCCTGCCGCTTGTTTATGCGACGAGCCGACGACGCGTTCTCGGGACCTGGGACTGCTTCCATCTCGCCTTGCCCTTCGGACGAGGAGTATATTTGTGGGGCGACCCGATCGAAATTCCCCCAGACCTTGACGAGACCGGGCTTGAACACGCCCGCCGGTTCGTCGAGACGCGCATGGTCGACATGGTTCGCGACGCGGATAGCCGTGTCGGGCATCGGCTGTCGCCGTCGGTGGTTGTTCCCAGCGCCGGCCGGCAGGCGCACCGCACGGCAGGCGAATAATGTTGCCCGTCCTGTATTGGATGCTGACACGGCCATTGGCGCCGTTGGCAATCGCTTATATGAAGCAGCGACGCAACCGCGGCAAGGAACATCCGATACGCTTTCGCGAACGCCAGGGCGTTCCCAGCAAGCCGCGGCCATACGGGCCTCTGGTGTGGATTCACGCGGCCAGCGTTGGGGAAGCGACGGCGATTCTCGGGCTCATTGAGCGCCTGCTGCAGTCGCGGCGGGAACTCGAAATCCTCGTCACCACTGGGACAGTCACCTCCGCCGACCTGCTCGAGAAACGACTGCCGCCAGGCGCACGACACCAATTCGTTCCCGGCGACCTGCCGTGCTGGGTTGCGCGCTTCCTCGACCACTGGCGTCCCGATCTGGCGCTGTGGGTCGAGTCGGAGTTATGGCCCAACCTGGTGCTGCAGACGCATGCTCACGGCGTTCCGATGGTGCTGTTGAACGGCCGGCTTTCGACACGTTCATATAGACGCTGGCAGCGATGGCCAGGATTGATCAGACCAATGCTCGGCGCCTTCCACCTTTGCCTCGCCCAAGACGACCACCAGGCCGAGCGCTTTCGTTCACTGGGCGCCCGAGAAGTGGTCGCGGTCGGTGATCTCAAAGCCGCCGCCGCAGCGTTGGATGTCGACCATTCGGAGCTATCGGATTTGCGCCGCCGGGTCGGGTCTCGTCCGTTTTGGCTTGCGGCAAGCACGCACGCCGAGGAAGAAGAAATCGCCGCGCGAGCCCACAGGCGTATTGCGGCGGATCACCCCGGACTGCTGACCATCATCGTTCCTCGCCACCCGGCGCGCGGCGATGCCATAGGTGCAATGCTGGCGATGCGTAGACTGCATGTTGCGCGTCGTGCCCGTCGCGAGCCTGTGACCCCCGAAACCGAGGTATATCTCGCCGACACGATGGGCGAACTCGGCCTCTTTTACCGGCTGGCCGGGATCGCGTTCATCGGCGGCTCTCTCGCAGCCAAAGGTGGCCATAATCCGTTCGAGGCAGCTCGCCTTGATTGCGCTGTGCTGCATGGGCCCGATATGAGCAACTGCATCGCCATGACGGCGGCATTAGCGGCCGGCGGGGCGGCGGAAACCGTCACCGACGCCGAAACGCTCGCTTGCGAGGTATCCGCGCTTCTTGCCAATCCGCAATTGCGAAGGGAACGCGCCGCGGCCGCGTCACGAATCGCAGCCTCCGATCTCGGTGTTCTCGATGCTGTCGTTGCGCGGCTTGTACCTTGGCTGGAGCGACTCGCTCCGCTGCGCGAGGTCGCCGAGCCGCGGCGGTCCTTGCGAGCCTGATGCGGACGGCCCCCAGCTTCTGGGCAGAGCCCGCGGGGATCCTAGCCAACTTGCTGCTGCCGGTCGGCGCTGCATGGGATTCCGTCGGTCGCTTGCGGCGCGCGCTGGCCCGGCCATATTGCCCGCCGGTACCGGTGATATGTATCGGTAATCTGGTCGCCGGCGGAGCCGGCAAGACCCCTGTTGCGCTGGGGGTAACTGACCATCTTGCCGCCCGTGGCCTCAACGTGCACATCGTGACGCGCGGTTATGGCGGGCGCCTGGCGGGCCCGGTGCGGGTTGATCCCGGCTGCCACAATGCGTCGGCGGTCGGCGACGAAGCCCTATTGCTCGCCGCGGGCGCGTCTTGCTGGGTGGCACGCGACCGCGCTGCCGGTGTCCGCGCTGCGGTCGCGGATGAGGCCGCGATCGTCCTGCTCGATGACGGCTTTCAGAATCCCGCAGTCGCCAAGACCTTGTCGCTCCTCGTCGTCGATGCTGCTTACGGCTTCGGCAACCGCCGTGTGATCCCCGCGGGTCCGTTGCGTGAAGAGATCGGTCGCGGCCTCGCACGAGCAGACGCCCTGGTGTTACTCGGCGACGAGGCGGTTGCCGATAGTGCCGACACACTCCGGATCGGCAGGGAGCTGCCGGTTTACACCGCCGTCTTGGCGCCCATTGCCGGTGAGCGTTTGGCAGGCTCGCGTTTGTTCGCCTTTGCAGGCATCGGGCGGCCGGAGAAATTTTTTGCGAGTTTGTGGAGCCTCGGCGCCGAGCTCGTCGGCACGCGGACGTTTCCCGACCACTACCCATTCCGCGACGCGCAAATCACCGAACTGAGGCGAGTTGCTGAACAGGCGCGAGCGCGTCTCGTCACAACTGCAAAAGACATTTTGCGTGTGCCCGCGGCGAGCCGCGTCGGTATAGAAGTGCTCGACGTCGAAATCCGTTGGAACGATCCGGCCGCGCTGCGTGAGTTCTTCCGGCCCGTCGTGCTCTCGGCCTCAAGCGATGGACGCGACCGAGTCGATCGCCGCCATTGAAGCTCGGCGGTCACCCCGGCTTGCTCACCGGCTGCAAGCTTGGGGAGCCGCGGTCCTCTTCGGCGCGTTTGGCCTGCTGCCGATCGATTGGGCTTCCGCGATCGGCGGCTGGCTGGCACGTCGTGTCGGGCCTTTTCTCGGCATTTCGAAACGCGCTCGGCTCAACCTCAGCCGGGCTCTTGCCGGGCTTTCGGATGCCGAGACCGAGCGCATCGTAGCCGGAATGTGGGACAATCTCGGCCGGGTCATCGCGGAGTATCCGCATCTGGGGGAAATAAGAGTCTTCGATCCCAACGGGCGCATCCAGACGCTCGGCTTCGAACATATGGACCGCGCAGTTGCGGCAGGGCGCCGGATGATCATCTTCTCCGGCCACATCGCCAACTGGGAAATCGGAATGCTCGCCGCCGTCCAGTATGGGATTTCCGTTGCCCAGATCTACCGCGCCGCCAATAATCCGCTGGTCGACCGCATGATTACCCGCTTCCGCGGCAGCGGTGGTGAGTTGATCCCGAAGGGCACCGTTGCCGCCCGGCGCGCCATCGCCGTATTGCGTCGCGGCGCGCATTTGACGATGCTCGCCGACCAGAAAATGAATGACGGGATTCCAGTGCCGTTATTCGGGCGGCCCGCGATGACGGCCTCGGCGCTTGCATCGCTGGCGCTGCGTTTCGAATGCGATGTACTGCCGGCCCGCGTCGAACGCTTGGGGGGCGCGCACTTCCGCCTAACTGTTTTCCCGCCACTGCCCTTGCCGCGCACTCGTGACCACCACGCCGATGTGGCCGCGTTGATGACGCGGGTCAACCAGACATTGGAGGCATGGATCCGCAACCGGCCGGAGGAGTGGTTCTGGCTACATCGGCGCTGGCCGGATTAGGCCCTAACCCAGGCAACAGCATCGATGTGACCCTATCGTAGCGCTTTTTACCCACTTTCGATATGGTTCGAGCGTACAGGAGCCTCTGCGCTGAGCCAGACCTGCCGATCGGACATGCAGCTGATGAAAGCCACATCGCTTCAGCAGTTCACCGGCGAGAAGGATCGCGGTTGCGCGCTACGAATGAGAGCGGGGCGCACGGCTTCGATATGGTTCTTTTGCCTCATCTTAAGCGGCGGTGTATCCGACCTCGCATGCGCTCAATACAGCAGCGGGGGGTATAGCCGACCCAGCGGCGGAACCAGCTCCGGCTACTCGGCTCCGAGCCGGCGGGCGCCAGTCAGCAGCAGCGGCGGATACAGTCGACGTTCGTATGGTGGCGCCGGCTATCCCACAAACTCGCTCGGAGACCAGGCCGTTTCCCGCAGCTTGTCATCGCAGGCACTGCGCGAATATCAGGGCGCGCAAAGGCCGGTCGAGACCTACACCCGGCGGGCGCCTTCTTACGCCGGCGGCTACGACTGGCTGGAGGCGGTGCCGCGCCGGCCACCGATTTGGGGAGGCGAGCAGCCGGCCCGCAGGGTGGCGAGAGGGCCTGCGTTGCCGGGCGCGGGCCCGCTCACCGCAGTAGCCTTATGGGCGGCGCTGAACTCGCTGTCGGCGCCTGGCTCCGTCGAGTATTTCCATAACTACCGATACGATCCCGGTTATATCCAGTGGCGGCGCGAGGCCGATCGCGAAGCGCGCTCTAATCCAGCTGTTGCGGCAAAGCTCGACCAACTCGACACCAAGCTCGCGCAAATGCAAGATCAGCCGCGCCACCCGGCTACGCCGTCTCCGGCGCAACCCGCGCCCGCTCGGGCGGGCGGGTCAGGCTTTATCTGGCTCGTCCTTTTCATTGGTATCGTCATCTTGTTGCTCCTCTGGCTATGGCGGCGGCGCCTCGCTCAGCCTACGGCCGCTGCGGTTACCTCCGGCCTCGCCGGCAGCGCCGCGACACGGTTCCGGGTCGGCATGACCCTGCCCGTCGATCCATCCCCGTTTCTGCTCGCCGCCGGATCGACGAAGGTGCAGCCGCCGGATGGCAACGGTGTCGTCAGCGTCGAGGTGGTAGGCCTGCTGCGCGACGGCGCCCAGCAGCTGCATCGACTTTACCTGCCGGGAGCCAAGGCATTCTTTCAGCTGCATCTCGGTGCTGACGGCCGGCCGGACGAATGCCGCTACTTTTCGCGGCTGGATGAGGTGACCCCGGCAGACCGCCAAGAGTGGGGGCTGTGGCTCGATCCGGCCGAGGGGATGATCGGGTGGCCCTCCTTTCAGACCAAGGATGGCGAGATGTACGGTCGGGTCTGGGCGCCGAGCGATAACCGTGTCCAGCCACGTCAGATGGAGGAAACGCTGCAATACGTCGACCATGTCGAACAGCGGCAATTGCAGGCGATGCTCTATGGCGGCCCGACCGGCGGCACGCCACCCGCTCCCGAAACGGAATACATTTTCGTTGCCGCTATCGAGGCGACAGGTCAAGCATGGGTCGCAATCGACGCCGGTATAGACATCAACCCGGCGGCGCTCAACCTGCCGAGTGTTCCCTTGGCGGCCTGAACGGAGGCAAGTATGAACAGCGCATCCGACAGCACCGCCCCCGCGATCCTCGACGCGCTGGGCAGCGGCTTGCCAATGCTTCTGATACAGTTCGTACTGGTGCTGGCCCTGCTGGTAGTCGGTATCTTCATCTATATGGCGATCACCCCGTTTCGCGAGCGTGAGCTATTGCGCAACGGCAACTCCGCCGCAGCCACAGTGCTCGGGGGCGCCCTCGTCGCGTTGGCAATCCCGCTCGCGGCGCTGTTGGCGACCACCGGCGCGCTGCTCGACATCCTGGTGTGGGGAGTCGTGGCAGTCCTGCTACAGCTACTGACGGTTGCGATAGTATTGCATTTGTCCCGCGGTATGCGGACGATGATAGAGGCGGGCCAGGTTGCCGGGGCGATCCCATTGGTCGCGGCCCAGCTCGCAATCGCTCTGCTCAACGCAGCAGCGATGGTTCCCGCTTGATAGCAACAACCTAGGAGGGGCTCATGCTGGCTTTTCTCAGAAACTTGGTCGGCGTGAAGGCCGACAA
>Ga0126379_10000540_pt1 | contig 21127 bp, 11 predicted proteins | sample PanSoiMetPlot_24_FD_92640 | JGI IMG/M metagenome (GOLD analysis project Ga0126379, IMG submission 92640) | Tropical forest soil microbial communities from Panama - MetaG Plot_24 | ecosystem: Environmental > Terrestrial > Soil > Tropical forest > Bulk soil | place: Panama | collected 2016-02-17
AGCAGCCTGGCGATCGCGTCGAGCATCTGCTGGTCGCTCACCAGGACCACGTCGTCCACAAGCTGGCGTATGGCACGGACATTCTCGGGAACGGTTGTCCTGGTGGAGAGTCCATCGGCAATGGTGTCACAAGTCTCCGTGCAAACCGCTTCGCCTTGCTTCCAGGAAAGATAGTACGCAGGGGCCAGCTCGCTTTGCACGCCGACGATCCGGACTGCCGGCGAAATCTGCTTGGCTGCGGCGGCGATGCCGCGAATGAGAGCCGTATCGCCCATCGGCACAAAGATCGTGGACACGTTGGGCAGTTGTTCCAGAATCTCGCAGCCAATCGTCCCCGGACCCGCCGGCAGATCCTCGTCCGTGGCGTCATTCAGCAGGTACGCTCCGTGGTCTTGCGCGTACTGGGCTACCTCCTGAAACGCGTCGGTGATGTCCTTCCCGCGCTCAACGATGGTCGCGCCCAGCGATGCGATTCGCTCCCGCTTTACCGGATTGCAGTTCTCGGGCAAAAAGATTGTTGCTTTCACCCCCAACAGATTCGCTGCGTAGGCTACCGCTGCACCGTGGTTGCCGGTACTCGAGGCCACGACCTCGCGAATCGACCCTTTCTGCAAATTCCTCGCCAGCGCATACAGTGCTCCGCGAACTTTGAACGACGCCGTAGGCAGGTCGGTCTCGAGCTTCAAGTAAACGCGCCTGCCGGTAGTTCGACTGAGCGAAGGTGCCGGCGCCAATCTTGTCGGGATAGTCAGGTAGCGTGCCAAGAGTTTCCGCGCATCATGAACGGCAGATAGTTTCGGCAAGATTTCCTGCACAGCCGCAGTTACCATTTCTTTAATTCCCTTTGTATGCCATCCCGATCTTCACATCCTTGAACCGCGCCGGCGCGGCGCCGTGCCCGGTGCCCATGGTCTGCATGGGCTGGCCTTTGCCGCAGTTGGGCGTACCCCACAACGTCCACTGGTCGCGCGAGCAGATGGCATCCATGGAGTTCCAGAACTCGGTGGTGATCCCGGAGTACGATGGGTTCTTGAACATCCTGCCCAGCTTGCCGCCCTTGATCTCCCAGCCAATCTCGCAGCCGAACTGGAAGTTGTAACGCTTATCGTCGATCGACCAGGAGCGGTTGGTCTGCATGTAGATGCCGTCGTCGGTGCCCGCGATGAGCTGGTCGAACGTTAGCGGCTTTTCCCCCGGCAGGATGCTGATGTTGGTCATGCGGATCAGTGGAATGCGGTTCCAGCCTTCCGCGCGCATGGTTCCGTTGGAGCGTTTTTCCCCGATGGTATGCGCCGTTTCGCGCGAAGAGATGTATCCGGTGAACAGCCCCTTGGTGATGATCGGCGTGCATTGCGCCTGGACGCCTTCGTCGTCAAAAGCGAAGGTGCCCAGGCCGGGGCCGTGCTGTTCGGTAGCGTCGGCTACCACGTTCACTATGTCGCTGCCGTAGCGCAGTGAGCGCAGCTTCTCCAAAGTCAGAAACGACGTTCCCGCGAAGTTGGCTTCCATGCCCAGCACGCGGTCCAGCTCGATGGGATGGCCGATCGACTCGTGGATCTGCAAACCGAGCTGCGAGGAATCGAGCACCAGCGTCATTTTGCCTTCCGGACAACGGTCGGCCTTATGCAGCGCCACCACTTGCTCGCCGACGCGGCGCGCGTTCTCCACGAGCTGGAGCTCGTTCACCAGCTCGTAACCTTTGTTCTGGTATTGACCACCAAAGGAATTTGGATAAGACCGCTTCTGAATCTCGGTGCCGGCGAACGAGAAGACCGAGAACCCGGCGCCGGTGATGGTGCGCGTCTGATGAATGTCAGAGCCTTCGCTGGAATAGAACCACTGCTCGTAGCGGCCAAAGTTCATGCTGGCTTCCGCCAGCGTCACACCGGGAACGGCGAGTAGTTCCGCGTCAACTTTCAGAAGCAGGTCCAGGTTCTGTTCAATCGAAGTACTAAAGGGATCAATCTTCGCAGGCGTAGCCCACTCGACTTTCACGACCGGCTCCGGCGCCAGCTGCACAGGATGCTCTTTTACTGTGGCCGACGCCCGGGCGACTTCCACGGCAAGCGCCGCAGTGCGCTCCACATCCTCACGCGCCAGAGAATCGCTTGCGGCAAATCCCCAGGAATCATTGACCAGCACGCGCACGCCCATGCCCAGGGTCTCATTGCCGGAGGCGTGCCCTACCTTGCCGTTCTTGGTGGCCAGCGAGCGCTGGCGGTGGTCCACGATGCGGACATCAGCGTAGCCTGCGCCGCGCTGCGTAGCGGTGTTGAGGGCTGCATCAGCAATCTGCTTCATCTTGCACCTGGTTCCAATCATCCATCATAAGCCAAGCGGGCCTGTGATATCGCCGACATCGCGCGTCATCGCCACGACATCGCCGTCATCAGGAACAATACTGAGCTCTCTCCGGAGGCGGTTCGGATCGCCGCAAGAGAAATAAGATCGTCGGTATGGTAAGACGCCGCCTGGACCCAGACCCGATGACGGCGATGACGGGCGATCACGGCGATGACGGCGATCTGGTAACGTTCTCTTGTGTCGCGCAAACCATCCCTCATCAAAGTCGTTAACTTGGAGGAGGGCCTGCCTACCGTTGAGCAAGCCCGGCTGCGCATGGAACACGAGCTCCAACTGGCGCGCGAAGCCGGGTACCGCGCCGTGAAGCTGGTGCACGGTTACGGTTCCAGCGGCGCAGGTGGCACGCTGCGCAACGAACTGCAAAAGGATTTACGCCAGGCCGCTCGCAACGGCAGGATCCGCGCCTTCGTCGCCGGGGAAGACTGGCGCGTTTCCAACGAAGCCACCTGGGACCTGCTCAAGCGATTCCCGGAATGGAAACATGATTCAGATTTGGGCCGCGGCAACCAGGGCATCTCAATCGTTATGCTTTGACGTCAGCCTTTGAGCTCTTCACCCTTATGGATGCCTGCACTGATTAATGCCCTTTTTGTGCAGCGATCAATAGCCAATACCGGATGTGCCAACGTGACTTGCCTACGGCTGACGGCTAAGTGCAAAGGATTCATTCAGATCCAGAGTTCTCCAGCGCAGAACGTTACGAATGTCATGCTCGCCACCCCTGGGTCGTTACCACTGTCATCTTTTCGCGGTACTGAAGTCGTACTACTCTGCCTGGAAAGGGTACATGAACTCCCGGGAGTGATTTTTAAGGAGAAGGCAATTCAATGACAGAAGCAGCGATCCAACAGGCGGATGACGCCTTCGGCAAGATGGTGTCCAGCCAGATGAGCCGGATTACGGGCGAGCTCAACCGTCTGGATACGCTGCTCAAGGCCGGCCAGGTGGATGGCCGGGTTCTGACCGAGTTTCGTGACGCGGTCAATCGTGTGCGCACCTCCGGCTGGCAAGTCCAGGTCTGGCTGGAGGGCGACGCGCGCGCTCTCGCTGTGTTGCTAATGGAAGAACGCATCCGCTCGGCGACTCGTTTGTGCCATCAACTGGCAGTAGAGATCAGCGCTGTAGGGAAGGAGTTTCTGGGGCTGGGTTCCCTGCGCGACGCTATCGGCAAGCTCGACCTGGTACTGGGGGAAACTCAATGAAGAATGCACAGATGAGCGCGATTTGGGGCAGGCGAGTGGGTCGATATGCTTGGCTGGCCGGATTTCTGCTGATTCGTACACATTACTTTCTCACCGCGATAGTGCTGCCGGCTTTCGGCTGGCGATAAAGCAGCTTAAGGCTGGGAACCTCCCTCGGCTTGGGAGGCGCCAAGCAACTCTTTATCGTGGGATGTTGACGCCTTTGCCGGCGCCAACGCGATGAGAGCTATGCCGATCAGGACAAGGATGGCCGAGCCGATCAGAAAACCGTTGCGGTCGCTGGGCATCTTGAGTCCCATCGCTGACATGACCGCGGCGTGCGCGAAGCTCGACCAAGCTGTGAAGACGATCAGGCTGCGATGTGCGGCCGGCTTACGCAGCGCAAGCAACAAGAAGACTCCGAGAGTGGCATACAGGCTCATCATCATCGTGTCCCCTGGGTCAGATTGATCCGCATGCAACACGCCCCCGATGGCGGGATAGGCGCCGGCCACAAACAGCAGCCCCACCAACAGCAACACGACCTTGAGCCCGCGTTCTCGATTCATTTGTGCCTCCTGTTGAATCACACGTAGAGAAGAAGACCCTTAGGGCTGTTCACCTTACCGGATAGCCGAATCTCGTTGAGCAGGCTCCGAACACGCTTTTATGCTTGGTGAAAGACTTTTTCCAGCCACTACCGCACCGGTGGAGGCGGGACGCCCTGCTGCAGTGTCGCCGGACCAGGGAGAGCGGCTTCAGGGACGTGCTCGAGAAACGCCGCGCAGGCGCCCGTAAACTCGCCGCGCGTAGAGTCAATCATGGTTGGGCGAATCGGAGAGTTAACCACTGCCCAAATCACCAATCCGCTCAGCATCAGGACAATGGAGACCAGAGCGATCACGCCCTGGTTCACGTTGAGACTCATGAGCACGAAGATGTCAGCGATGCCGGCGAGCGGCAATACCCATGACAGGGTGACCGCAGTACTGCGCCGTTTGGCGTGGCCAGCACACAGTTGCAGGCGCACTCTCATGGTTTTGCGGACGATCAAGGCCACGATGACATAGATGAGCGGCGACAAAAGGAGCACGTACAACGCCGGATGGTGCCAATAGTATGTCTTGTCCACCGGTTTGCCGTCCGCCGCCGCACCGCACTTGACGCACAACGGCGGCAAAACCGCCGCCTGCCCCGGCAGAGGCGCGGGGACGATCAACTTCGATCCTTGGCGCACGATCGGAGAAGGGGAAGCAGCCGGTGCGGGCGCAAATCCTGCCATGAGTCCTCTCTTCAGGCGATGGGCGATGATACTTCGGATTCGCCGGGGCAACTACAAGGAAATTTGCTCAGATGGGCGTCGGCATCGTTACTCGACCGTCGTGCCGCACCCAATAACGGTCACGGGCCAAGACCGTCGCATCGCGAGATTCGCCCAGCCACCCGTTTACTTTGTGAAAGACCGGGGTGCGGGTCCTTGGGTTGAAGGGCGATTTCTCTTTGCAAATCTAAACACCGGCAAGCGTTCTATCCTTGTTAGCCTGGACAACATACTAAGACGTAGGAAACGGTGTCTCATAGTTCACGGCAAGCACGAGCGTTCCGTTTGCCGGTTGCGGCGCGAGGACATCCGGGGAGGACGGCTAGTTAAGCCTCCGCGCCCTTATAGTTAACTCGAAATAGTTCTTGGTTTACCAAAAAGCCTCAGTTTAGTCTAATGTTCTAACCGATTTAGTCTAATGGTTCTGATCGAAAAGCGGTTCGTCGGTGAAGGGTAGGTTACAAAGCTAGCCGGCCTAACACGCTTTTCTTAGGGTGCTGCAAATCTGGTTCGTCACGGGTTTCAACTTTGCCTTGAGGAAACGGCCGCATGAAAATTCGCCATCGTCCCTTCACAACCACAGGCTTTCGCGCTCCGTTGGCGGTGCGCAGCAGAGCACGTAAGCGTACCCACGGGAACGCTATCTTCATTTTGCTTTTAGCAATTCTCCTGGGTGTTCCCGGCTACGGCCAGGTTCAGTCTAAGCCGGCTCCAGAAAAGCACCGAATTCTGGTAAAGGTCCGGCCCGAGCTCGCGCAGCAGATCGAAGCGCAGTTGCCGGCCCAGGGCCTAGCTCAGGCGATGGCCATCCGCCCTGATCACAGCGGAAGCCCCGGCGTGCAGAGTTTTCTTACCCAGTATTCGCCAAGCCGCCTCGCGCCCTTGTACCCGGGGCTGATTCGCGCCCGCCAGCAGCATGGATGGACCGACGCCGAGATTGCGGACCAGCTACGGCAGAGATTTCCTCGGCGAGCCGCGCGTCAACGTCCCGTCGCTACACCGGAGATTTCCCGGACCTATGTTATGGAGTTTCCCGGCGCGTCAGCCGGTGAAATCGCCCTGCTGGTTAAACGCCTGAAGGCCGATCCCAACGTCGAGTTTGTGGAGCCGGACCAGACGGTGAGGACTAGCCAACTTCCCAACGATCCTTTCTTGAGCAGTACGGGCACCTGGGGACAGTCTTACCAAGACCTTTGGGGTCACTACAAAATCGGCGCTCCGACAGCATGGAACACGACGCTGGGCGACAGCATCATCGTGGCGGTGGTGGATACAGGAATTGACTACAACCACCCTGATATCGCCGCCAATGTTTGGATCAATACCCAGGAGATTCCGAACAATGGGATTGACGACGACGGAAACGGCTTCATTGACGACGTCCGCGGGTGGGATTTTATAGGGGCCAACTGCGGGAGCCCCACGCAGGGCAATGATCCCATTGACCACTTTGGTCATGGCACGCACGTGGCAGGCACGATTGCCGCGGTAGGGAACAATGGCATAGGCATCATCGGAATCGCCTGGCACGCCCAGGTTATGGCGGTCAAAGGGCTCGATGACAGTGGTTGCGGGCTCGATTCGACTCTGGCGCCCGCGATCCAATACGCGGCTCACAACGGCGCAGACGTCATCAACGCGTCGTGGGGAGGCCAGGGCACTTCGCAGACTCTCGAGGACGCGATCCAGTTTGCTTACAGCCTGGGCGTGGTCTTTGTGGCGGCAGCGGGAAATTCCAGTGAAGACGCTCTTAACTTCTTCCCCGCGAATTCGCCGGAAGCCATCACTGTGGCTGCTTCGGATCCTTTCGATGGCTTCGCAAACTTTTCCAACTTCGGCAGCAAAATCGACGTGACAGCGCCCGGTGTTGACGTGCTTTCCCTGCGCGCTGCCGGCAGCCTTCTAGGACCGATTGTCGACAACGACTACACGCGCCTCAGCGGTACCAGCATGGCAACACCGCATGTCGCTGGTACGGCTGCACTCATCCTCTCGCAACATCCGACCTACGCTCCGGAAGACGTTCGCCAGGCTCTGCGCGCGTCCGCGAGCCCGATAGGGACCCCAGGCTGGGACCTACAGTTCGGCTACGGCATCGTCAACGCGACCGCGGCACTGGCTTTGCCGGGCGTGCTGGAAGCCCACATTTCATCTCCCGCGGGTGGTACGCACCTGACGTCCGCGGGTGTCATCTCCGGCACCGCTCAGGGAAACGGGTTTGATCACTACGTGCTCGAATACGGTACTGGCTTGGCGCCGACCGCCTGGGTGCAAATCGGCACCAGTAGCAGTCCCGTTGTAGCGGGAACGCTGGGAACATTCGACCCAACCGTGGTTCCGGACGGTGTCTATACCATCCGGTTGACGGTCTTCGACGCCGCCAACCGCGCATTCTCTGATCGGGTTGAACTCATTGTGGACTACGTGGCCATTACCACTCCCGTGCCGCCCGCCGTTCCAGTCACAGCGGTAGAGTTCAAGACTGGAGCGCAAATCGCCATCTCGGGCACGGCCACCGGGCCTAGTTTCAAGGTATTTCGGCTTCAGTGGGCCGAGGGTATTGCTCCCTCGACTGGCTGGGTTGCGCGCGGTATTACGCTAACAGGGGGTGGCGCATCTCCTATCAGCGCCGGACTCTTGGGCACGTGGGACACGACCGCTATCAGCAAGGCCGACTATTACACCATCCGACTCCAGGTGGACGATGCGGGTTTTACCAGCGAGTCTGACACATTGGTCTATATTGAGCCGGATCTGCTCTCGCAAAACTGGCCGCAGTCGTTGAATGCCGCACCTTATTTTGGGGCGGGGTTCTTGCCATTCGATGATGCCTCCGGGAATCCTCGGCTCGCGCTGGTGACTCCCACGTATCTGTTCTTTAACCAGCAACCGCAGTATGTGAGCTTCGCTCCCGATGGCTCCTCGGTGAGTGCCGTTAACATCCCCCAGCCGTCGTACTTGAATCCGGCAGTGGGCAGCGTTGATGGCTCCGCACCGGGGAACTTCGCAGCGGCTGAAACTACTCAAATCCAACTCTTCCATCCCGATAACACCTCCTTCACGTTCCAGAAGCCAACCGGCTTCGAGAATTACAGCATGGGAGCCGCTCAGCCGGTGCTGGAGGACGTTGATGGGAATTCGCAACTCGACGTCGTGGAATTGGGCGACCTCATCGCTAATGGCGTGGTTGGCCCAACTGCCGCCATCTTTGCCTGGCGTCCCGACGGGACAATGCTGAACTCGAACTTTCCTTTAGTCATTCCCGATCAAAACATCAACCTCGCACTCGGACTTCTTCCGCGGGTCCTCGTCGGAGACATTCAGAAGGCGGGATCGAAGCAGTTTGTCGTGCAGGAAGGTGTGTCCTCGTCCCAATTCACGTTGGGGCTGTTCGCCCACGACGGCACGCCGATACCATGGGCAGTTCCGGTTTTCTCCGGGCAGCCGCTCAGCATGGTGCTGGCCGACCTTGACCACAATGGCGCTCTCGAAACTCTGCTGGTGATGTTCGACACCTCCCTGGGCCAATTCATGCTCCATGTATTCCAGCCTGACGGAAGCGAACGCCCAGGCTGGCCGGTTACCCTGTCGTCTGCTGGTGAATTCTGTTATATGGCCGTAGGCGATCTCAACCGCGACGGCACCGAAGAGATTGTTGTGACGGTGCAAAACGTCGGTCTCTTTGTGTTCGAAGCAGACGGTACAGCTTTTCCAGGAGCATGGCCGCAAGGGTTCGTGGCCGGCCCGGTGGCCATCGCGGACATCGACGGAGACGGATTTCCCGAGATCTTGTATTCGCGCTACGACCTTTTGTTCGCGCAGGATCCGTTCCTTCCCAATCTGGCAACAACTTCAGCCGCGCAGGCGAGCGTCAACGTCCAGGTGAACCGCGATTTCCAAAGAGGAGTCGTCCAGCCTGCCGCGACGGTTACACCAGCGACCCTGCGAAACACTCTGTACATTGCGCCCGCGCTTGTGGCTTTGCGGCGTGACGCCACCGTCGCGCGATCATGGAGCCTCCTGGGAATGGGGGGTAATCAGCCTTACATCATGCCCGCCATCACCTTGGGCGACTTTAGCGGCGACGGCAAAACTGAGATCGCACTCAACTATTTCACGGTTGCGGGCGGCGGCGATAGCGGATTCCTGAACCAGGGTGTGGCCCTCGTCTTGGCCACGGGCGCGCCTTTCAACGCCGCCGTCAATGACTGGCCCATGACCTACCAAAGCCCGCACAACACCTCAGTGCAGCGCCGTGCGCTAACCATTGTCGTAAGCTCTCCGAGTGACGGGGCCACCGTTAACGGCACCGTCCCTATCACCGCGACCGTTTCCGGCAGCGTTGCCACGGTGCAATTCAAGATTGATGGTGTTGATTTCGGCGGTCCGCTCGCGACGCCTCCATTCACTGTCTCATGGGACGCAACCAAAGCTGCCGCTGGAAACCACAAGCTTGCCGCCCTGGCCACGGACACTAGCGGGCGCCCCATCGCGTCCGCGACTGTCACCGTGAACGTTGTAACCAACGCCAGTAGCACGGCCATCAGCCTCAGCACTGGCTCCAACCCTTCGACATTCGGCGACTCGTTGACCTTTACCGCCAGCGTTACGCCGAACACGGCAACCGGGAGCGCCACCTTCTTCGATGGAGCCACTGCTATTTCCGGCAGTGTACCGCTGAGCGGCGGGTCCGCATCGTTTACCACTTCGCTGCTGGGCAGCGGTGGACACACCATCACGGCGCGATACAGCGGAGATTCAAGTTTGTCCAACTCGACCTCCGCCGAGCTTCAGCAGCACGTAGATCAGGCAACACTCACCGTGACCGCGGACAATGCCAACCGGTCGTATGGCGCCGCCAACCCGGTTTTTTCGGGAAGTGTTCGCGGTGCCGTGAATGGCGACAGCTTTACAGAGAATTTTGCGACATCCGCTACGCCTAGTTCGCCGGTGGGAACTTACTCGATCGTGCCCAGCGTGACGGGCGCAGACCTTGCGAATTACACGGTCGCTCCCGTTAATGGCACGCTGACGGTAGGGAAGGCCGCCAGTGCCGGGGCGCTCGCGAGTTCGAACTCTAGTGTGAACGCCGGTAGCGCGGTCACGTTCACAGCGACCGTCACATCCACGACGACGGGGACACCCACCGGCTCAGTTCAATTTCTGGACGGGGTCACGCCGCTCAGTACAGCGGCACTCAACGCGCAGGGCGTGGCCAGCTTCAGCACGGCCGCCCTTGCCGGCGGAACCCACGCCATTACCGCACAATACGGAGGTGACGGCAATTTCAACGGATCAACCTCGGCTTTACTCTCTCAGAACATCATGGATTTCTCCCCGGCATCCTCGCCATCTTCTGGCACCGTGAGGGCCGGTGGCAGCGCGGTATTCTCGTTCACAGTGACTCCGCTGGGGGGATTCAGCCAGACCGTGAGCTTCTCTTGTTCAGGACTGCCCCCGGAGGCACAGTGCTCGTTTGCCCCACCGTCAGTAACGCCGAATGGCGCGCCGGCGACCAGCACACTCACCATCACCACGACGGCCCCGTCAGCGTCATTGGTGATGCCGCCCGGTCCGCGAAATCAAGGACCTTTGTATGCTTCGCTGTTCGCGCTGTCTGGGTTGGTTTGGATCGCAGCGATGGGCGGCGCAAAACGACGGTCAAGAAATGTCCGCTTGATCGTGAGCCTGATGATGCTGGCCGCGATCGCCGGGCTGGTGAGTTGTGGCGGCGGTGGTGGCGCCCGGGTGAGAGATCCGGGAACTCCTCCAGGAACCAGCACGATTTCCGTTACCACGTCCGCCGGGAGCACAAGCCACCCGCTTTCGGTAACGCTCAATGTAACCAACTAGTGAAGGCAGCACGACGGACCGCCTGGGCAGGCCGATCTTGATCCCTTGCGTCCAACGGCGAGAGATGCGATAAGCTTTGCTTGGGGCCGAGGTTTTGAGCCGAAAACTGCTGCTTCTCATACCCACGATGCTAGTCGTCGTAGGCACATTGGTTTTGGTCATCCGGGTGCGGTACCCCGGAAAACCTAACATCCGATTGCCTGCCAGCGAGTGCAATGCCGATCTGTGGAACCATGTAGGCGAACCGCAGAGACTGCATGTGATCGCTCCTTGCACTTCGGTCGAAGGCAGAGTCGTTTCGCTATACCGCGCATCCGATGGCGACCTGCACATTGAGCTCGATCCGTACAACAAGTCGGTCTTAAACGTTGCGAACGCGATCCACAGCAAGGGTCATCTCGTGATCGAGATCATCTGCGAACACACTCCTGACAATGCACAAGACGCACAAGCGTGCACCGGCTTCACCTCTGAAGTCGTGATTCCCCGAATTGACGACTATATTCGCGTCACCGGCTCTTACGTCACCGACCGCGAGACGGGATGGAACGAGATTCACCCGGTGACGCGAATAAGAAGGCTGATCTGAACATTCGTTCTGAGGTCACGCTGCCTTCCAAAAGAGAGTAACGGCGGCCCGTAGGCCGCCGTTCCCAACTTCCAGCTACTCGGCCATTCGTCTATCGCAAGAGGGCAAATGTATAGGTTCCTGCCGCCGGCGTGCTGCTACTCCTGCTGACGTTACAAAACTGGATGGCCACTGTATTGGCCCCTGAGACCCGCCAGCCGCCAATCGCGATGTTGGTTCCGGGGCTATGGGTTGCAAGTTGCACGCTCAGCAACACATCGCCGTTGTTGATGCCGGGAACGTTAAAGCTTTGCTCGCTGCAGCTCTGAAGGCCTACGGCGGCCGGCGTGATGGCAGCTGCGAGCTTCAGCATCTGCAGGTTATTGACGGTGGCGGCATTCACGTTGGTTACGGCCGAGCCGTTGCCGGAGAAGGACGCTGCGGTCACGCTGCCGGTGAAGGTGTTGCTGCTCGCGCCCAGCTGGGCGAAGCTCGCCGAGGTCAGGTTGTTCAGCATGGCAGCATTAACATTGCTCAAGCCGCCGCCATTGCCGATGAAGGCCGACGCGGTCATGTTGCCGTTGACCGTCTGGCTGGCGCTGAATGTGTTGGCTTGACTGCTGTAGACCACGTTTGCAGGCAACTGAGAAGCCGCCACTGAGCCCGAGATTTGACTGAAGGAATAGTCCCCGGAGCCGGAGCTGACGCTCCCGTTGCGGCCGTTAAAAGAGGTCACGCCTCCACTGGCGCCGTCACCTACCAGATTCCATGTGGCGCCTCCGGCATCGCAAATGAAGAGTTGTTGGCCGGCGGGCGCATCGGTTTTGATCAGGAGTTCCTTGCCGGCAATGCAACTGGCAGGAGTCTGCGAGCTAAGCAAAGCCCGGACCGGGAGCGTCGCGCCGGCGCCGCTGAAGTCCTGTGTGCCAGCGGTAAATGTGTTGGATGCAGCCAGCTTGGCATCTCCTGCGCTCAGACTGTTGATCGTGGTCTGCAGGTTGCTGACGTCGGACTGGCGGGCCGCGGTCTCCGCGCTGATACTGGTTGCAAGAGCAGCGTCCGCAGACTGGCGTGCCGAGCCTTCGTTGTCAATGTTGCTTTGCAACGTGGTATCGGCAGACTGGCGTGCGCTGGTTTCCGATGTCAACGCGGATGTTGTGGCCACATTCGTTGACGAGATCCCGCCGATGCTCGAAGCGTTCACGTTAAACAAGGCCGAGCCGTCCCCAGTGAATGCGCGTGCGGTGACGCCCCCCAGAACGCTTACCTCCCCGGTTTTAAAGATGGTGAATACATCCTCGACAAAGTTGTTCGCTGTGAGGATCACCGGGCCCGTGCTCTGGAACGCAGCCGCTTTATGGTTCTGGCTGTACGCGTACAACGCCGAGGGCGCACCGCCGTTGTCGTTGACCTGGAGCGGCGCCAGCAGGAACTGGCTCGAGGTGGTGTTCACCGCCACGTTCTGCAAGTTGGCTGTGGTCCCGTTGAGCGTGCCGTTGATGGTCTGATCAGCGGTAAAGGTGTTGCTTTGATTCTTATACACAACGGAGGCAGGCAATTGCGTCAAAGCCGCAGTCCCATTGAGCTGGCTGAAAGAGTAATCGCCGGTTGCCGGCAGAATGTTTCCGCTCCTTCCGTTGAAGGACAAGGCTCCGGTGTTGTTGAGCGTGATCGAACCTCCGAGCGGAACTGTACCTCCTCCGCTGAGTCCGGCTCCGGGATTCACAGCCAACGAGTTGTTGAGCAACATGGAGTTGGTCACACCGGCATTGGCGATGCTGACAGTGCCAATGGAGGTAATGGGACCGCCCACCAATCCTGGTCCCGTATTCACGGTCATCACACTGCTGCCGCCATGCTGCTCTCCGCCAAACAGGTACACCGGGTACGGACTCGTAGAGGCAGCTCCGGTCTGCAGGACGCGGCCCAGAACCTGCACATTCGACGGAAACGTAGAGCCGAGGTCGGTACACCGGCCGATCACGTTGCGGCTGATACCGACATAGTCTCCTGTGGTTACTGCGCCGTCGAACAGGCAAGGAGCAAATCCGGAGGTCGCGATATAGACCGTTCCGAAACCGCCCGCTCCGATTACGGCGATTCCCAGGGCACTCGTTGAGTTGGGATCCGTAACCGTCGCCTGGCCATTGCTGGTAAGAGTCGCGGGTGCGTTCTGAAACGTACCGGCCGTGGGATAGGCTGCCAGGAGTGCCCCAGCAGCGTACAGGTTTCCCGAAATATCCACGCTGAACACATTAGTCTGCGAAGGACCCGTGGTTCCTGTAAATATTCTCTGGACGCCGTTACCTTCCCCCCCGCCGTCAACCTGGGCATGAACGGCGACCCCATGCGGGCTTTGCGCCTCGATGGCGCCCAGAGGCCCGTCAGCATGAAGCCCAATGCCGTTCGTGCTGCTCGAGAAGACGCCAAACGTGCTGGTGCTGACGGCGTCGATGCCGTGATAGTAAGCGGTAACGCTTTCCGCGGGCGTCGTCGAGTTGCCGCCATTGACGGTGAGAGCAGTCCCACTTATGTTGTTGGTAAAGTAATTGTTCGAGCCGTTGAACGAGCTCGTGAAGGCGCTGATGGTGTTCGCCGACACGCCGCCAGTGACGGTCACTCCTCCCGACACAGACAGTGAAGGCATACTTTGCGTTCCGGTAAAGGTGTTGCTGCCCAGGGTCGCGGCGGTGCCGGCGATCTTGGCCGGCGTGAGTGAACCGTCGGCAACGTTGGCGCCGGAAACCGCATTCGCCGCTAGCTTAGCGCTGGTGATTCCGCCGTCGGATACCGCGATCGTGGGCGTCGCTGCGGTACCGCCGATAGCGACCGAGGAATCGGCCGCGCCCACTGAGGTCACACCGGCGGCGGTGCCATCGCCCACCAGCACGTAGCCGTTTCCGGTTGCGTTGCAAATGAACAACTGCTGACCCGGAGTAGCGTCGGTTTTGATCAGCAAATCCCGGCTAGCGAAACATGTGGTCGGCGTATTGGCGGCTGTCACCGCCTTGACCGGCGATGTGCTCGAAGCCGCGGTGAAATCGGTGGTGCCGAAGGCCTGGATACCGCCGGCTGAAAAGCTGCCGCTCGCGTCCCGCATCACGATGCTGCTCGCGACATTTTGGGATTGCGCGTTCACTGCCGATGGTGGAATACCGAATAGCCCGTTCCCTAGTCCAATAAAAGACCCATTGATTTGGTTGGCTGTGAAGTTTCCATATTGATCGCGCATGACGATCGTGTTAGCGACGTTGGTGGATTGCGCGTTCACCCCCGACGGCGTGATACCGAACAACCCGAAGCCGTTTCCAAAGAAAACGGATGCGCTGATTTGGTTGGCGGTGAAGCTTCCTGTGGCGTCACGCATTACGATCGTGCTGGCGACGTTGGTGGATTGCGCGTTCACCGCTGACGGCGGGATGCCGAACAGCCCAAAACCGTTTCCAGAAAAAAGAGATGCGTTGATCTGGTTGGCTGTAAAGCTACCCCCGGGGTCGCGCATTACGATCGAGTTGGCGACGTTGTCAGATTGCGCGTTCACTGCGGACGGAGGAATGCCGAACAGCCCGAAGCCGTTTCCAGAGAAAACCCCTGCGCTGACCTGGTTGGCGCTGAAGCTTCCCCAGGAGTCACGCAGCACGATCGTGTTGGCGATGTTGGCGGATTGCGCGTTGACCGCCGATGGCGGAATACCGAACAGCCCCATTCCACTTCCGAAAAATGACCCGCCGTTAATCTGGTTGGCTCTGAAGTTTCCCCAGTTGTCCACGCTGGCCACTTCGTTGCCGTTGCTGCGCAAGCTGAGAATCTGTCCGCCTCCAGTGTTGTCAAACACGCCTGCGATGCCGTTGGGACTCGCGGATTGTCCCAGAATGCCTGTGGTCGTGCCAGTCGTGGAGGAAGCCAGCGCTCTAAGGGCCGTCCCGGTCGCCGTGCTGTTCTCAGCGATGATCGCTGCATCTCCGGCAGAGATGGCGTGAATCGCGAAGCCCGTTCCTTGTTGCGTCACCAGCAGAACTTCGCTGGTATTGTTATCGGTGAAATCCGTGGCCGGCTGCGGTGGATTGGTTGAAGCCTGGGCGGTCACGCCCGCCGCCGCCTTGCTCCCGGAAGAGGAACTGGAAGCTGTTGCTGCGTTGTTGAGCGCGGTCTGCAGTTGCGAGACGGTCACAAACTGTGACGGCAATAGTCCACCCAGCCTCTCTGCCTCGACGGCCTTCATGGCATAAGGCACGCTGACCAGCAGGTAGCGTTTCTCGGTCCCGTTGATCTGCACCCCCAGCCAGTGGGCCTGATCCGCGGAAAAAACATCAGAGGGCAGGCCGGTGGAACTCGTTGAGCCGAGAAGAACCGAGTACCTTCCTTGGGTGATCTGAACGACCTGCGTCTCGGTCCAAAGAGCAGGAGAGCCTTGCTGGTCGCCATATACGGCAAAGGTGACACTCAATGCCCCATCCGGCTGGCCGGCCACACTGTCGGAAAAAGCCAGCACACGTGAAGAAATAGCTTGTGGCGATTGCGCCTCCGCGATGCCGGGTCCCGAGCCGGCCTGCTGCGCCCGTGAAATCGAGCCGAGGAAGACGATCAGAGTCACAAGAAGGGATACCCAACGCGAAGAGATGCGCTTCATTTGCCAAGCTCCTCAAGAGGTGTTATCGCTAAGCGGGGGAGATCCTTTAGCTGCTTCTGGGTTACCGGTAGTTCTTAGGTTTTTATAGGGTTAATAGGAGGGTATCCCTGGAGCTTGTGGTAGACAAGTTACCACAGAAGTACCTTGAAACTACTTTGGTAATAGCATCTACCAGAGAGAAACTAGCTTCGTGTAGACTTCAAGACCGGCTTGTAGTTCTACATACGCGGTTAATCTATGGTTGGCAGCAGAAAATATGGGCGACCCGCAGGGTCGCCCATTGGCCTTTCTTTTTCTCGTTAAGGTTTTACGCTCCATGTCCTTCGCTCAGGACTCGGACGCCTCACGCATCGTTTCTTATGTGCCTTCATTCCACGATGCCAGATACTCTTCCTGTTCCGGTGTGAGGCGGTCGATCTTGATGCCCATGGACTCGAGCTTCAGCCGGGCCACTTTCTTGTCCAAATCCTCTGGCACGGGATAGACCTTGCGCTCCAGCGACTTGTGGTTCTTGACCAGATATTCGCAGCAGAGCGCCTGGTTAGCGAAACTCATGTCCATGACCGACGCGGGATGGCCTTCAGCCGCGGCCAGGTTGATCAAGCGGCCTTCGCCAAGAAGATAAATTTTGCGCCCGTCCTTCATGGCGTATTCGTCGACAAAATCGCGGGTCTGGCGCTTGGAAGAGGACATCTTCTCGAGTGCGGGGATATCGATCTCCACGTTGAAGTGTCCGGAATTAGCGACCACGGCGCCATTCTTCATGGCTTCGAAGTGTTCGCGGCCAATGACGTTTTTGTTGCCTGTGACCGTAACAAAAATGTCGCCGATCTTGGCGGCTTCGTGCATGGACATGACGCGATACCCGTCCATCACCGCCTCAATGGCCTTAGTGGGGTCGATCTCGGTGACGATAACGTCTCCACCCATTCCGCGCGCGCGCGAGGCCAGGCCACGGCCGCACCAGCCGTAGCCGGCGATCACGAATTTGCTTCCGGCAATGAGCGAGTTGGTGCAGCGGATCACGCCATCCATGGTGGATTGGCCGGTGCCGTAGCGGTTGTCAAACATGTGCTTGGTCAGCGCGTCGTTAACGGCGATGATGGGATACTTCAGGGCACCATCTTTGGCCATGGCCCGCAGCCGGATTACGCCGGTGGTTGTCTCCTCGGTGCCGGCCATCATGCCTTCCACCACGTCCTGGCGCTTGGTCAGCGCAGTGGAGACCAGATCGGCGCCATCATCCATGGTGATGTGCGGCTTGTGGTCCAGCGCCGAGAGGATGTGCTTGTAGTAAGTCTCGTTGTCTTCACCCTTGATGGCATGGACGGAGATGCCGAAGTCACGCACCAGGGAAGCCGCGACGTCGTCTTGCGTGGAAAGCGGGTTGGAAGCGCACAGCACTACATCCGCGCCGCCGTCGCGCAGCGTGATGGCCAGATTGGCGGTCTCGGTGGTCACGTGCAGGCACGCAGAAATGCGAATGCCTTTGAGCGGGTGGTTCTTGATGAACTCCTTGCGGATGCTTTGCAGCACTGGCATGGATTGGTTGGCCCACTCGATGCGGCGCTTCCCCAGGTCGGCCAGTTCAAGGTTCTTGACGTCAAATGAAATGTCAGTGGTGACAGAGGTTGCCATATGCTCCTGTTTACGCGCTTTGGTTTTGGCTGGCACGATGAGTCCAAAAGCAAGATCTGGTGATCTCAATCAATTGCCATAATCGCCGAAATTGCCAAAAATCGCCGGAATCAATTTGTTCGAACCGAACTCTGCATGAACAACGGTTTTCAATTTCCAATCTTTGGCCCGCCCTTGGCGGAGCAATTCTGGCAATTGCTGATTATCTGATGTACCCGATCTAGCCTTTGTTACCTTGCCGCGCCCACTTTGCTCCCGGCCCCCGAACCCTGTGCTTGCTCGCGCAACCGTGCCGCTTTGTCCGTGGCTTCCCAGGTAAAGTCGGGATCTTTACGGCCGAAGTGCCCGTACGCGGCGGTCTTCCTGTAGATAGGCCGGCGCAACTTCAGAGACTCAATGATCCCCTTGGGCGTCAGCTGGAAGTTCTCGCGCACCAGTTGTTCCAGTTTTTCTTCTGAGATTTTGCTGGTGCCGAAGGTATCCACGAGAACGCTGACCGGCTCCGCCACGCCGATGGCATAGGCCAGTTGGACTTCGCAGCGATCGGCCAGTCCGGCGGCCACGATGTTCTTGGCAATGTAGCGGGCCATGTAGCAGGCCGAGCGGTCGACTTTGGTCGGATCCTTACCGCTGAACGCCCCGCCGCCGTGACGGCCCATGCCGCCGTAGGTATCCACAATAATCTTTCGTCCGGTCAGACCGGTGTCCCCCATCGGACCGCCGATCACGAAGCGTCCTGTAGGGTTGATGTGATATTTCGTGTCGGCATCGAGCAAGTGTGGGGGGATGGCTGCCTGGATCACATGGCGAATGATATCGGCGCGCAAGGTCTCGTTGTCCACGGCTTCGGCGTGCTGCGTGGAGATCACCACCGCTTCCACGCGCCGGGGTCTGTGATCGGCGCCGTATTCAACTGTGACTTGAGATTTGCCGTCGGGGCGAAGGTAAGGGAGTTGGCCGTTTTTGCGGACTTCCGAAAGCCGCCGGGTAAGTTTGTGGGCCAGGGCGATCGGGGTGGGCATGTAATCGTCATTCTCGTTGGTGGCGTACCCGAACATCATGCCCTGGTCGCCGGCGCCCCCGGTGTCCACACCCATGGCAATATCGCCCGACTGCTTGTTGATGCTGGATATGACAGCGCAGGTGTTGCAATCAAAACCGTAGAGGGCATTGTCATAGCCAATGGACTGAACCACGCCACGAACGACTTTTTGAAAGTCGACATAAGTCTTGGTGGTGATCTCACCGGCGATCACAACCAGCCCCGTGGCGGTCAGCGTTTCGCAGGCGACGCGGCTGTAATGATCTTCTTCAAGACACGCGTCCAGGATTGCGTCGGAGATCTGATCGGCGATTTTGTCCGGGTGGCCTTCTGTGACCGACTCGGATGTAAACAAAAAACTTTCCCGTGGAGCCAAGGGAGCTTCCTCCTGCTGATTGATGTTTGGACCGCCTTCGGGTAAACCCAAGTTGCCTTAAAGACTAAACACTCCGCCCGCCAGCAGCAACGGTTTGCCGTCGCCCGGAGTGGAAATGCAGCCGAATGGGGCTTTTCTCGCTGCGAAATGGGCTGGAACCACCCCGAACCGCGGATTTCCAGGGAGTCTTTGGACTGGTGCTTATTGTACTAGACCGTTGGGCTTGAAGGTGAGGGTACGGATTTGGCTTTCGCTGCCGAGCGCTCCTAAAGCATGGCCGTTATGGCTGATTTCAATTCCGCCGGCGTTGCCGGTGGTGATCACGACGCTCCTGGCAGCCCGGACCAGGCGCTTGCTGTTGGCCTCCATTACGCCTTTCCAAGTCTCTTTACCATCCGCGGTGAGCGAAACCCAGGCTGGCTCTTTGGCCTTGACCACGACAACAAACGTACGTGTGGGGGTGGCCGCGATGGAGGGCGGCGCAGGCGTGGGAGGCGCCGGGGCTGCGACCTCGCTGCTGTGCACGGGCGCAGGCTCGGCAGGGGTTTCAACCGCGGCGGAGCCGGCTTGCGGGCTGCCTGCCGCCGCTGTGGAAGGTGCGGCATTGGCCGGTCCCTCAGCGTGGCGTCCGCGGTTCCTGGCCCAAAGTACGGCCATGACTGCCACCAGCGCGATCACAGCTATCACCAGAGGCAGCGGCGATCTTCGCGGGTTCATTTCGCGATTCGGCTTTTCGTGAACTTCAAGAGGAAACTGATCGGGTGGCGCCGGTTGCTCGGCGCTGGCTGAGGAATAGTCAGCCACCGCCTGGTCTTCATCGATACCCAGGTAGCGGGCATAGGCGCGGACGAAGCCTTTGTTGAAGATGCCGCCAGGCAACTCGTCAAACTCTTCTTTTTCCAAGGATTCCAGGTGACGGCGGGAGATTTTAGTGGACTCCGAGATTTCGTCCAGGGTAATGCCCCGCATTTCCCGTTCGCGCCGCAGTCGTTCGCCAAATGCGCCCATGGCCAAGTTCGATGCCCCGGTAGACCACCGAAGTGCGCCCATCATAGGAACTCAGGCCGCGAGTGTCAAATCAAAACACTTTCGTAACTTTCCTCGTAGTCCACAGACCGCGCAGTACTTTCGTGCTAATTACTCAACGGCTTCCGTGGCACTCCCCGGTTGCCGATTTTGTAAAATCGGGCGATAATACGCCCAAGTCTCAGCTTGTCCCGTGCTGGTATTTACAAGAGGATCTGACCCTTTCAACATGAATGAGGCGGCGGTACCAGAACGCAAAACCAAGCGGCAAATGCAGGAAGTCGCCATCTTCAACGATGTGGCGAAGGCCCTAACCTCGTCTCTGAATCTGGACTCCATTCTGCAAACCATCATGGACAAGATGGCGGAATTCTTCCGCCCTGACACCTGGTCCCTGCTCATGGTGGACGAGCAGAAGGACGAACTCTACTTCGCCATCGCGGTAGGCGACGCAGCGGAAACCCTGAAGACCGTGCGCATGAAGATGGGCGAAGGCATCTCCGGCTGGGTAGCGCGGCACGGCGAATCGCTCATCGTCCCTGACGTCTACAACGACCCCCGCTTCGCCAAACGCGTGGATGAAATGACCAAGTGGAAAACCCGGTCCATTATCTGCGTGCCTTTGCAGTCCAAGCACCGTGTGCTGGGCGTGATCCAGCTCATCAACTGCGCCATGGAGAGCTTCGGCGAGCAGGAAATGTTCTTCCTGCATGCGCTGTGCGACTACGCCGCGATCGCCATTGACAACGCGCGCGCGGTTGAGAAGATCCAGGAGCTCACCATCACGGACGACTGCACCGGTCTCTACAACGCGCGCCATCTCTACAAGACCCTGGAGTCCGAGGTCTACCGCTCCGCCCGCTTCGGCTATGAGTTCAGTGTCATCTTCCTGGACCTGGACCACTTCAAGCACGTGAACGACACCTATGGCCATCTGGTCGGCAGCAAGCTGCTCCAGGAAATCGGCTTCAAGATCAAGTCCCAGCTGCGCCTGATCGATTACGCCTTCCGCTACGGCGGCGATGAGTTCGTGATCCTGCTGCCCCAGACCGACAAAGGCTCGGCCCTGGTGGTGGCCAAGCGCATCCAGGACATGATGCGCAAGACCATCTTTCTCTCCGAAGACGG
>Ga0126379_10000541_pt1 | contig 21084 bp, 33 predicted proteins | sample PanSoiMetPlot_24_FD_92640 | JGI IMG/M metagenome (GOLD analysis project Ga0126379, IMG submission 92640) | Tropical forest soil microbial communities from Panama - MetaG Plot_24 | ecosystem: Environmental > Terrestrial > Soil > Tropical forest > Bulk soil | place: Panama | collected 2016-02-17
AGCAGCACCGTCCCGTCGGCCTTCGTCGGCGCAAAATTCGTGAAGTCGCCTGGCTGCGATCCAACCACCCGCGACGGCCAGCCAGGACAGCCACCGAAGATCAGCCGCTCCTGCCAGAAGCGCACCGTGTAGGGATAGCCGTTTGGTCCACCCCACTGGCCGAGCGCCCAGTTGAGCGTCTTCGTCGGAAAAACGAAGGGCGGGATGAAGGCCCACAGCACGGTGCCGTCGACCTGTGTCGCGGCTCCGCCGGCCACCGGAATCGCGGCCGTCGAGCTGTCGGTCTTGCCGCCGATCACCGCTTGGAAATAGTCCATGGTCGGCGAGTTGACGATGTCGTTGACGTCGTACTGGGTGGTGCGTGCGATCTTGGTCGAATTGCGCGCGCCAATCGCCGACCAGATCACCGAGCCGTCGAGGATCGAGCTTCCGAGGCCCTGCGGGCCGTTGCCGCTGGTCGCCGAGGTGCCGCCGGAAACCGCAACGTAATAGCTCAGCAAACCCGGCACCTGCGCGCCGCCGGCAGGCTGGCCGACGATGGCGTTGGTCTCGTACTTCGTATTCGGTTGCCACTGTACGCCATCGAGACCGGCCTGCGCCCCGTCATGCACCAGACCCTGCACCGTCGCGCTCACCACGGTCGCCGACGTCACCCCGGTGATCTTGCACCAGCCCCAGTTGCCATACCATTTCACGCGGACGACACGGCCGATATCGGCTGACGAGAACCCGGCGCCATTGTTGATGTTGATCGTATTCGTCCATGTCAGCGTGATGTTGCCGGTGGTGCCGCTTGGCGTGACGTAGTTCGTGCTGTCGGTATTGATGTCGAGATAGGGCCCGTCGCGGAATTGCATCACCGAATAGGTCCAGCTGGTGTGCGAGCTCCGCGTCAGCGTGGCCGGCGGATAGGACGGATGAACGATGAAGAGCGTGTCGGCGCTCTGCGTGTATTTGAGCTTGGCAAGATCCGCGCTGGTGTAGGGCACCGCGATATCGACCGGCACGCCGCCCGATAGCACCACGCCGTCGTTCATGTAGACGCGCACATAGCCGTTGGAGAACACCAGCATGTAGGCTTGGATCGTCGAGAAAATGAACGGCACAAGTCGTGACGGATTGTTCTGATCGCGCGCCGACGAGATGAACATCGTACCGGGGCGCGCCGTTATCCCGCCCTGCGGCATCACCACGAAATTCAGGCAGGTGTCGGCCCCATTGTAATAGGCCTTGTGATCGATGCGTCCCTTCATGCGGGGGCTGAGCTGGCCGGCGGTGAAGTTGGTGATGTCGATATCGCTGCGCATCTACCACCGCGCGCGCAGAAGAATGTCGCCACCCCATTCGGTCGGCAGAGCCTGTTGCGCGCTTCGCGTCCGGGCCTGCGCCCATGCTTCGCTCAACGCCTGCTTGGCCTCCTCGCGCTTCTTGGTGTCCTGCGTCAGCGCGAGCGCATTCTGCACAGCGATCTCGAGGCCCAGCACCCGGCAAAAAAGCGGCGGGAAAGATTTCGGATCCGAGACGTCACTGATGTAGTAGATGTTGACCGGCGCACCGGCATTCGACAACAGCTGACTGCCGATGATCTCCCACTTATAGGCGATGTCGCTGTCCTCATCGTCAGTGTAGATCGTCAGAAAATCGCCGGGCAGATCGTAGGCACCGTTGTACCCGAACGGCGGCTGATTGACCGATGCCGGCAGCTGCGCCTGCCGCATCGCGAACCGCCACGGTGCGGCCTCGAGAACTTCGCGCCGGATCCGCCCGAACGAATTCAGACAGATGATCGCGCGGCGCTGCGGTGCATTGATGTCGCTGATGAGGTCGACGCCGAGCGCCAACAAGCCGATGTTGCAGATCGAAACCTGACTGTCGCCAGCCGCCATGATGCGAAGAGGCGCGCGGGCCGAGGGGACGTCCCGCGCGCTCTCCCTCCCTGTTCAGATGATGTACTCAAAGAACAGACGGAGCCCTCCCGATGCCGGCAGAGCTGCCGCGCCGACCGTCAGAATGATGTCGTCGTACTGACCACCACCCTGATGGCCCGGCTGGTAGCCGGCCGCTTGGCCGGTCAGGCAGTCATAGCCAACATAGATCGGCACGCCGAGCGAAGCTGCCACACCGAGCGCCTGCGGCGACGTCGCGGTCAGCGTTGCAGCCGGCGCCCAATAGCCGGCTTGCGAGCTGTCGCTTGGCGATCCGATGGCGATGGTCGCGGTGCCGAGCGACACCGACGACAGCGCCGTGATCCCGATCATGGTGTAGGGCACAGGAAGCCGCGCCACACCGATCACCGAGCCGGAGGCCTGTGCTGCGAGCGGCACGTTCGCAACCCAGCAATACTGCCCGCCATTCTGCAGCGACATCAGCAGCTGCTGCGGCATGTTTCCGCCACCGGAGACATTGCCGATCAGCTGCTGCATTTCGGTGCCGAACAGCGTTGCCGGCGTCGCCGCGAGCTGCGACGGCGCATCCTTGGGACTGAAGCGCGCGATATAGGCCGCGATATCGTGCGGATCGCGGTTCTCGGTCACCACCACAGCCTTGTCGTCCCCGCGAGGCACGGGATGATCGCCAGCAACCTGAGACGATGCATGGGGATCCGCCGCGTGGGGATCTTTCTCTTTCGTAGTCGTCATGTGCATTCTCCTTCCTTACTGGCACACGATCTCGACGACCTTGGCCTCCTCGAGCCGGGCGCCGCCAATGCTCTCGTCGCAGTAGACGTACTGCGCGAAGCGCTTGTCGGGCCGAGGTGCCGATTGCGTCTCGATGTCTCTGTTGATGCCCAAGCCCATGCCCGACTTGCGCCACGCGGGCACGCGCCACTGACCCGATGCGTTCTTCTGCAGCCGCTCCGAATGGATGAAGCGGAAGCCGACGAACAGGTCGACCTTGCCGTCGTACAACGCGCGCACCGTGTTGTAATCGGCGCTTGTGACTTCCGTTGTCTTCAAGAGATCGCCCTTCTGCAGACCACCGACGAGGATGTAGCGCTCTTCTTCCTCATCGCCTTCCGCACGATCCAGCGCCACCGATGCCGAGATCAGTTTTGAGATCGTGAGCCCGGCTGGCCCCGAGCCGGTGCCGTAGGACCAGTCGGACACCGCAACAACCGTGCCGGGCGGTGCGGTCGGCTGGCTTTCGTTGTTGCCGTTGGGCCACTGCACCGCGTTCGACCCGCTATGGCCGGTGTACGCCGTGCCAAAGAACGCCTGAATGACTTCGTCGTCTTGACCACGACGCATCGCCATGCCGGCCGCTTTGGCATAGTTTGACTCCGGGTCGATCAGCAGCTTCAGCTTGTCGAGCTTGTCCACCAAGTCGCCCCAGTCATAGTCGTATGGCGCAACCCTACGACGCAGGTGCTGGGTGTTCATCATCGGGCTGTCGCTATGGCGCGTCGTCACCTTGCGAGCAGCGGTGGGTGCCATCTGCTCGAGGTAGGCGCTATCGCCTGTGATCATCTCCTCGATGACTTTGCCGCGGAGGCGTGCCTCCGACTGTTGCGCGAGGTGCCGCACATTACTTCCGAACTGCTGCACCATCGCATCCGTGACCGAAAAACTCATGATGCTCTCCGTCGTTACCGGCGATCTCCAATCGCCGGCTTGTTGAAACGAAGTGCGTGATGACCATCACCACGCACCCATTGGCGGTGACGGCTGAGCTCCCCGATCCTGTCGCGCTGGCGCGCGACTACATTGGACCCGTGCCTGCGTTTAACGTCCGCTCGACGATGCCTTCAGATCGGACCCTTGCGAGCTACCCGATCCTTTAGAATTCCTATGCGGCGCTTTCCTCCGCGGGATATGCGACCTCGTAGAGGGCTGCGATCTCCTCGAGCGCTTCCTGCCGTCCCGGGGCGTCCTTGTTCTTGAACGCCGCATTGGCGCGGAATGCCTGCTCTTTCTCGGTGATCTTCCGCCGTGCTTCCTCGATGCTGGGCCTGTCGCCGAAACCGCCTTGCCCCTTGCCGAGCAGGCCGTCTTCCCTGAGCTGCGAGCCCATCAATGCAAAGACCTGTGCGAGCGCCGGATTGTTGCCCAGATTGCTCGCCGTCAATTCCTTGACCAGCTGATCGCCGATCCCGAGCTGCTTGGCATAATGGCCAATCGCCGCTTCCGCATCCTTCAGATGACCATCGTAGTCGCCGCCCCACTTAGAGCGCAGTGCAGCGCTCGCCTTTTCCATGTCGGCCTTGCGCGCATCGCCAGCGGCGGCGAACAGATCTGCCTGCAGCTTGTCCCAGTCGCCGCGGCCGAGATCGATCTGGCGCTGCGTCACTCCCATCTTGTGAAGGATCGGCGCCAACTGCTTCTGAAAATTCGCATCAGCCTCGTTATAATCGCTGCCATCCGCGCGCTTGCCGAACGCATATTTGTCGGCTGTATCGGGACGACCCTGCGCCTTGTAGAAGGCATCCCAGCCCGCCGCATCTTTGTCATCCTTGGGAAGAACCGCCAGCCGGTTCTTGTCGAGGCCGACCATGCGCTGGGCGTTGACGAAGCTGTCGTAGAGCCCGTTCTCGTCCTTGATGTCCTTGAAGCTCGCGTCATTGCGGTACTTCTCCGGCAGGCGCTCGGCGAACGGTTTCTGGCTGTCGACGTACCTCTGCGCCAAGCTTCCGACGTCCTTGATGTCCTTGAACGCCGCGTTACCGCGCAAGCCTTCCGGCAGGCTCGCTGTCCAGTCGGCGCCATTGCCCGACGATGCCGGCGCCGATCCGCTCTGTGCTGTTCCTGCGTCACTCATCATCTGCTCCTAAAGAAAGACGGCCCCGCGCTCCGGTTCGTGTCGCGTACGGCACACGGGGCCGCTCTCATCACCGCGCCTTCTTGCTTGCAGAAGGCACTGGATGCGGATCAACCGGCAGGCCGATCACGGCCCAGCCATATTCTTCGGTCCACACCGTTTGCCACGTCATTTTTTCGAGCGGGCCGGTCGGTGGCGTCTCGTCGGGTGGCGGCGCCTCCGGCAAAGGTGGTTGCGTTGCGACCGGGGGATAGCCCGGCCCGCCGGGGAACGAACTTCCGGGTGGTCCCCAGATCGGGAACGTCGGTGAGCCCGGTGGCTGACCGCCGCCGCCCGGTGGCTGATAGCCCGGTGAGCCCGGAAACACCGGACCGCTAATCGGATTGCTCGGTCTTGGATCGGTCGGACCCCAGATGCCAAGCGGAGGCTGACCGCCGCCGGGATCTGTCAGCGGCGTGATCGTTGCGAGAAACGGCTTGCCTACTTCCATGTCACTCACTCCTTGGGGCTTGCGGTTGCTGGCGTCGTACCAACGGGCGGGAGCTGAACCCACACTTGGTTCTCAGGGTCGGCACCGACCATCGGAAATCGCCAGATCGTGCCATCCGACATCAGGACTGTGACAGCTTCCACCACACGACCGCTGCCGCCATAGGCGTTGCTCGTCACGGCAATCTGCTGCGGGATCGCTGTCTGCGGCGTCACCGCCTTCCGCACTTTCGCGGCACGCATCTTCGCGGTCGGCCTAGCGGGCATGCGTCTCTCCAAAAAATGCAGATGGCACGTCGACCACACGATCCCAGCGTTCCGGCTGGGCCAACGGCCGGTGCGCCCATACCGTGCCGTCCGTGCAGAGCGCATACATCACCGACACCACATAGCCGTCACTGCCGTCCTGCCACATCGCGATCTGTACGACCTTGCGCCCGCGGAAGCGCACTGGCTTGCCAGAAAAAACCTTGCTGGCAACGCCCTGATCCGCATGCATCAAGCCAGACATCACTCCACCAGCCTTTCGATATCGTCCTTGGTGGTCTCGCGCGCCAGCGCGATCATTTCAGCTTCTGTCCAACGCAGTGCATTGCAGATCTCGAGCGCGAGTGAACGCCGGCCCTCATAAAACCGGCTGTCCTCGGGTTGCGGCGAGGTCTCGAGGATCCCGCCGCGGCGCATCAGATCGTGCAGCACCAGCTGGCCTTCCGGCGTCGCATAGACCGCGTGATAGGCCTGATTGACCGCCGCCTGCCGGCGGAAGCCTTTCAGCACCTTCGCGACCTGATCGCGCGCCAGCTGGAGATCCATGCTCATCCGGCCAGCCTCGTGACACCGAGCGCGGCGCGGATCTTGCCGCCCAGACCGAGTGCCTTCTCGAACCGGCGATATTCCGGTGTCGTCGTCAGCACCCATTCGATGAAGCAGCCGCCCTTACCGGTCGACGGATCGTAGAGATCGAAGTCGCACTTAAAATCGTGAGGCCGCTTCAGCCGCGCCGCCTCCTCGAAATCGCGGATGATCTTGGGCATCAGAAGATCCTGTGCCGAGATCTCACCTTTGTGCAGCTCGCAGTAGTGCAATGTCGTGAACATCTTGAGCGCACGATGCCCGGGCTCGCGCGGTGTCTTCGATGCCACGACGAGACGCGGCGCCCGCGACGGCGTATTGGGGCAGTGCAGCCCGTGGGCATAGAAGTGATCGCAGACCTTCTCGGGCCGGTTCATCTCACCACTCGTTCACGATCTTGACGGCGAGCTTGCCATCAGTCGGCTGCTGATCTTCCGGAAGGGGCTCGAGCCGCGAGACATGAAACATCCCGGGCTTCAGCACATCCTCGTCCTGCGGATTGAACACCACGGCATCAAACTCGAGCCGCCTTTTGAGATGCGCGCGCAGCATCATCCGTGCAACGACTTTTCCCTTTCGCATGTAGTGCTTCCAGCCACGCTTCACGGTCAGTGAGTGCAAAACCTCGAAGGGATGACCGGCCGCAAAGAAGTCGCCGGTATCAAGGGCATTGCGCTCCCAGCGCCCGCGCTCGATGTCCGCCAGATAGGCGCGCAGGCTTGGATCTTTCGTCAGGCTCTTGGCGGCTTCCGCCAATGTCATGCCTCTCGTCATGCTGCCTCCTCGCCGCCCGGCGGCGCGTTCTCGTTTGCTGCACCGCCGCCCGGCCCGCCGCCCATCGTCTGGCCGGCGTCGGCGAGGTTCTTGATCGCGCCGCTCGCATCGGCTGCGGCGCCGGCCATGCTCTGCAGCTGCGCATGCTGCGCGGCCGCTGCTTGCGCCTCCTGCTGCTGCTGCGCTTCCTGCGCCAGCTGATCGGGCGACTTCAATGCATTGACCGGCGCATTGAGGTCGAGCTGGGTGCGCCGCATGATCCACTCGATGTCGAGGATCGTCGGCGACTGCGGATCGAGCTGCTTCAGCACCATCTGGCGCTGGATCAGCCGCTCGAGAGCGTCGTTCTCGCTCGAACGCTGCGCCAGCGCAATCGGCGACACATAGTCGACATGCAGCTGCTGGCCCGAGAGCGTGCGTGGGGGCGGAGGGAATGGCGAGCCGGGTCCAAAGCGCATCTTCATCGACTTGCGCCACAGGAGGGCGAAGCACCTGTCGATGAGCGGACCATTCCACTCCGCGTTCATCCGAGACAGAAACGGCGAGAGCGCCATCATCTCCTTGTCGCGGCGCTGCATCCAGTAAGTCGCCGTGGACCCCTTTCCCTCGCTGCTCGGATCTTCCGGGTCGCTCGGCATGTGCAACAGATCGACGAAGAACGTCTTGCCGATGGCGTTGCGCAGCTCGTTCAGCATCTCTTGGCCGAGCGGCAGATTGGTACCCATCTGGATCGCATTGATGCGGTCATCGGGGCGAAGGCCCGGGCGGCGGAAGATCAGCGAACCGGGCACGGTCCGAATAGGGACGATATAACCGTTGTCTGGAAGCTCGAGCGGCGGATCGATGGTCTTCTGCGACGCCTTCACGACCAGCCGCACAAACTCGTTCAGCATCTTGACGTCGGGCAACGCCGTCGAACCTGGCCCCCGGCCATAGACCTCATTGGTCGCCACCGAGAAGCGCGGTGTCAGATAGACGAATTCGTTGTTGCCGCCGACGCTAATCAGCTCTTTGCTGTCTTCGCAGACGTAGACGCTCTCGTATGCCATGTGCAGCTTGTCGGCGCGCTGCGGGTCGCGGTTCTTGCGCGGCTGCACCCGGTGATGGAAGTGGAATTTCTGATCGGGTTTGTCGTCCTCGATGGCCTTCAGGACTTTCTCGCCGGCCTTCTTGCCCCACTGGCCATAGGCCTGCTTCGCGGTCCATGGCCAGCGCCGCGACAGCGAATCGACCCGGTCACTCTCGTTCTCGACCCAGCGGCATTCGCGCATATGCCGCGTCGAGAACAGCGGCATGCCTTCCTTGTTCTCGAGTACGCCCATGCAGGCGGTGCCGATGCTGGCAATGTCGTCGTAGACCTCTTGGCTCTGCGACGCGAAATTGTAGCGCGCCGAATTGAACACCGCGTAGAGCGCAAGCGTCGCCGCGTCGAGCCATGCGCGCGTCTGATAATCTTGGTTCAGCGCATCGTTGTCGGGCATCAGCGAGAACCACAACAATGTCGAGCTCGTGAGGAAGCTGTGGCAGGCGGCGCGGAATTGTTCGCGGGCCCAGAGCGGATAGCTGTCGTAAACCCACTGCATGCGTTTTTGGCCGGGCGAACGCTGTGTCGTGTAATCGGCGCGGTCGGGGTGCATGTAGTTTGTGATCGACTGCCAGTGCGTCAGCGTCTGGCCGGCGTCGGCATCGCGGCGCTCCCAGTCCCTGATCACATCCTTCGCGAGATCGCGGTCGTCTGGCATCTACTGCCCCAGCAGAGATTTTTTGGCGATGGTCGGTGCGCTGACATCGCCCTGTCCGCTCGTGAGCAACGTCTGGGCGCGGCCGTACATCTGGCCGGTCTGCGTGCCGGCAGCGCGCGCTGCCGCTTGGATCGCGGGATCGGTCGGCGTCGGTGCCGTCACCGGGGCACGCTCGGGCGGACCTGAGAACAGACTACCCATAGGTGATCGCCTCGCTGCGCTCGATGGACCAGCCGTCGCGCGGATCGGGATTGCTGTCGGCGAAGCGCTTCAAGGGATTGGGCTGTGGCACAGGCCCCCCGGCAATGGCCAGCACCTGTGCCTGCGTGACCGGCTGATAACCGTTTGCGGCGTACTGTCTCGCCATCGCGGCGTCGGTATCCGACGTCGCCACGGAGCCGGGGGCGTAAAGATAGAAATTGGCGCGCAGATCGTAGCCGGCCATCAGCTCTTCACTTTCGCCTTCACCGGCATCGGCTGGACCGCTGTCAGGGTCAGGCTGGTGATCTCGTAGGGGCCGGCGATGGGCTTGAGACCGCCCGCGACCTCCGCGGTGCCCTGCGTGATCGCGCGCTGCACCATCGGAAGAAAATCGTCGGCGCCATAGCGCAAGGTGACGAGGCCCTTGGCGTCCCAGCCTTCCTGCATCGGCGTGGTGCCCTTGAGCTCAAAGACGTAGTCGATGTAGTCCATCGCAGCCTCCTTCAGACCTTCACCATCTGGATCGCGAACGCGAGCGTCAGGAAGAACAGCCCGAGCGCGAGGATGTTGATGGGCGACGGCGCCGGCACGTTGAAAGTCGAGAGCAGGAAGCAGACCAGCGCAACGACGAACAGAACGATCACGAGCACAGCCATGATGACCTCCTCAAGGAGTGCGGATAGCGACAGCAATCGGCCCTTCATTTTTCGGCGGCGGATCGACGACGATGTAGGTGCCGCCGGCATCGACGGCAGTGATGGTGTAGTAGCCGTCGTTTTGCGTAGAGCCGTAGATCTCGATGGGATCCCACACCGCAAAGACACCGAACTCATTGGCACCGCTGCCGGTGATCCGGCCGTTCACTGCGGTGAAGGTGGCGCTGTCGAGGATGAGCTTGAGCATCCCCTTGTCGCGCGTATTGAACCGGGTCTCGCTGCCCTGATCGATCCGGTTGTTAGGCTGCGTTGCTCTGATCCGCGTCCCCAGTTCGTCGACCACTGCTCAGTCCTCCCTGATATTCGCCACACCAGTCCTCGAGACGTTTGGCCACGATGGCCGGGAAGCGGTGACATTCGCCGTAGATGAACACGTTGGGCGAGCGCGATGCCTGCACCCCCGGTGGCACGGCCTTTGGCGGTTCAAAAAAACGACAGCTCCCGCAGCGCGCATCGCCGATCACTTCACCACCTTGAATTCGCCGGCCTGTCCGCCTTCGCGGATGCCCTTCAGCCACTGGCCCATCTTGCCGGGAATGAGGAGGAAGAGGTCGGCAACTTCGCCGGGCTTGCCGTCCTCTTCCTCCGCTGGGACCGCGTAGAGTCGTCCGACAATCCCAGCGAATTCGTACTGATCGACGCAGTAGATGGATCCGCCGATGATCTTCCCGTCCTTTACCGTTTCCGTGTGGTGCAAAAGGGGGGCTGTGAACGTCACTCGGTCGCCGAGCTTCGCCATTGGTCTCTCAACATAGATCTGGTGAACGCCGAGGCGGCTTGACGCCGCATCATTTGTCAACTGGGAAGTGGCTCCCACTCGAATTCGGCCTGCGTTCCCGCCGCCGCCATGCTCCAGCTGTCGCGTCGCCCACGGATCTCGAGATCTTCGCCGCCGGCACTCAGGACATAGCCGAGCGCGTCCATCGGATGCGAAAATTGATTCTTCTCAGGCACTTCATCGAAGCGTGGCGTACCGGGAACATGCATCAATCGATAGCGATAGCCGGAGTTGAAACCTTCGTTGAGAACAGTGCAGCCCATGCTCAATTCGAGTCCCGGCTCACCATCGATCAACTGGGTGAGCGGCCGGCGGATTGCCTCGAGACGCGGGATCAGCGCATTGGTCGGCGCTGGCTCGATCAGGATGCCGCATTCGTTGGCGACGATCTCGATCCAGCTGTTTTCGCCCATCTGCTTGTCGGCGCCATAGGCCGCAGTCGGATCGGCCCAGCCCTTGATCTCGAAAGCTTCCGGATATTCGTCATGCAGCACCTGCGCAACGCTGCGGCCGAAACGGATGGGTCCGGTGCCCTGTTCGCTGACGATCTCGCGCAGGATCCGCCACTTGCCGTTCGCCAGCTTCTGCACGATCACGCAAGCCGGCGATCCCCCTGCGTCGAAGCCTAGCCGCAGAGGGATGCCCGGCACCATCTCGAGCACCTGACCGGCGCGATGCAGGTTTTCGTTGTACTCTGGAAACACCGGCTTGCCCGAGCGCGAGAACCCCGGGCGATTTTTGATCATTCTCTCGATGTACCATTCCGGCTGATCGCGCATCTGCACTTCGTAGTAGCCGGGCGGCAGGTTCTTGAGGTTTTCAGCGCGCGGATCGAGCCCGCTCGGCTGGCGCAGCAACAGCACGTCATCGGGCGTATTGCGGAAGATGTCCTGATAGAGCCACGAGGTCTCTTCCGGCGCATTGCAGTCGCCGATGATGCCGTACCAGCTCGGCCCGCCTTCCGACATGTCGGGATAACGGCCGACGCGACCGCGGGCATACTGGTAGACCTCACGCGCAAGGAGATCGAGTTCGATCAGCCACACCGCGGTCATTTCGTAGCCGCGCATCACTTCCTCGACGGCGTTGTCCCCGACCGCGACCAGATCCATCCCGAAATCGACCCGCGTGCCATCCTTGAGGCCGAACGACAGCTGGAATTGCGATGGCGCATTCGCGGCGCCGCTCCACTCGCCCATGTTGCGCGGCAGGAGCTTGTTGATCGACGGGATCGTGGCGCGATGCAGCTGGCGGTAATTTTCCTGTATCGCGACGAGCTTGAATTTCCGGATCCCGTCCTTGGTCGAGGGCCGCTGCGCCATCGCAAGCCGGATCGCCTTCATCAGTACGGTGCGCGTCTTGCCGCTGCCGATGGGACCGTTGATCAGGTTGACGAACTTGGTCTCCTGCATGAAGCGCCAGCTGACCGGCCCGGGAGACTCCCAGTCGAGATTGAGGACTTCAGGCTGCGTCATCGGGATCGAGCGGACCGTCCTTCATGACCTCGACCGTCAGCGACAGCCGTTCGCCATCCACCTCGCCGGCATGCGGGTCGACATCGTGCGGTTCGATGATGTTGAGGTTGATGATCTTGTGGTTGGTCAGATCGACCGCGAGCGGCAGCTTGGCCTGCAGATAGGGCAGGGCGGCGGTGATCGCGAGGCGCTGTTCCTGCAGCGCTTCCATCTTGGAACAGCTGAGCGAAGCGGCGAGCTCCTCGGTGCCAGCCGACCAGATCTGCGCCAGCCGCTCGAGCGGATGGCTGTAGCGGCTGAGCAGATACGCCGCCATTTCGATGGTGCGCTTGTTGCTGGCGCCGAGCGGCCGGCCCGGCTTGCGCGTCCGGATCTCCTGAACCTTTTCGTTGATCGGCAGTCCCAGCAATTCGAGCTGGTCTTCGGCCGGCGGAGGGTCATACTCCGCGAGCGCGATCTCGAGCGCACGCTTTTCGCCGGCCATGGCCGCAATCCAAAAAAAATGCAGCCGGGTTCCGGCGAAAAACCCGCACCCACATTATCGGCTTGAAAAATGACGCGATGTCAAAACCTCCCCACGAGTTCCATAGCTCACAGGTACAGAGCGCGTGGGGAGTGGAACGCTGAAAACCGGGGTGCCGGGGCTCTGAGAGTCCCAGAAACCAAGGCCTTTTTGGTTTTCCAAGGAGATCGACAACAGCCGAAATCAAGCGTTTCTGATGTCGACAAGGAGGGTGACCGGCCCCAAAGTTGTACGGTTTTGTTGTACGCTTTGAAACTATCCAGCAATTCCAATGTGTTACGATGCAATGGCCGCTTGATCTAGAATCAGGGACTCATTGCCCCAACCTATTTCCCATCACACTAATCGCCGCTTTTTCGCCAGCTCAAAGCGGCGATCCCCAAGCCTCCCGGCGATCCAACACCCTCACAAGCTATAACACCCCAATTCTTTATTGTTCTGAGATCGCAGCAGCTTAGCCGGATCGAAGGACTCGAGTCGCCGGCCTCGGAATGCAATCTGAGGCCAAAGCGTGGGACAGCATAACCGATTGATATATATATCTTTTCATAGAGAAATAGATACTTTGTCCCTGACCCAACGAAACACGCTTATTAAGAGCACGTCTGGCGCCCCTATTTTCCGTATCTGTGTAAAGGGGTGTGCGCTGTCCCGGGACGGACAGCCGCTGTAAACATCAATATTATCCAATCATATCAATACGTTGCCTGTCCCAATGTCCACAAATATGACCCCAGTCTGAGGCCGGCATGCGCAAAAGCTTGCGCTAAGTGTTTCACATCAACAGGTCCGGACTCAGTGGCGTAAACCTGCGACATCTTGTCGATAGCGCGATTTTTTTGTGGCGCGGGGTTGCGCCACCGAAAATGTGGCGTATAGTTGCGCCACATCAAACGTAGCACCTAACCAAAGGAACTAAGCCAGTGTCGAACTTCTCGCATCGCTATCTTCTTACCGTGGTTCCCACATTCCTGCCGCTGCTCATTGCAGGCTTGATCGGCGCCCATTACGGCGACCATGCCGGCATGGCCGCGCTGCTTATTGCCTGCGTGGCCTCGCCGTTCTTCTTGGCACTTGGCGTTGACGTGGTTCGCTACCTCGAGGCCGGCGACAATGTCTAAAATCACATGCGACGCCGCGGCGCGCGCGGCCGGCTATACGCGCGAGCTCGAGCTCTCGAGCTCGGAATACGATCTCCGACTACTAGTCAAACCGGAAACCGATCTCGGCGATTCCTTCCGCGCGTGGGACATCGAGTGTCAGGAATTCATTCGAGTGTGTGGCTGGCTGTTTAGCTAGCAGCGCAATTAGCATCACATGTGAAACGGCCGGCGAGCGACTCGCCGGCCGTTTTTCTTTGTTCGCATGTGGCGCAAGGTTGCGTCACCCTGCCGCAGTGGCGTACCCTTGCGCCACAGAAAGCTCTGGCGTAAGGTTGCGCCATACCTAACCAAGGGAACAACGCTAATGCAACTTGAGACCGTCACCCCTAGCACTGTGAAACACCGCCGCAAGGCCGCGCGCACCGTTGCCAAATCGCGCGCAATTCAGCTCGACATGTCCAGCGTCAACGCGGCGCTTAAGGAGCAAATCGAGCAAAGCGGTTGGGCTCACATTTTTAACGAAACCCCCGACGAATTGTTGGCTGTCGACACCAATGCAAAAACCATCAAAGGCCAAGCGCTAATGGTCAAGACTGCAATTCTGTATCTGGCGCCGTCCGATCTCAGCGGCACGAATGTGTGCGCGATGGCGCTAATGGCGGGGTGCATTGGTCCCTGTCTTTTCACGGCCGGCCGCGCGGGCATGTTCGCCTCGATCCTCGCTAGCCGCTTGCGCAAAACGCTTTTCTGGTTGCAACACCCCGAGCGTTTTCTGGCGCAACTCGACAAGGAGATTACGCGCCTAAAGGCCAAGGTTGCGGCGGAAGGATACCAGCTAGTCATCCGTTTGAACGGAACTAGCGATATTCGATGGGAGAATTACGGGATCATTCAGAAACACCCCGACGTGCAATTTTACGACTACACCAAATTGCCAAACCGCAAGAATGTCCCGGCGAATTACGATCTAACCTATTCCTATTCTGGGACCGCGGCCTTTGCGCCATACGTTGCGCAAGCTGTGGCGCGCGGCGAACGTATCGCGGTCGTTTTCCGCAGTAAAAAGTTGGTCAAGGCCTTGATCAAGCGCAATGCAACATTTCTCGGCCTGCCGATCATTGACGGCGACAATTCCGATGTCCGCCACCGCGACCCAAAGGCCTGCATTGTTGCACTCTATGCCAAGGGCCGCGCCAAAAAAGACCGCGGCGGGTTTGTTGTCGACAGTGTCGACTAGGCGCGCCACAGGGTGGCGCAAGGTTGCGTCACCCTGCCGCACTCAAGGGGCTTGCGTTCTAAATCTGACTGGCGTAAGGTTGCGTCACTAACCAAGGAGAACACACCAATGGAAAAGATGTCTTTCGATACCTTCTGGCAAGCGGCCAACGCGGCGCTCGCATCGCGATTGTTGCCGGAAATGCACTACGGCGAGGCGAGAGACGCCTTTGCGCATATGAATGAAAAAATCCGCGTGGCGGAGGCCAAGGCCTTCCGGATCGCACTAGTCGAGGCCGGCACGCGCTAGACCTCAGCGTAGAGCACACGGTGGCGCGTGTGCTCAGCGCTGCGATCCCGCAGCAACCTAACCAAGGAACGAAGCCAATGACAAAACACACTCCCGGGCCATGGTATCCCGCCAGCCCCGATCATCCGTTGTGGATCGTGATCGGCGATGGTCGCACCGTAGCCAATGTTTGCCCGCATGACCTGTCGGCCTCAGCGGTAGCGGCCAACGCTCGCCTCATCAAGGCGGCGCCAGACCTGCACAAAGCTGCCGCGCACGCGCTCGAGGCGCTCAACAATGTTGCGGACTGGATCGATGACCCGGAAACCGATGTTGTCGACAACGCCATAGCCGTGCTCCGCGCCGCGCTCGAGAAAGTGGAGGCCTAAAGCCATGAACTTCTGGCAAATTGAAGGTCTCGTCGAGGGCGTCTGGGAACCGCTTTACAATGCCGACACCCTGCAGCAGGCCAAGGAATATGCCCTGACCGTGCTCGAGGACGAAGGCTACGAGCGCGTCCGCTTCTGGCGTGGCGATGTGTGCCACACGTTCGACGATCCCATGACGCTTGCGCGACTGACAGTTGTTCGGGATCGGCGCTTCCGCGATTAGACTGGCGTAAGGGTGCGTCACCGCGTCGCACTGGCGCACCCTTGCGACACTGACCGAATAGGCGTAGAGTTACGCCACTAACCAAGGAAGGAACCTATGTTCTACATTTTCAACATCTCCCGCAATCAGTGGCTCGAGGACAACTCGCGCAATGACTGGGATAGCTGGGACAGCCGCTTTGTGCATGCCCATGAATTCTGCTGCCGCGAGGACGCGGACGGCTGGATCAAGAGCTACTTTCGGTATGATCAGCCGCACCTGATCATTCTCGAGCGCTAGACCTCAGCGTAGAGCACACAGTGGCGTGTGTGCTCAGCGCTGCGATCCCGCAGCAACCTAACCAAGGGAACACCACTATGAATACCGAAATCAAAACCCGGGCCGTCACCTCGGCTGTCGTCGCAATGTATCGCGGGCAGGCGGTCTATCTGACCGAGGCCAAATCGCCGAAATTTCAGGCGCAGGTGGCCGGCCGTTTCTATACCGCCGGCAGCTTCGACACGCTGACCAAAAAGCTTGATGAGGTGCTGACCTTTACGAAGTTTCACGCCCTGCGCCTGATCCGCAAGTCGGGCGGCATCTGGGACGTCGAAGCTCTCGAGATCACCGGCCTAGATCGTAGCAGCGACGGGCGGACGCTGCGCTACAACGCCCGTCTCATACCGAGCGGCGATGCCCGCACGCTCGATCCATGGGCCGAGCTCTATCCGGCCGAGATGGAAGAAGAACTGATCGCGCACTGCGTCTCCCAGAACGCATGGGCGCGTCAGGAAGAGCTGATCAAGGCCGCGCGCGAGAAGGACACCACCGAGCTGCGCGCCAAGCTGTTGCCGCGCGCGGATGACGCCTCGCGCTGATCTTAGCGGTGTCCGCTCGCGCCAATGCGAGCGGCATCCGCTGCGATCCTGCAGCTCTAACCAAGGGAGAATATCGATGGAGACCTCTGACCTGCTACGCGCTGCGGGCGAGGCGTTGTACGGGGCTTATGGCTGGCAGTCTGAGCTGGCGCGCCAGCTCGAGGTGCCGTTACGCTCGATGCAGCGTTACGCGGCCGGCGGCACGACGCCCGACGCCCTGCTGCCGCAGATCAAACGGATGGTACTTGCGCGACAGAAAGAGATCGACGCGGTTCTCAGGAAATTCGAGAAGGCGGAGGTCTGATCGTGGCGAAAAACATTCTTGATGACGCGCCGCCCGAGGTGCAGAAGATTTTCCACAATCTGTGGGCCGACATGCAGCGCCAGCGCAATGAGGCCGAGAAGAGCGCGGCGCAAGCCGATCCCGTCAAGCATCGGCTGAGCAAAGTGATGGAGGGCGGCAATACCGGCTACTGCTACCACGAACGCACCAATGGCCGCGGCTCGCGCGTGCGCTTCTGCTACTCCAAGCACCGCAACGTTGCCGGCTATTTTCTGATCTGGCGCGAGATCGAGACCGCGAGATCGGTCAAGCGCGATCAATGGGACGCGACCACGTCGAAAGCCTGCGCGGTCCGCACGGTGGCCGAGCTGGCCGAGGCATTCGGGGCAAAGCAACGCGCCCGACCATAGCGGTGTCCGCTCGCGCCAATGCGAGCGGCATCCGCTGCGATCAAGCGGCACTAACCAAGGAGACTGAACGTGACCAAGAAGACCAAGATGGCGAACGCGATCAACAAACTGGCGGACATTCCCGCTGCCGTGATCGACCGCGAAGACCTCCCCAAGGCGATCATCAAGCGTCCGGACGCCGGCTATGTCCCGGGCGAGATCGCGATGGCGATCATGACCAGCCGGCCGGAGCTCATCCGGATTTCTAAGCCGCGCGCCATGACGGCCGAGGAAGTCGGCGAGCTCTACAAGGTGGCGGCGGCCCTGCTCGAGCGGAACGTCGAGCTGACCGATGCGCGGGACGCGGCACGGCGGATGGCGCAGACCTCGCTGCAGCGGCTTGAGACCATTGGCGAGCTGGCGCGCAAGATCGAGCTGGCGCGCACCGGCAACCTCGACGAGGAGATCGGCTGAGCTAGCATCTGAGCGATAGAGCGAAACCCCCGGCGTCACCGCCGGGGGTTTTTTCATTTCTTGCGGCGGGCCTTGCCGGCCTTGCGCAGCGACATCGCGACCGCCTGCTTTTGCGGATAGCCCGCCTTCTTCGCTTCCTTGATGTTCGAGCTGATCACCTTGCGTGACTTGCCCGCTTTCAGTGGCATTGCTCCATCACCTCCTTCTGCCTGCGTTGTCTGGCGATTTTCTGAACCGTCCCGCTACCAAGTCGCACGATCCTTCCGATCTTGCACATGCCGACGCCCTGATCGAGCAGATCGCAAACCTCCTGAATTTTCTCTGGCGTCAGTGTCGATGGGCGCCCGATGTGGTGCCCCTTAAGCCGAGCGCGCATCAGCCCCGCCTTTATTCGCCCGCTGTATTTTGCCCGCTCCAGCTGGACGAGGACGTTCGCCAGCCCCTTCAGGATTTCCTTCTCCTCCGGGCTCGCGTCGGTCAGATCGATCAGGCCTTCCAGCATCGTCACCAGTTGCGTTAAGTCGTACATCGTGTCCATCCACCAGTGATCTCAAGACCTCGATAATCTCGCGCCGCTTGTTCGACTCGCGAAGCGTCTCATCGCCCGCAAGCAGCGCAGCCAAATGCTGGTAGGCATCGGCATTGCGGATCAAGCCAAAGCCACGCTCCCGATCATACTTCGCCGCCGTCAGCAAATCGCTGCGGCTGCAGTCGCCGAGAAGTTTTTCGCCCACCGTCCAGAGATCGAGCAGCTCGACGATGCGATCCAGTCGGGATGCCTTTTCCGCGAGCTCTACGAAGGGCGCGAAGACCTGCTGGACCCGGTGATGCGAGACCGCCTCGCGCGCGATGCCGTGATCGCGTGCGTAGTCCTCCTGCGATTTCTCCCATGCTTTGCGCCGGGTCCGCTTCTCCGCTGTGTCCCTTGCTTTCGCCGTTCGCTCGTCGTCGGTCAGCGGCGCGCGCAGGCCCTGTCGAATACCGATGATCAAGGCCTCGTCGATGATCTCCGGCATTGCGACGGCGTAGGCTTTGAAGATCCTGAGCACCGCGCCATCGACCAGCTTGTGATCACCGCGGTCCTTCATTCCCGCCAGCACTTGGCTCAACTCTGGTGTCATGTATCACACTCCTCTAATCATCCCCATCGGGAATGACAGTGTCATAGGGGATCAGCACCACATAGGTGCGCGGGCCGCGCGGCACGAGGCGGATGCGGATGCGCTCGCCGCCGGCCGTCAGCGTCAGCGCGCCGGGCAGGCGCTTCAAGACATCGACATAGCCCGAGGTGCCGCCGGCCTTCTTGTGCCATGGCGTGCCGTCGAGGTGATGGGCGACGCCGGAGTGTGCGACCGCAATCGCGATGTACCACGCATTGGGATCGCCGAGCCCCTTGACGAGCTGGCCGAGCATGCCGACGACGATGCCGTTCTGCGCCAGCACCTCGCGGCATTCCTTGTCGCCGCTGCCATAGTTGGCGCGGGCTTCGCCGATCCAGCTCGAGATCATCTTCTGCGCGCCGCCGCGGGTGACACCGACGAGTTGCTCCATCAGGAAGTCGAGGCACTGCTCGCCCTGCGATTTCTGGTCGGCGGTCTCGCTCGTCTTCTTTGCCGGCAACCACTGCGTCAGGAGCTGCACCCGCTTCTGCGAGAACTGGCTGAACATCATGAGATCGTAGGCGCAGAGCGCGGTGCCGAATTGATCGGCGGCGCGGCGGTCGTGGCCGAGCTCGCACAGCGCCGCCTGATAAGCCCTGAGCGTGTCCTTCCAGCGCGGCCATTGGTCGAGCAGCCGGCCACGGATCTGGCAACCGTACTCGGTGAGCTGCTTGAGCGAACCCCAGACCTTGTGGCGCTCAACGCCGTCCTTTGGATCGGGATCGCCGAGCACCGGATGCGCGAGCTCCTGCAGGTCGATGACGAAGACGCGGTTCAACTCCTGCGGCCGCAGGCTCGGCAGATTGATGGCCGAGAGAATGAAACAATTGCGCGCCTGAAAGGTGTGGGTCTCGTGCCCCGAGGTGCCGCGGTCGAGCGTCTCGCCCGAGCTCGAGAGCGTCATAAACTGGGTGATCGCGGCATGCACCTTGTCGTCGTCGCCACGCTCGAATTCGTCGAGAATGACCGGCTTGGTGGTATTGCCGATCAGCGCGGCGATGGCGGCACGGGTTGCATTGCCTGAGCTGATATAGGCGTCGGGTCCGATGATCGCCTTGATGCCATCGAGCAGCGAGCTCTTGCCTGTTCTGGAATCGCCGGTCACGCACATCATCGGGCGCCACTCGAGCGCGGCGCCGAGCATGCAGCAGCCGATCTCGCCCATGATCAGGATCGGATCGATGAACGGGCGCGCCATGTTCCATGTCACCAGCACCTGCATGATGCGGGCGCCCGGGCCTTCGACCGTCGCCCATTCGTCGGGGCCCCACATCCCGGTGGCGAAGTCGGCGCCGTCGCTCGCGGCGACGCCGCGGATCGGCTCGGGCAGCGGCGGTGCGGCGGGATAGAGAAACTTGCCGCGCAATCCGATGCCGGCGCGACCGCGCGAGGTTGCGAGGATGTCGCCGCAGTGGATCACCAGCACATCGTCCTCGCGCCAGCAGCCGACGCCGCGGATCTTCTCTTTCGGGTTCCAAGTGCCCATCGCCTGACAGGTCACGATCAGGGCGTTGGCGACGGCGTTGTGATCCCATTTGTGGCGCTGCAGCTCGCCGTGCTTGTCGTAGCTCGGGAAGTTCTTGATCAGATAATCCTGACCGTTGAACAGCGCCGTGATCGGCAGGCGCTGCACGTCCTTCACCGGCAGTGCGATGAAGTGATCCTGTGTGTCGATGAAGTAGTACATCATCCCTTCGCGACCCAAGCAGCGCACCGGGCAATCGGGCGGCAGCATCGCGGGCGCGGCCGGCGGGCGCGGCTTGGGCGGACCCGCATCTTTGGGCTTGCGTCCGCGCCGCTTGGGGTTGTCGACCGCCTGCTTGACCTTGTCGACGTTGAGCTGGACCACGTTGTTTTCCTTGTCGCCGCCTTCGCCCTGATGCTCAGACACGAGAAACCCCTTTCAGCATGTCGTTGATGTCCTTGAAGCCGTCCTCGGTCTTGATGACGGCCGGCTCGAAACCCCGCTCGGCGAGGCGGTCCATGGCGCGCTCGAGGCCATCGACAGCAGCGGTCTTGGTGTCATTGTCGGCGACGATCAGCGCACCGCCGATCTGCGGCGGCAGCTCGATGTTGCCGAGATTGGAGATCGAAACGGCGGCGAGGCAGCGCATGTGTGGCGCCACCAGTGCAACGGTGAGCGCATTCTCGATGCCCTCGCTCACCACGATCCATTCGCCGTCTGGTGCATTGGCGAGCGGTTTTCTGCTCGCACCCTTCGTCAGCCGGATGGTGCCGCCGGCATAGCGGCCGAGCACCCGCTTGGCAGCGACCGGCTTGTCGTTGACCCGCGCGCCCTTCCACGCCTTGCGCCAGATCCCGTTGGCGAATTCGAGGTAGGTGCGATGCACCGCGAGCATGCCGCCGCGGCCGGCGATGCAGGCGACCATAGCCGGC
>Ga0126379_10000542_pt1 | contig 21075 bp, 16 predicted proteins | sample PanSoiMetPlot_24_FD_92640 | JGI IMG/M metagenome (GOLD analysis project Ga0126379, IMG submission 92640) | Tropical forest soil microbial communities from Panama - MetaG Plot_24 | ecosystem: Environmental > Terrestrial > Soil > Tropical forest > Bulk soil | place: Panama | collected 2016-02-17
AAGGGGAGCTAATGACTGACCCGGGTATCGATCTTCCGCAAGGCACGCTGGACCTCTTGATCCTCCGCACGCTCGCGCTTGGCCCCAACCACGGCTGGGCCATTTCCGAACGAATCCATCAGATATCCAGCAAAGTCCTGCAGGTCCAGCAGGGTTCGTTGTATCCCGCCCTTCACCGCCTGGAGCGCCGCGGATGGATCAAGGCCCAATGGGGCGCGTCGGACAACAATCGCCGTGCGAAATACTACGAGTTGACCACTGCGGGCAGGAAACAGCTGGAAGCCGAGAAATCTCAGTGGAAGAAGCTGTCCGCAGCCGTAGCGCAGGTGCTGGAGGGAGCGTAAACGAATGCGCGCTCGCCAAGATTTGCATGTCACGGGAAGGGCAGCATGTTCAGCGACTTCCTGATTCGTGCGCGAGCCCTGTTTCGTCGCAAGGCCGTCGAAAGGGAACTGAACGACGAGTTGCGATTCCATTTCGAGCAGCAAGTCGAGAAGCTTGTCCAGTCGGGAATACCCCCGCAGGAAGCTCGCCGTAGAGCGCGACTGATGTTTGGCGCAACCGAAGAGATCAAAGAGGAGTGCCGCGCGGCGCGCGGCGTGCTCTACCTGGAAAATCTCCTGCGGGATCTGCGCTACGGTTTGCGCACCATCCGCAAATTTCCGGGTTTCACCGCCGTGGTGGTGCTTACCCTGGCCCTCGGAATCGGCGTGAACACCGCTCTCTTCACCATCGTCCACGGCGTGCTCCTCAGCCCATTGCCGTTCCCGCACCCGGAGCGTCTGGTCAGCCTGTGGGAGCGAAATGTAGTAGGCGAGACCGCCTACAACGTCGTCTCGGGCGGAGTTGTTGCCGACTGGCAGCGGCAAGCCACCAGCTTCCAACAGACGGCCCTCATCGGCGAAAACTCGGCAAACCTTTCCGGAGATGGCGGACCGCTGCCGGAATCCATCGGCACGCGGCAATGTTCCTACAATCTTTTCTCCATGCTGGGCGTGCAACCGTTTTACGGGCGATTGTTCACGAAACAGGATGATCGCGTCGGCGCGGCTGCTACCGTCATTCTTACCTATGCCCTGTGGAAACGGCGCTATGCTGGCGATCCGGCGATCGTCGCGAAAACCATTCTGCTCGATACCAAGCCCTACACGGTGATCGGCGTTCTGCCCGCGTGGTTTGACTACCCGGATACCCACGTACAGCTTTGGCAGACCGTGAATCACGAAGTGTCTGCCCAGGACATGCAAAACCGCGGCAATCACCGTTTTTTTGTGACCGCGCGGCTCAAGGACGGCGTCAGCGTTGCCCAGGCCTATAGCGAGCTGGATGGCATCCAGCAACGCAATCACAAGCAATTTCCCGACGAACTGATGGGCAAGGGCGCCAATGTCCTGCCACTATCAGACAATCTGGTGCGTCGTGTGAAGGCGTCGCTCTACTTGATGATGGGCGCCGTGGCCTGTGTGCTGCTCATCGCATGCCTGAATGTCGCGAACTTATTCGTTTCCCGTGCAACCACACGGCGCAAGGAGTTTGCGGTGCGCGCGGTGCTTGGCGGTAGCCGTTGGCGGATTATTCGCGAACAACTGGCCGAGAGCCTCCTGTTGACATTTCTGGGTGGCTGCCTCGGTGCCTCGCTGGCTTGGACCGCGATTGGCTGGCTTGTCGCGCTCCGGGCAGATCTGCCACGCGCCAATGCCATTCACATCGACCAGAGCGCCCTCCTTTTCACCGTTGCCATCACCACCCTGAGCGGTGTTTTTGCCGGACTTCTCCCCGCGCTGGCTGCGACCCGCAGCGAGCTCCTGGGACTATTGAAGGAAAATGGGCGTTCCGTGGCCGGAGCTGGAAATCGCGCACGGCTTCGCAAGATCCTGCTCACCGCCGAAGTCGCGTTGACGGTCGTGCTGCTGATCGGCAGCGGGCTCATGTTGAAGAGTTTCACGCAACTGCGCTCCGTCAACATGGGCTGTGCTACAGAAAATGTCCTGACACTTAGTTTCACTTTGCCCGACGCGAAATATCCCACGCTCACCCAGAAAGCTCAGTTCTTTGATGAATTGCTTCGAAGCATGCGGACCATCCCTGGCGTCAGTAAAGCCGCGATCGTCAGCGAGCTGCCTGGCAATGGCCATTTTTTCGACAACACTTTTACCATCGAAGGCAGACCACCTCTTCTGCCCGGCCAATTTCAGGACGCCGTGGTGCGGGGCGCCGATCCCGGCTACTTCGCCACCATGAATATTCCCCTCTTGCGCGGGCGATATTTCAATGACCAGGACGAACTCGAAAACTCAAATGCCATGGTGATAACGCCTTCCATGGCCAACAGATTTTTCCCCAACGAAGATCCGTTGGGCAAGGTTCTGAAAATTGATTGGGAAGGAGCGCCGCGCTTTCAGATCGTTGGCATCGTCGGAGAGGTGCTATCCAACCTGGACCAGCCCGCCGAAGCGACCATGTATTTGCCGTTGAATTCGGGCCGCTTCGAGTATGGCTCTGTGGCGGTGCGATCAACCCTCGACGTCACCTCGTTGGCCTTGCCCATCCAGAAACGGATCGCCAGCATTGATCCAGACCTGGCGGTGACGGATGTGCTCACCATGGAACAGATCATCGGCAAAACCACGGCGAACGCGATGTTCGATGCATTTCTCGTTTTGCTTTTTGCCGCCCTCGCCCTGATTTTAGCCGCGGTAGGACTCTATGGCCTGCTTTCCTATCTCGTCACGCAACGAACCAGCGAGATCGGCATTCGCATGGCCTTGGGCGCACCATGCCGTGGAGTGATGGGCGCAATGCTGCTGGATGGGCTGCGCCCCACCGTCGTGGGCCTCGTGCTGGGTCTATTCGGCGGTGCCGTGTGTGCGCAACTGATTCGTAGCATGCTCTTCGGCGTGCACCCGGTGGAGTGGACTATCTTTGCGGGGGTGTCACTGCTGGTGTTGTTGATCGCGATGTGTGCGTGCGCCTACCCCGCGTGGCGAGCCGCAAGAGTGGATCCCATGGTGGCGTTGCGGTATGAGTAGCTAAGAGCACTTGGACTATTCGCGGTGCAGCGCCACCATCGGGCAACGCGCAAGGTGTCCCGCATCGGCGCTCCCAATGGCGGATGCCAATCTCATGCGCGCGCTGCTCACCGCTACGCGGCATCACGCCGTGAATTCCAACCGAAGCCAGCGGCAGCGCGATCGCGGCAAACAATGCGCCAGAACCTGGCTCAGATTTTCTCCAACTCCGAGCCCAGAATGCGCCCGATCGCGGTTGCCAGCCGGTTCCACCGCGTGCTCTCTTTGACGAGTTGCTTGCGGCCCGCTTGCGTTAGCATGTAGAAGCGCGCCTTGCGGTTATTCGCAGAAGTGCCCCAGCGAGCGGAAATCCATTTCTGAGCTTCCAGGCGCTGCAGTGCCGGATACAACGCGCCGTGTTCCACCAGCAACACGTCTTCGGAGGACTGCTGAATCGCCCGCGCGATCCCTTGGCCGTGCTGCGGGCCGAAGACCAGGGTCCGCAGGATCAGCAAGTCCAGCGTACCCTGCAGCAACTCAAGGCGTTTCGATTCTTCATGGGTAGACATATCACCTGAGAATAGGCCCTCACAGGTAACCTGTCAACCTGAACGCAGACAACCAAAAAGTCGTCGATGCTAACTCATGCAGGTATCTGCCGTGAAAAATCCGCTCCGAAAACACAAAAACCCGGCGTTGGTGCTCCGGGGTGCCGTTGATGAACAGGAACTTTGCGAGGTGAAACGGACGCGCGCCTGATTGAAACGCAGCTCGAAGTTCGGGAGACTCCTGACACCTGGGAAATGCTGATATCAGAGCAGATTTCTAACAGTCGGCTTGCCAGAGCGGACTTTGACTTGTAGGACGAAACTGCAACCTTATGGCTGGTCCGTAACGCTCCGAGTTCTGCGCCAGAAACCCACGGACGATATGACTGGCTGCAAGGATCGCGTGGACGGTGGACCAGGCACAATGAAGGGCTCTGCATCAACCGAGCAAGAAATCGCTCAGGAGGTTTGCACGGGCCCGCGGTCGGCCGGCCTCGAGCGCATACGGCACTCGCGACACCGCCACGGGCAACAGGTTTGGCTCGAAGATGGCCGTGCCTATCCGGCGATGGTCTTTGAGATGAGTGAGAGTGGGATGTCCGCGGCCACGACCAGTGATTTGTATGTTGGAGGCGAAGTCGACTTGTCGCCGGTGGCCCCCTACCGCGTGTCTGCAATCCTCAGACGCAAGGCCGGATCGATGTACGGACCCGAATTTGTCGAACTAACCGACAAAACAACAAAAAGCATCCGCGAGGTGTGTAAAGACCTTCCACTCTTTCGCGGTATGCTCGATATATAGGTTTTCAGTTAGCGTCGCAAATTTAGAGTGTGAAAACTCTTCGAGTTCGGGAGGGCACGGCTTCATAGCTTGCGGAAAAATCCTCATTTTGTCACTCCGCACCGCGTTTGCGAACTGAGGAATCTTTCTTTTCTTGGGTTTTCGCCCAAGAGAGTTTCCTTGCCCGGTTGGAGTGACGCACCAAACCAATTTTTCCAGCGACCTACCCAGCTGTGTCAAAAAACAAATCATTCCTTGTCAACCCGAGCGAAGCGAGGGATCTGTTTTTCCCACGAGCCAAAAAGAAACTCAGATTCCTGCCCACGTCCGCTCCACAGCTCCGTTCGGTTAGGTAGGCATCTTGAAAAAGAAATACAGCCCCAGAAAAAGAAAGATCAAGTCGGGAGACCACGCGGCTAGCTGCGGTGGAAGTTGTCCGATCCCTCCCATAGCTTCGAAGAGCGCGGACACCGCCCAATAGCAAATCCCAATCCCAATGCCCATGGCCACTCCACCAATCGCGCCACGGCTTCCAACTAACATCGCAAACGGGATCCCCAACATCATGCTGATGGGAGCGATCAACGGATACGCAAGTTTCTTCTGCCACTGCACCAACAGCGAAGAGACGTCGAATCCTGCGCGGCGCAATCCCTCGATGTAATGACCAAGATCGTTCGCATTCATCTGCGTCGCCTGAATCACTTCGCGGTTGAAATACGTGGGCGGTTCGACGAGTTCCGGAAGCGAGGTCAGCTTAAACGGAGTGTAGCTGGTAACTTTGCCATCGGCGAAGTCGCGCACCCAGCCCGACTCCAGCGCCCACGTCTTTTCGTTTTCCAGCCATTGCGCGCGGTTCGCAAAAACACGCCGGCGCATCTGGAACGTCGCGGGATCAAGCTCCACCACCGTCAGTCCGCCAAACAAATTCTGCTTGGGATCAAACAGATCGTAGTTGTATACCTTGTCGTTTTCACCAAAAATCCACCGCTGTGGCCGCGTGTACGTTTGCGCTGGCTTCCCTTTAATCTGGTTGCGCAGCGCGTCTTGCCGCTGGTTGGCATATGGCAAATAGGTGTAATCTAGCAGGAACAGCGCGGCGGACAGCAAGCCTCCGGCGAGCAGAAGCGGCAGCGCCAGCCGATACAGACTGATGCCATTGGCCTTGAACGCCACGATTTCATTGCTCTTGCTCAACACCCCGAGCGTAACCAGCACCGCCACGAGCGCTCCCAATGGTGTCAGCTGATACAGAAGGTAGGGAATCAGGAAGCGAAAGTAGCTGGTCACAATGAAGAACGGAATGCGGTGCCGCGCGATGTCATCCAGCAATTCAAAAAACGTGAACGTTTCGAACAGCAGGATAAACGTTCCCATGATCACCGCGAAATAGTAAAAAAATCGCCGCAGCAGATACAAGTCGACAATCGTCGGAAGACTCGAGAACGTTGGCACAGCGACTTCCCGGTGGGCTCTACCGTTTGGTACTCGACTCGCCGTCGTTGCTCCCAGGGAAGGGGACGACGCTCTCGGCGCCGCCGGCACTCTCGCCCGCGGAAGAATCCCCCGCCGCCGCAGCAGCCTCCAAAAAACACCGATGCGCCCGAAAAACGACCGCGCCGCCGATTCGCCTCGATACGTTTCCATCCGTGGCAGCAAGCTGAATCCAAACAGTCCCAGAACCACGTTGGCAATCCACATCCCCACCGACGGTGGAACCGCTCCCTGTCTTGCTAGCCCCGCGCCCATGATGAAGAGCGAGTAATAAGCGCCGATTACCAGAATCGCCAGAAGTGTTCCGGCAGCGCGCCCCCCTCGCCGCGGTTGCGTGCCTAGCGGCACCGCAATCAGCGAGAACACCACGCACGCTACCGGGAAGGCGAAGCGTTGGTGCAGTTCTACTCGAGCGTCGCGCCAATTCTTCCCGCGTTCGTGCCACAGTTGGGAAAGCGACCGCTCTGGAATACTGATCTCGCGTTCCTTGGTTTGCACCAGGTCATTCACTTCGATGGGCCAGTCGCTTCGCCCAAAAGCTGTCACCGAGTAGTGATCGGGATCATCGCGCGAGAATTCGTGTGTGGCGCCACCATTCAGGTGCAGCTCCAGCTTGCCCTGTCTGGGCTCGGCAATCACAATCGCACTTTCCGCCAGAGTGATTTGGTCTCCGGATTGCGCCCCGGCTTCGGCCAGAAACACGCCATTCCAGCGCGTCCCGCTGGCAGAAACGTCGTTCAGATAAAGAATCATCCGAGGAAAGCGCTCGTCAAACACCCGAGGTTGCACGAAAAACGAAACTTGCGACTTGATGAGGCCGCCCTCAATATCGCGAAATGTGCGAAGAGACAACGGCGCGAGCCAGAGCGTCATCACAAGAGTCAAAGCAGCGCCAACCACCGCCAGCACGCCTACAGGAAAAAGGATGCGCTTTCGACTGATTCCCAGCGCGGTGATCGCAATAATTTCGCTGTCCATCGACATCCGCCCGAGCCCCAGCAGCACACCCACCAGCACGGCCATCGGCAACGTGAACACCAGCAGGCTGGGGATTAAGCACAGGAAAAGCTGCACGATTTGCGCGCTCGAACCCGAGTGCCGCACGACTAACTCCATCAGATGCACCAGCTTCGGCACGAACAAAACAAATGTGAATATGAGGAGGCCGAGCAGCGCGTGGCGGACAACTTCGCGGACTATGTAGCGATCAAGGATGCGCATGGGGTGAAGGGGCAGTGTAACATGAGGGGTGCAGCGCATTCCGTGACGATTGCGCCGCCCTGACGCCGCATGTCAGCGATCCGGCGGCGCGCGGCATCAAGCTTAATCGGTTAAACTGGAAGCCGACACGGGGTACTTGAAATTCCGTAGCGCACAAGCTCGCGTGCCCCTTCAAACGCGAGAGGCAAGAGGCCGCCGGACGGTCGCCCGCTTCAAAAAGGGAACAGCTCACTGACGGAGTGAAACGAAGAATGAATCGCATTCATCTTGTGGTGTTGTGGCACATGCACCAGCCCCAGTACAAAGATCCGGAGACGGGACGATATGTGCTGCCATGGACGCGCCTGCACGCCACCAAAGACTATTGGGGCATGGTGAAGCTGTTCGAAGAGTTCCCCAAGTTTCACGCCACCTTCAACATGGTTCCGTCGCTGTGTATGCAGCTCGAAGAATACGCCAGCGGCAAATTCAACGAGTCCTGGTTCAGCCTGGCCTTCAAAAGTACCGAAGCGCTCACCCGCGAGGACAAAAACGAGATCCTGGGGCGCGCCTTCCAAGTGAATCATGAGCGCCTGATGAGCCGCTGGCCAAGATTTGTCGAACTTTATGAATGGTCCCGGCCAGCAGGCGGGGCCCAGGCGCTGGTGACTTTTACCGGGCGCGACTGGCGCGACCTGCAGCTCCTGTCGCAACTCGCATGGATGGATGAAGAATGGTTCGCTAAGGATCCCGTCGTCAACCGCTTGGCCAATCGCGGAAAAGATTTCTCCGAAAGCGACAAACAGGCCCTGAAGGCGAAACAAATTGAGCTCATGGGCCTGGTGCTTCCGGCTTATCGCGAAGCCGCCGCTCGTGGACAGATTGAGATCAGCACCACGCCGTTTTACCATCCCATTCTCCCCTTGATCTGCGATTCCGATATCGCGCGCGTCGCCAATGCCGCGACACCTCTGCCGCGGCGCGCCTTCCGTCATCCCGAAGATGCGCGCGAGCAACTCCGCAGGGCCCGCGAGTATCACGAGAAAATATTCGGCTCGAAGCCAGTGGGATTGTGGCCGTCGGAAGGGTCGGTGTCCGATCAGACCCTATCGATTGCCGCCGAAGAAGGCTTCCAGTGGTTCGGCACGGATGAAGGCGTGCTCGGGCGAACATTGAACGTCGGATTTTTTCGCGATGCCAACGGCATTCCTGCCAACGCCGACAAAATGTACCAGCCTTGGCGAGTGTCGGTCGGACAAAAGGGCATCACCGGATTGTTTCGCGACCATCATCTCTCGGACCTGGTAGGTTTTGTCTACAGCCGCATGGACAGCAAAACCGCCGCCGCCGATTTGCACGGCAAGCTCCGCCACCTCGGCGCCAACGTTTCCACTACGCAGCCGTTGACCGTGAGCCTGTTTCTCGATGGAGAAAATGCCTGGGAATACTATCCCGGCAATGGCCGCGAATTTCTCCGCGAGTTTTACCGCCTCATTAGCGATGACCCCGATTTTAGCGCCCTCACCGCCAGCGAAACCGTCGCCGCCGCCCGAGACGTCCCTGTGACCACCGGGATATTCCCGGCCTCGTGGATCAACGCGAATTTTGATGTCTGGATCGGGCATCAGGAGGATGTCGCGGCGTGGGAGTTACTGTGGGACGCTCGTGAAGCCTACGGCACCGGCGTAGAAGCGGCGGAGAAGGCTCGCCAGGACGCACCAACCAAGACGGCGCTGGCACAGGCGCAGGAATCGTTGCTGGTGGCCGAGGGCAGTGACTGGTGCTGGTGGTACGGGCCGGAACACAGCACCGCAAACGACGCGGAATTTGATGCCCTGTACCGCAAGCATCTCACCGGAATTTATCTCGCGCTTGGAAAAATCGCGCCCGAGGAATTGGGCAAACCCATCAAGAAGAGCCCCGAGCGCGCCTACCAGCAGGTGCCCTCGTCAATGCTCAGGGTGAAGGTGGATGGCGTGGAGTCCTCGTATTTCGAATGGCTCGGCGCGGGCGTCTACTCCCCGGAGCGCCGCGGCGGAGCCATGCACGGCCGCGTCTTTTGTCTGAAGGAATTGCGCTATGGATTTGAAGAGGGACGATTTGTCATCAGAGTGGACTGCTTCCCGGATATTTTGGGCGAGATGGAGGATCCGGAGTTTCGCATTGTGATTGGGGCGCGGGACGAAACCACGATCGTGGTTAACTTGGAGCGCGGCCGCCTGAAGGAATTTGCCGTCGAGAAAAATCGCCTTTGCCTTTTGAATCCCTCAGAAATTGCCAGCGCTGCCTACCAAAGAATTCTCGAAGTGGCTATCAGCCGCGAACAGTTGGATTTGCGCGGAATGAACAAGATCACCCTGGGCGTCGCCCTCTGGCACATAGGACTGCCGATCGACGTGCTGCCCGCCGAGGGCTCCCTGGAAGTCCACTTGGGCGAAGAGAATTCCGCCTGGTCCATGCAACCAGGAAGCCTGTAGCTCAGGGCCTTTAGGCCTGGGACTTTTCCGAGCGCTACTCGTAACGCAACGAAATCATCGGATCGATCTGCGAAGCTCGCCGCGCGGGCCAGATACCCTTCCACCGCCGCCACCGGCAAAAGCGCAACAACCCCGCCGATCAGCGTCACCGGGTCATTGGGCCGCAACCCAAACAGCATGCTTGCAACCAGCCGTCGCGAAGCCAGCGCCACCGGCACACCGATTGCCATCCCCACCGTAACCAACCGCAAACTCTCCCACATCACCAAGCAAAGAACCTGCAGGGGTTCAGCGCCATGCGCACGACGACAGCTGCGACCAGCCTTTGATTGGAGACAGAGCCCCGCCACCTGCTCGTCGAGTGTCGTCACATCAGAGAAGGGCAGCGTGAAATCCACATCGTGAATCGCTTGCCGAATGGCCGCAACCAGCGCGCCAGAATCGCCCGAGTGCCGCACTTCGAAGTCGTTCAGAAAGCGCTCATTTTGTGCGTACGGCAAATAGTCGCCTGACTGCTGCTCTTCATCCAGGCTGTTGTACTTCACGTCTTTCACCACCCCGATCACTTCGATATCACCAGCATGGTCAGGGCCGCCGCGTCCATAGTGCTTGCCAATCGGCGAGCCCGCCGGAAACAGCGTGCGCGCCATGGTTTAACCAATCACGCCAACCTTAGGCGAAGTGGCGGAATCCTGGGGACCAAACGTGCGTCCGGCCAACACCGGAATGCCTATCGCGGCGAAGTACCCATCGCCTACGCGTTGTGATGCACATCGATGTCGCGATGTCCTTCCGGGTAGCCTTGCACCCAAACGAAGTTGTTCCACGTGCCTTCATTGAATGTGAAGATAGAAAAGCTGGCGGCGCGGACTCCCGGAACCGCCGACACGCACCGGCCCGACATGCCGCTTTATCCTGGTGGGCAGCGATTTGGACTCGGCCTATGGAACTCGGTGGCCGGCACGATGAGTGTCGAGATCGCAATGCTCGTCCTGGGAGTCTGGCTCTACGTGCGGGCAACAAAACCCCTCGATCGCATCGGCCGATTCGGCTTCGCCGTCTTGCATTGCTGTTCGTACTGTACGTCGCAGATTACTTTGGATCTCCGCCCAGCGGTACATCCAACATCATCTGGAGCGGTATCCCCTTCGAATTCGTGTTCGAATTCGTGGCGCTCGAACCACCACGCCCACACGACCGCCACAGGGTTCCATTAGATTCTTCCCAGCAATAGCAAGATAACTAGGATCAGCACCACCAACCCCAATCCTCCGCTGGGGTAATATCCCCAGCTTCGGCTGTAAGGCCAACTAGGCAATGCACCCAGCGCCGCCAACAACAGCACCACCACCAAGATTGTGAGCAGCATAATCACTCCTCATCCTCGAGCGTGACCTCTTTTACTCCACCCGACAATTGGTGAGAATCCGTATCCTCGGGAGCAGAAAACAGTAAAACCCACGCAAGATTCCAGCACTAGTCTTTGCTGAATCGCCGGGCACTCAATAAATCAAGATTACGATTGCTGTTCGCACCGGTCGCGCTACAGAACCTGAGGGGTAATTGCGGAACATGGCGCAAAATCCGGCGAACGCGCGAACAGTCTGCATTTCAAGAATCCGTGAGTTGAATTTTAACACCGCGTATAAATCACATAAATCGCTAGCAGGCGTATTCATGTTTCTCCAGTTTCCAAGGCTCGGCATTCACGCAAGCCCCGGGCTTGAACAACGACAGTTTCTTTGTGGATGCCGCCGGCAACACCCACGCTTTTCCTCTACAACATCGCCACCGCAACCTACCAGCAGGTCGATGATCCGCACGCTATGGGTTCAGTTGGTACCGTCATCAACGGGCTCAACGACAATGGTCAGATTGTGGGCTTCTTCACAGACGCCAACGGTATGTCGATGGCTTGGTTGGCACAGCAACTACACCAGAGCCGGCGTTATTGCTCTTGTTGCTCACCGGCCTGCTCAGGCTTGCCGGGATGCGCCGCCGCATCACCAAACCGCGCTCTTCCGCAGCAAATTAAAACAATCTCGAAGCAATCGCCAGTTCCACGGAAGGCTGCACCGCAGCCTCCCGATGCCATAGGTGCGGCCCGTTCGCTTTGTAGTGGCCCACCTTCAGGTCGGTTTCCCAGGTTCGCCGGTCTTGGGGTTTGGTAACACAAGCTTCAACCTGTCTCCTCGCAATATAGCGACCGCCTTCCGAACCGGGCGCTTTTTCTTCTCTTTTGTAGGGAAGGCCTTCTGAGGCCGTCCGCCACCACGAATTCTTGTCCAGGCGTATTGTTTCTCGGCATTGCTGCTGTGTGAAGGGCACAATAACATCGTGACCTCTCTTGCTGTCATCCCGACGGGAGCGTTGACGCTTTTCAGTCGGCGCGAATCAGACGGATCGCGAGACACCCCCCGCCCAACGTGTTCCCGCGAATCAAACGAGCGTGCCGCAGCATCCAATTTCTGGGCAACATTCCGCAACTCCAAGGAGCCTCCTCATGAACGCGCCGCACGAATACCAGGCCATTGTGATCGGTTCGGGACAGGGAGGGAATCCGTTGTGCGCCGCGCTGGCAGGTGCCGGGCTTCGCACCGCCCTGATTGAGCGCCAGCATGTCGGCGGAACGTGCATCAACGAAGGATGCACGCCCACGAAAACGATGGTCGCCAGCGCTCGCGTGGCGTATCTGGCGCGGCGCGGAGCCGATTACGGCGTGCACGCCGAAAACCTCCACATCGATATGGAGCGCGTACGGCTGCGCAAGCGTGACATCGTTAACAGTTTTCGCAACGGTAGCCAAAGCCGTCTTGAGAAGACCGCAAATCTCGATCTGATCTTCGGCGAAGCGCGCTTTACGGGAAAGAAGTCGCTGGCCGTTCGTCTGAATGACGGCGGCAAGCGCGAACTCACTGGCGAGAAGATTTTCATTAATGCTGGCGCCCGGCCGTCTGTCCCGCCGATCGAGGGACTGAAAGAAGTTCCATTTCTAAACAGCACATCGATCATGGAACTGGACGTCGTTCCGGAGCATCTCGTGGTACTCGGTGGCGGCTATGTCGGTCTCGAGTTTGGCCAGATGTTTCGCCGCTTTGGAAGTCGCGTCACCATCATTCAGTCCGGCCCGCAGTTACTCAGCGGCGAAGACGCCGACGTCGCCGGCGAAATAGCGAGCATCTTGAAGCAAGACGGAATTGACGTGCTACTGAACACGAAGGCCGAGGGTGTGCAAAAAGAAGCAGCGCAGATCCTGGTCAGCACGCGGACGGGCGACGAGACGCGAACGGTGCAAGGCTCCCACCTCCTCGTGGCCATCGGTAGGACGCCCAACACGGATTCCTTAAACGTGCTGGCCGCGGGCATCGCAACCGATAAACGCGGATTCATTCGCGTGAACGCAAAATTAGAAACCAACGTGGAAGGCGTCTTTGCCCTTGGCGACATCAAAGGTGGCCCGGCATTCACGCACATCTCTTACGACGACTTTCGCATTCTTCGCACCAACCTCATCGAGCACGGCGATGCCAGCACCAAGGGTCGAATGGTGCCCTACACCCTATTCATCGATCCTCAGCTCGGACGCATAGGTTTCACGGAGGCGGAAGCTCGCGCAAAAAAAGCAAGGATTCGCGTAGCCAAGATGCCCATGAACTATGTGGCGCGCGCATTGGAAATCGATGAAACCCGCGGCTTTCTCAAGGTCATCGTCGATGATCTCTCCGGGAAAATTCTCGGCGCAGCGATCCTGGGAATCGAGGGCGGGGAGCTGATGTCCATGCTGCAACTGGCCATGATGGGCAAGTTGAAGTACAGCAGATTGCGCGATGGCACCTTTGCACACCCAACACTCGCTGAGTCCCTCAACAATTTGTTCACGCATTTCCAACCGTGACCGACGTACGCTCGTCCTTAACACCCGGAATCGCTCCCACATAAATGATTCGAACTATGTTACAGCCGCCCGAAACAACATTCGGCGCTCACACTCTGGCTCACTGATTCGATAAGCGTTTACATATTGCCTTCACCCCTAGAGGGGAAACCCCGATCGCCTTCCCCGTTACGTTCGCCCACACGTAATAAGCACCGAGTTTTCCAGCGCGCAACACCCGCAGTCGATCCCACGTACTAGCGCCGCTAGCGCGATTTGATCGCCCCCAAAGCTAGCGCTAATAGCTTCGTTCCCCAGTACTCTGACAGATTGTTCCGCCCATCAACGGCCCGCACCGCCCTCAGGAGGGTGATAGCGCGTCCTTCTGGTTTGTACCGAAAGTGTTTTGTGTGAAAGGCTTCGGCAGACGTTTCAGTCCCACGCCGAATTTGAAATTCGGACGCGGTCTTCACAAACGATGATGATTTGTCCCCTCTCGTTATGAACGCCCGTGCCATGCGCGGGCTCGAATGACTACCTGTGTCCCTCGGCGCCGCCGCGCTTAGCCAAAGCTCGCATCCCCGCATAACCGGCCTTCCATTGCTTTCGGGGGATTCCACGTTATATCGTTCTGGCGAATCGGAGGGCACCACAAATGAGCTGCACATCGAAGTTTCTGATCGCTCTCTTCGTTTTAGTCTTCAGCGCCGCGGCTCTGCTCAACGCTGCCGAGACTCCACAGACAGCCCTGCTGGTGCTTTCGAAAGGTCAACGGGCCTTGTTCATCGTTGATCCGGCGAACTTCACGGTTGTCGCTCAGGTTCCCTCCGGGCCCGATCCTCATGAAGTCATTGCTTCCGCGGATGGCAAGACTGCCTACATCTCCAATTATGGCGGCGGCTCGTACAACACCATTACCGTCGTCGACTTGGTCAATCAGAAAACGTTGCCCATCATCGATCTCGGAGCTTTGCGGGGCCCGCACGGCCTGGAGTTTGTTGGCGGAAAATTGTGGTTTACCGCCGAGGGCGCCAAAGTCGCTGGCAGCTACGACCCCGCTACCGACAAGATCGACTGGCTTATCGGCACCGGCCAGGACCGAACTCACATGATTTACGTGTTCCCCGACCTCAACCGAATCGTCACCTCCAATGTAAGCTCCGCGACCGTCACGGTCATCGAAAAAGACCACGGCCAAGGACTGGGGCGCGGGCCAGCCGCTCCTTCACCTCCGGGTGTTCCGAATGGCCCCGCTGCTGGCGGAACCATCTGGAGGGAAACCCAAATCCCGGTCGGCCACGGCTCAGAGGGTTTCGACGTTTCTCCCGATGGCAAAGAAATTTGGGTAGCCAACGCCCAGGATGGAACCATCTCGCTGATCGATGTCGCCAGCAAGAAAGTTATTCAGACGCTCGACGCGAATGTGCATGGCGCGAATCGCTTGAAATTCACGCCCGATGGAAAGTTGGTCTTTGTCTCCACGCTCGCTGCTCCGGATCTGGTTATCGTCGATGCCGCAACCCGCAAAGTGGCCAAGCGCATCAAGATCGCACGCGGCGCCGCCGGAATCTTGATGCAGCCCGACGGCTCGCAAGCCTTTGTTGCCTGCACGCCCGACGATTACGTCGCGGTAATTGACTTGAAGACTCTCGAAATGACAGGAAAACTTACGGCAGGGAAGCAACCAGACGGCCTCGCCTGGTCTGTCCGCAAATAGCGCATTGATTCGCCACGCGCATAGAAATGTGTTCCTTCTTCAGGGTATTGGGCAGCACTTGGTGTGACCTGGTCGTAGTTCCCAGATAGAACGCCATCACCAAGCCCAGCGCCGCAAGAATCACCGCGAGCGCGACCGCAAGCGTCGAAAGCCGTCCTGTGGTTGGCAATCCTTGGTCGATCGCGCGCACGTACCTCACGTGGCGCCACGCCGCGAAAATGTCGACGATCACTCCCAGTAGCACCAGAAAAACTCCCAGCGGAAGCGAAAGCGCAGAAGACTCGGAAACTCGTTGCCCGCTTGAGGATTCCAGCACTCGAAGAAACAGCCCGAAGCGCGAAACCACGAACCCGAACGCCATCAGCGCCAGGCTCGTCCGAATCCACGCCAGAAACGTGCGCTCCGCCGCTAGGTACACCCGAGGGTCGCGATTGGAATCTTCTGCCGGCATGCAATCGTTCGCTGCCACCTGGACAGATCGAAAACGGGGAAGCGGAAGCATACCACGCTTCGCAATTCTCGACTAAAGTGCTATGCCCGCGAGACCATGCCAACGCTCATTTTAAGCTTGGGCAGCCAGCCTTCGCGTCGCTATAAGAAATTCAGCACGCCTGGCATCTCGCCATCAACGGCACCAACCTCGACGCCACCCTCGATCCCTACGCCACCAACGACTACGGCGCCTTCACTTTTCCCACCGCCGGATTGAGGATGTGCCTTTTGCACATCCCTTCCCGCAGCCCCGTGCTGCTAGGTGCACCTTAGGCGCTTTGCGCGGATACCGCTCTAACCTCCGCGTGTGCCGGCGAAGGGACCGCCTCGTACCATCAGCCTGGGCGTCACGAAGGATGGCATGCTAACCCCGCTTCAAGTGAAGTAGGCGCGCCGCTACATCTCTCAGGAAATTCATTGCGCCAGCCCAACTCGCTGCAGCAATTCCTGAAACCGCGTATCGCTCCGCAACGGATCTAACCCGGGTTCCACCTTCAGCGTCGTGAGGACCTCCGCACCATCGCACGCCACTGGTGCGTGTGGAGGCTTTCCCCCCAAAGATAAAGTATTGTCATTCCGAGCGACGCGAGGAATCCCTCCTCGATTTTTTTCCTGGACTCTATACCGGAACTGGCTGCGTTCGTGGCTCCCTCCGACCGTCGCCTTTCATCGCTTCCGCCACGGCACTCACGATGCTCTCCCGCGTGAACGGTTTCTGCAGAAAATACGCGCCCTGCAAAAACTCGTCGCTCCCGTCAGTTTGCTCCAGATATCCAGTCATGTACACAATTCTCACGTCGGGCAGCACACTCTTTAGCTGCTGCGCCAGCGCCGGCCCACGCATCTTCGGCATGACGATGTCGGTCAAGACCAGTCGAATGGATTTGCCGCACTGTTTTGCCGTCTCCAGTGCTTCCAACCCGGTCTCCGCAGTCACCACAACGTAGCCCGCGCACTTCAGGAATTCACAAGCCAGTTCGCGCACCGCTTGTTCATCTTCGACCACCAGCACTGTTTCCCGCCGCGTCACAGCCGGAGTCGCCAACGGCGAGCCCGGCACAGCGCCCACTCGTTCATTCGATTGCGGCAGGTAAACTTCAAACCTCGATCCATTGCCCGGGCTCGACCCCACCCAGATGAATCCTTCGCTCTGCTTCACAACTCCGTAAACCGTGGCCAGCCCCAGCCCCGTTCCTTTTCCCGGCTCCTTCGTCGTAAAAAACGGCTCGAAGATTCGCGCCTTCGTGGCTTCGTCCATGCCGTGTCCGGTGTCCGTAACGCCAATCATCACGTACGACCCGGGCGCAACGGACGGTCGCGTTTGCTCATACGCTGTATCCACGATGATGTTCTGTGTTTCGATGGTTAGCTTGCCTCCCAAGGGCATCGCGTCACTCGCATTCACCGTCAGGTTCAGTAGCACCTGCTCGATCTGTCCCGGATCCGCTTTCACGCGCGAAAGGGAATCGCCCAGCCGCAGCGAAAATTCGATATCCTCGCGCACCAGCCGCCGCAGCAGTTTGCCCATCTCCACAATCAGTTCGTTCAGGTCCAGCACCTTCGGCTGCAGCACCTGCATGCGGCTGAACGCCAGCATCTGCCGCGTCAGCGAAGCCGCGCGGTCCGAAGTCTTTCTAATCTGCTCGGAATTCCTGTACAAGGTATCCCCAGGTTGCAGGCCGTCCAGCAGCAATTCGCTGTGCCCACGGATCACCGTCAGTAAATTGTTGAAGTCATGCGCCACTCCGCCCGCCAGTCGGCCCAAAGCGTCCATCTTCTGCGCCTGTCGAAGCTGGCTCTCCAGCTGTTCTCTCTGCGTATCATTCCTCTGCAGCGTTCCGCGCATGCCGGCAAACGCGCGCGTCAACTCCGCCAATTCATCGCGGCCCGTAGCCGCAAGCGGGTAGGTGAAATTGCCGCGCTCCAACGCGTGAACACCTTGCAGCAGCGCCGCCAGGGGTTGCGTCACCGAGTCCGAAATCAGGAAGATCAACCCGCCGCCGGCAACAATCGCCATCAGCCCTAGGCCCAACAGCAAACTATTCAGCCGCCGCAGGTACGCTTCGGCTTCGCGGTAGGATTTCAAAACGAAAATCTGCGTGGATGGCTGAAGCCCGGGCGTCAGGTCGAATGAAGTGGCGTAGTATCTGTCGTTCGCCAGCGAAAGCTGCGTTGCCGCGGAACGACTCCCCATGTACTGCCCTAAATGGAATTCCTTTAACGGACCCAACGTGCTGCCAACGATCTCACCACCATAAACGAATGCCACATCGCTCGCGGCAAGGCGCGCAAAGTCCGCCGCCACCCGTTCGTCGATCAAGCGCCCAACCGCCACTGTGCCCTTAAGGTTTTGCCTTGTGGAGGGCTCGTCATAGAAAGGTTGCAGAACCACCTGGTACAGACTCCGGCCGGTGAACCACCACGCCGCGGTCTCTCCGCGCCTGACGGAACGCCAAAGCAGAGTTTGCGCCGCCGCGGTCGATAGCGACGAATTCGTCGTGTGCAACGCCACGATGTTGCCGTCTTTCCCGGCCAGCACAAACAGATTGCAGTCGTCCGATTGCCACGGATCTTCGCTAGCGTCTGTGATCGCCGTCGCGTCTCCGTCCCTCATGAACGCCAGCGAGGCCAGCAGGTCTGCCTTGCGCGACAGCGCCGATTGCTGCTCCCGCTGCACAGTCTGAAATGTAAGGATGGCGTTGCGAGCGTCTTGCTCGATCTGGTGTTGCACTTGCCCCTGCGCCTCGCGCCGCAAAACCAAAAGAGTGGCGCTGGTCAGGCAGGTCGTCAGCAGCACAAAAAAGAACAGTAATTTCGTGCGCAAGCGCAGGCGTGCGTGCGCGTGCCGCACAAGTTCAGGGACAGCGCGGCCGGGAAGCGAGCAAGCCGCTTTCAAAATACTAGTCACGAGTGTTAGAGCGTACTCATCGTGTACCTTCACCACAAATGGCCCGTCAGTACCGCCGGCCTGGTACGCCAGGCCAGTGCTCCTGTAGCTCATCCATTCAGGGGTGGAGCACGGCTGCTCCTTTTGTAGAGCGGCTGACTTCTAAGGCGGACGGGTTTAGATTCAACCGGACCTCGCTTCATCCCATTCCGCGATTTCCCCAAGCTTCCACCCCGACCGCTACTCTTTGGGCAAATTCCACAATGAGGTACCCGCGTACTATGGCCCGCATTAAAGTCTTCTGAAAAAATAGTCATGCGTGGACTGCTGCGTAGTGGGTGGAGTTCGCCGGTCGTGTGTACCGGACGAACCCGGCCGAAATCTGGGCGCGAGGGATGGGTCTGTGGGAGCGGTAGCTGATCTAGGGAATTTGAACGAAGAGTTGCGAGCAGCAGGAGCCCCGGGGAGCGCTCGACCAAACCCCGTTGCGATGGAAGTGCGTGTCAACGCAACCGGCGCCCGCCCCAGCCAGGGAACAGAGAAGCGCGAATTGTTCTCGGAAGATACGCAGACCGCCGTCGTTTTTGCCGATGCGGCGGTAATCTTGTTGACCGCGGCCGTCGTGCCCGGCCAACTGGTCTTCCTCACCAACAAAGAAAACAATCGAGAGGTTGTCTGCCAGGTCATCCGTAAAAGAAATAACCGCCCCACCAGTTGTTATGTCGAATTGCAATTCACCGAGCCGCAAAAGGATTTTTGGGGTGTTGCCTTTCCCGAACCGACCCAACAAGCGCACGCCGAAGCACCGACTAGCCTTGTCGAATTGGTGGAAGCCGATGCCGTTTCTGCCGAGGCCACCGAAGAACCTGCAGCCGATCTCGTTACGGCGCCAAACACCGAAGAAGTCAATTTATTGCGACACGAAGTCGACGCTCTGCGCGAGCAATTGAAAGCCCTGACGGAAACCAAAAAGAAAGAGGAGGAAGAAGCGGTCATAAAAGCCGCCGAGGCTGTCAGGAAGGCTCAGGAAGAAGCGGACGCGGCCATAGCGGCGCTGGCAGCCAAGCGAGACGCCGCCACAAAACCGCTTATCCGCATGAATCTCCCCGCCGTCTCTGTTGCGCCGACGCCCCCCGTAAACTCGCCGCTAAAACCTCCGGCAGCGCAAGCGTCCCCATCGCAGCTACTCCCGCTGCCGCAAGCAAAGTCGCTTGCGACTCCGGAGAATCCAGGCCATTCGGCTGAGCGCGAAGCGTTTGAAAACTTATTGCCAGAGCCGGAACTGGATTTTTCCAAGGCCCCCATCCCAAGCCGACTGCCAGAAGACGACGATCGCTATTCCATCTACAAACCTCTTCGCAAAAAAATTGGACTCCGCGACGCCATCTTGACCGTAGCGGCGACGTTCTTACTTGCCGCTGGCATCGGTTTTGCCTGGTACACCGATAAGCTGCCGATGGCCCGAAGAAAACCCCCGGCTCCCGCAGCAATTTCGAAAACCGCAGCCGCGTCGAAGCCCGCCACTCCGGCCACTGCGCCGGCAAAGGGTTCCGAACCCATCGCGACGCCCTCTACCCCCCCAGTTCTTCCCGCAACTGTGCCAGCCGATGCGAAGACCGCCGACGCAGGTGCTGCACCGATGGGAGCAATTCCGTCTGAATCGCCAAAGAGCGACACCGGAAATGAATTCCCAACTGATGCTCCCGTCGGAGCGAAAAAGACAGTGAACGCTGCACCCACGCCTTGGGCGAACAAACACAGATCAGCAATACCGGCGGCGCCTGCGGCAGAAGCGCCGGAGCCAATCGCCGCGGACGCACCGGTGCTAGCAGCAAAATTAATCCGCGCCGCCAAGCCTGTCTATCCCCCCAACGCCATGCGAAATTTCATCACCGGAGATGTACGCATCACTGCGGAAGTGCGACCCGATGGCCATGTCGGTAAGGTCACGGTTATCGCCGGCCCGCCGGCCCTCCGCGCAGCCGCAGTAGAAGCCATGAAGCAGTACGAGTATGAACCGGCCACAAAGGGCGGCAAACCCCAACCGTCGCAAATTACAACCACAATAAAGTTCTGGTTCGATCCCTAGTCCCAGCCTGCCGTCCTCCATGTCCACATCCTGCGGAAACTCTCTCCGTTTGTCGTTCCGAACGGAGTCAGCGGAGTGAGGAGTCCCTCTTTTCCTTTGCTTTTTCTGGGTACTCCACACGCCGTCATTCCGAGCGCACCAGCGCGGCCTTCTCTTCCGCGCCGCTGTTTGGCGCGCCGGGTGCGCAGAGAGGGATCTCTTTTCCTCTTTGTGTCTCCGCATTTTCCATTTTCCATTTTCCATTTTTCAATTTCTATCTCACTGCCGTTAACTTTCCCACAACACCAACATTGCGCCCCCACCGACCGCTATGTTAACTTTGCGGCATAAAGAACATTTGGGATTTTACGATGCCCTACTCGCTGAAACATGTTCTCTCCCGCCCTTCCGCTCCGGAGGGTTTCGGTCCGGTCACTTCTGAGGAATCTGCGCTCCTCGAGAAGCTCGACCGCTCGCGCCTCCCCAGGCACATCGCCGTCATCATGGACGGCAACGGCCGCTGGGCACA